>PPYE01740337.1_pt1 | contig 19991 bp, 18 predicted proteins | sample 1559881 | NCBI WGS metagenome assembly PPYE01 (sample SAMN08240022, study PRJNA423297) | Human gut metagenome, whole genome shotgun sequencing project.
GGCAACCGGCGTCCATGGACAGCAGGCGCCGTCGGAGGGAGGACTGATATGAAAACCGTAACCATCTATACCGACGGCGCCTGCTCCGGCAATCCCGGTCCCGGCGGCTGGGGGGCCATTTTGATGTACGGCGCCCACAAAAAGGAGATCTCCGGCGGCGCGCCGGACACCACCAACAACCGCATGGAGCTCACCGCCGTCATCTCCGCTCTGTCCCTTTTGAAAGAGCCCTGCACCGTGGAGCTGTGGTCGGACTCCAAATATGTGATCGATGCCCTGGAAAAGGGCTGGGCAAAGGGCTGGCAGAAGCGGGGCTGGATCAAAAGCGACAAAAAGCCCGCGCTGAATCCGGACCTCTGGGAAAAGCTCCTGGCTCTGGCGGATATCCACACCCTCCATTACCACTGGGTCAAGGGCCACGCGGAAAATGAATATAATAACCGCTGTGACGAACTGGCGGTGATGGAAAGCCGAAAGTATAAGTGATCTTCTCGGCGTGGCCCTTGACCGCCCCAAAGGGGCATCGGCGCGAGGCGCCGTCCAGGTGTCCGGCGGAGCCGGACCCTGCCGCCGGGCGGATTCATTCCGCCCGCAGCGGATAAAATGAAACAGGGCTCCCATCCGGCAGGCCGGATGGGAAACCCACGCGGAAAATGAATATAATAACCGGTGCGATGAACTGGCGGTAATGGAGAGCCGGAAGTATAAATAAAAAAATGGGGCCCCCGCGCCGGCCCAGTAAAACGGGCGGCGTGGGGAGAGGAGACCCAAGGGAGCGGGCGGCGTTTTTGCCGCAGGCGGAAACAGAGCGAAGCGGATTTTGGGGCGACGAAACCGGTGCGATGAACTGGCGGTGATGGAGAGCCGAAAGTATAAATAAACGACCGAAAAACGAAACCATCCTTAAAAAAAACCGTTGTTTTTGGTAAGAACGTACGGGAGATGGTTCTGTGAGCAAAAAGAGGAAGCGGAGATTGGCGCTGGCAGTCTGTGCCGCGGCAGTGGCGGCCATGCTGTTTATCCGGAGCTTCACATCGCTGGGCGCGCGGCTTTGCTTCACCGCCCGGATCCTGGCGGCGCTGCCGGACGCCGGCAAGGAGGCGGAGGATGGGCTCAGTGAGGATGGGTCCCAGCTGATGTTCCGAAACCAGCAGACGCTGGCGCTTTTGGCGGAGCTGGCCCTCACGGGGAAATACGAGGATCTGACCGGCTGTCAAATGACCACTTGGGAATCCCCCATGTATTGGATCGATGATTTTGAGGTGGGCGGCGAAAGAGTGCTGTTCCATACGCACATGGGCCGGTTTTACCTGGTGGAGCCCGGAGATTCCACCATGAAGCGCCGGTTTGGGGAAATTTTAGAGCGTGCCGGGGCATGAATTTGGCCGAAGTCAGAAAAAACCGCCGGATCTTTCCACATTTTTAAAAATTTGTGGAAAAAGCGGCGGTTTTTGACGCAATTGGCAGGTAATCGATTTCTTGCGAAAACATTCACAAACTGTTCATAAGAAGAACATAATTCGGTAAAAATTCTCGGGTATCTTAATACTCAAGCAAAGGGTTCTCCCAAACCCGATGCGTTTTCTCCCTCCTAAAACACACACAGCAAAAGGAGCCGCCATTGGCGGCTCCTTTTGTGCGCTTTCTGCCTTACATCAGCTCCAGGCCCTTGCTGAGGTTGACGATGAAGTCCTGGGCGTTGGTGACGATGCCCCGGGCGGAGAGGCTCCCCCGGTCCGAGAGCTTGTTGACCGTGAATTCGGAGATATCCACACAGTAGAAGTACACCTGCCGCACGGTGCCGTCCGGCAGCACCCGGTAAGAGGGGGTCATGTTGCCGGTGGCGATGGTGTGGAGGGTGGTGGCCATGCAGATGACGGTGGTGGCCGAGCGCACCTGGTCCCGCATGGCGTCCTGGGCATCGTACACGTTTCCGATCACCGGGGGCAGCGGACCGTCGTCCCGGATGGAACCGGCCAGCACGTAGGGCACGCCCATTTTCTCGCAGGCCCACAGGATTCCCCCGTGGATGCCCTCCCCTTTCAAAAAGGCGGGGATGGAGCCGTAGCGCCGCACGGCGTTGATGGTGTCCAGGTGGTTGTAATGGCCCAAGGGGCGACTTTCCTGGGTGTAGATGTCCTGGCCCAGGGCGGTGCCCAGGTACGCCGCCTCCAGATCGTGGGTGGCCAGGGCGTTGCCCGCCAGCACCGCGTGGACGTAGCCCCCCTCCACCAGCCGGGAAAAGGCGGTGCGGGCGTCGTGGTCGAAGGCGAAGGCCGGGCCCATGACCCAGACGATCTTGCCGTGGGCCCGCTCATGGCGCAAAAGCTCGTAAAGCTCGTCGTAGTCCCGGGAAAACGCCGTCTCCCGGGAGCGGCCCTGGCGGAAGGCAAAGGACTCCCGCATGGCGGTGGGCTCGTGGAACCCGTCCGGGTGCACCAGGATGCCCTCCTCCCCGTGCTCCGTCCGGCCCACGGCCACCAGGTCGCCCCGGCGCAGGCGGCGGAACTCCCGCACGGCGATGCGGCCCTCCTCCCACACGGCCACGCAGTCCATGCGGCTCTCTTCGGCCAGGTGCCACTGGCCGCCGATGTGGAAGTACTCCGGGAAGATGCTCATGGCGTGATAGCCCTCCGGGGCCACGCCGTCAGCCGGTGCGGGCAGGAACACAGCCTCCGGCGCGCCGGTGAGGCCGGAAAAGTCCGGCGCCGTGTAGGGACGAAGGGAAAAGGACATAAAAGCGCCTCCTAGTAAAAAATGAAAAAACCGGCGGCGGCACAGGCCGTCTCCGGACACATCCGTCCGCGAATGGGGCGGGGGATTCTTTTCTCCAGCATAGCAGAACCCACCGGCGGAATCAACCCCGTGCCTTGTAAAAGACTGCGGGGCGGTGTAAAATAACAGAAAACGGTGATCGCTCTTTTTGAAGGAGGTTTTGCATATGAAAGACGGATTTGTTACCGTGGCTGCTGCCACCCCCAAGATCCGCGTGGCGGACTGCCGCTACAACGCCGAGCAGATCTTCACCCTCATGCGCCAGGCGGACCAGCAGGGCGTGAAGGTGATCGTGTTTCCGGAGCTGTGCCTGACCGGCTACACCTGCGGCGACCTCTTCTTGCAGGATTCGCTGCTCCGGGGCGCCGAGGAGGGCCTGAAGACCATCCTGGAGGCCACCCGGAATCTGGACATGGTGGCGGCCATCGGCCTGCCCGTGCGGGACAAATGGAACAACAAACTGTATAACTGTGCCGCGGTAATACACAAAGGAGAGATCCTGGGCCTGGTGGCCAAGACGTATCTGCCCAATTACGGGGAATTTTACGAGCAGCGGTGGTTTGCGTCCTCGGGCGGCCCGGGCGGTGTGGACCACATGGTTGCCTTCTGCGGCCAGGACGTGAATCTCAGCAGCAATGGAGTTTTTGGCTGCACCAGCATGGAAAATCTGGTGGTGGGCGTGGAGATCTGCGAGGATCTGTGGGCGCCGGAGCCGCCCTCCGGTGCGCTGGCCCGGCAGGGTGCTACCATTATTTTGAATTTGTCCGCCTCCAATGAGACCGTGGGCAAGGCCGCCTACCGCCGCTCGCTGGTGACGGGCCAGTCCGGACGGCTGGTGTGCGGCTACGTGTACGCCAACGCCGGCGAGGGCGAGTCCACCACGGATCTGGTGTTCGCCGGCCACAACCTCATCGCGGAAAACGGTACGCTGCTGGCCGAGCGGCGGTTTGCCACCGGGCTCACCGTCAGCGAGATCGACGTGGATAAGCTGGCCGCCGAGCGCCGCCGGATGAACACCTATACCGCTGCGGAAAATGGACCGGAGATCTGGCGGGTACACTTTGATATGGACCTGACCACCACCCGCCTGAGCCGCCACGTCTCCCCCACTCCCTTTGTGCCGGAGGACGAGGAGAGCCGCTCCCAGCGGTGCAGCGAGATCTTGTGCGTGGCGGCGCTGGGCCTCAAGCAGCGCATGGAGCACACCGGCGCCAAGACCGCGGTGGTGGGCCTTTCCGGCGGACTGGATTCCACCCTGGCTGTGCTCATCACGGCCCTGGCCATGCAGATGCTGGACCGTCCGGCGGAGGACATCATCGCCGTCACCATGCCGTGCTTCGGCACTACGGACCGCACCAAGTCCAACGCGGTGCTGCTGGCGGAGCGGCTGGGCTGCACATTGCGGACGGTGGACATCTCGGGCAGTGTCCGCAGCCATTTCAAGGACATCGGCCACGATATGGACGACCACTCCGTCACCTTTGAAAACGGCCAGGCCCGGGAGCGCACCCAGGTGCTCATGGACATCGCCAACTCCACCGGGGGCCTGGTCATCGGCACCGGCGACCTCAGTGAGCTGGCGCTGGGCTGGTGCACCTACAACGGCGACCACATGAGCAACTACGCCGTCAACGCCGGCATCCCCAAGACGCTGGTGCGGCATCTGGTGAGCTTCATCTCCGACGACAAGGAGGCCGAGGACCCCAAGCTCTCCACGGTGCTGGACGACATTCTGGATACCCCCGTCTCCCCGGAGCTGCTGCCCGCCGTTCAGGGGGAGATCGCCCAGAAGACGGAGGACCTGGTGGGCCCCTACGAGCTCCATGACTTCTTCCTCTATTACGCGGTCCGCTGGGGCTTCGGTCCCGGGAAGATCCTGCGGCTTGCCGAGCGGGCCTTTGCGGGAAAATACGAACGCGAGATCATTTTGAAGTGGCTCAAGCGGTTTTATGGGCGGTTCTTCTCCCAGCAGTTCAAGCGCTCCTGCCTGCCCGACGGGCCCAAGGTGGGCTCCGTGGCCCTCTCCCCCCGCGGCGACTGGCGGATGCCCAGTGATGCGTCGGCCGCGCTGTGGATGGCGGAGCTGGAGACGCTGTAAGAAGCGCTTACGTCCCGCCAGTCGCCGGAAATGGGGCCCCCGGATCAAACCAGCGAAGCGTTTGAGACGGGGAAAGGAGGCGCAAGGGAGCGGGCGAAGTTTTCGCCGCAGGGGGAAACGGAGCCAAGCGGACTTTGCGCCGACGCGGCGGATGCCCAGTGATGCGTCGGCCGCGCTGTGGATGGCGGAGCTGGAGACGCTGTAAGAAGCGGATACGTCCCGCCAGTCGCCCGATCGTGACCTTGCGGCATAGAAAGCACCCCCGTCCGGGGCATTCCCGGGCGGGGGGTTTCTGTTTTTCAGAGGCGTGAGTCCCTCTCTTGACAATGGTCTGATTTCGTACTATACTCCTCTCTGCGCTCGATAGTCCGAAATCAGACTTTTCAAGGAGGACGACATGAATCTCAGAGAGCAAAACGAGCTGATCTGCACCTGTATCTGCCGTCAGACGGAGCTATACTGCGAGTGGGCCAAGCGCTGCGGCATGAGCTATAACACCATGATGACCCTCTACGCGCTGCACCTGGAGCCGGGCATCACCCAAAAGGCCATCACCCAGGGGTGGCTTCTTCCCAAGCAGACGGTGAACACCGTGGTCAAGGAGCTGCAGCGGCAGGGGTACGTGCGTCTGGAGGCCGGAAAGGACCAGAAGGAAAAACGCATCTTCTTCACGGACAGCGGCCTTGCCTACGCCCAGGAGCGGCTGGGCCCCCTCTTCGAGGTGGAGGACCGGGCCCTGGAGGCCATCGGCGCCCAGGCGGCCCAGGCGGTGGTGACGGGCCAGCTGGCCTTTACCGCCGCTTTTGAGCGGGAGGTGCACCGTGGAACGTAATGCGCTGGAGCGGCAGTTCACCGCCGCCTCGCTGCTGCGCTTCGCCCTGCCCAACATCGTGATGATGGTGTTTTTGTCCCTCTACACCATTGTGGACGGCATGTTCATCTCCCGGTACGTGGGCACGCTGGCGCTGTCCGCCGTGAACATGTCCTATCCCCTTTCCTCTTTGCAGCTGGCCATGGGCATCATGCTGGGCACCGGCGGCAGCGCCGTCATCGCCCGGGAGCTGGGCGAGGGAAAGACGGACCAGGCCCGGCAGGACTTCACCTTTGTGGTGGCGGCGGCCGCGGCGGCGGGCACCGTGTGCGCCCTGGCGGGCAACGCCGTGCTGCCGTGGCTTTTGGAGCTGCTGGGCACCAGCGCTGCCCAGATGCCCTACTGCCTGCCCTATACCCGGATCCTGCTGTGGTTCGCCCCGGGCATGTTTTTGCAGACGGTCTTTCAGGTGCTGTTCGTCACGGCGGGACGGCCCGGCCTGGGCCTTGCGTCCACGGCGGTGGGCGGCGTCGCCAATCTGGTGCTGGACGCCCTCTTCATGGGCCCCATGGGCTGGGGCATCACCGGCGCCGCCGTGGCCACCGGCATCGGCTACTGCGTGCCGGCGGTGACGGGCCTTGTCTATTTTTCCCTGGAAAAGCGCCGCCCCCTGCGCTTTACCAGGCTTGCGGCCCGGTGGCGGATGCTGGCGGGCGCTTGCGGCAACGGCTCTTCTGAGATGGTCAGCAACATCGCCGTGGCAGTGACCACGTTTTTATTCAACGTGCTGTTTTTGCGCACGTGGGGCGAGGACGGCGTGGCGGCCATCACCATCGTCATGTACTTCCAGTTCGTGTTCAGCGCCGTGGATCTGGGCTTTTCCATGGGCGTGGCGCCGGTGGTGAGCTACAAGTTCGGCGCCGGGGACAGGGGCCAGCTCAGGCGGGTGCACCGGGTGTGCCTGGGGTTCATCGTCTTGAGCTCCGCTGCCATGTATGTGCTGAGCCGCCTTGCCATCGGCACGCTGCTGGTGCTCTTTACAGACCTGGACGGCCCGGTGGCGGCCATCACCCTGGAGGGCTTCCCCATCTTTGCGGTGAACTTCCTCTTCATGGGCGTGAGCATCTACGCCTCCTCCCTGTTCACCGCCTTTTCCAACGGCGTGGTGTCCGCCGTCATCTCCTTTGCCCGGACGTTTTTGTTCCTGGTGGGGGCGCTGCTGGTGCTGCCGGCGCTGCTGGGTCCGGTGGGCATCTGGCTGGCGGTGCCCACGGCGGAGCTGCTGGGGCTTGGGGTGTCCGCGGGATTTCTCCTGTGGGGCCGCAAAAAATACGGATACTGAACAAGGAAAACCGCCGGAGGCGCAAAGCCTCCGGCGGTTTTTTCCTGTTATGCGTCGGCCAGGGCGGCAAGCTCTTCCTCCAGAGCCCGGGCGAACTGGCCGATGTGGACGCCGTCCACGAACCGGTGGTTCACCTCCAGGGAAAGATGCAGCACCAGCCGCCCCTCCCGGGGAACGTACCTGCCCCAGCCGATCCGGGGCACGGCGTCGTCCACGTCCATATTCCGCTCGTTGGTCATGGCCGTCAGCTCCACCCAGGGAAGGCAGGTAAAGTAAATGAGGTCCTGTGTCTCCGAGGCCTGGTCCAGAAAGGTGGTCTGGGCGGCGCTTTTGGCCTTGGCCCGGCGGCAGAAGTCCACGGGGTCGTCTCCACAATCCAGGGTCACAATGTGGAAAAGCGCGGAGCCCGGATGCAGGTCCGTGAAGCTGGGGATGCGCCGATCCAGCAAAAAAAGGTCCCCGCCCGCCGTATAGTAGCGGAATGCCTCCACAGAGTTCAGGGCCTTTGTGGAAAAGTACACCATGGCGCAGTAAAAGGAGCACCCGGTGCGGCGGCACCAGTCCACCAGCTCCGTTACGTCCACGGTGAAGGTGACGGCGTAAAAGGGGTGGGACATGGGGGAGAAAAAATCGAAGATGGGCTTGCGGGGCCAGCTCTCCCAGGGGACGCTTTGCTGCTGCATGGAGCTCCCTCCTCTCGTTTCTAAGGCCAGTATACCGCCCATGCCCCATGGGGGCAAGAAAAAAGCCGCCCGCAGGGCGGCTTTTTTGTCAGGATTTCGTACGGCGGGGCGTTTCCGGGCGCAGGCAGCGCATGGCGTTGAGGATAGCCAGGAACGCCACGCCCACGTCGGCGAACACCGCCTCCCACATGGTGGCGTGGCCCACGGCGCCCAGCAGCAGCACCGCGCCCTTGACCGCCAGGGCCAGCACGATGTTCTGCCGGACGATGCCCACGGTCCGGCGGGCGATGCGGATGGACATGGGGAGCTTGGTGAGCTGGTCGTCCATGAGCACCACGTCCGCGGCCTCGATGGCGGCGTCAGAGCCCATGGCGCCCATGGCGATGCCGATGTCCGCCCGGCTGAGGACGGGGGCGTCGTTGATGCCGTCGCCCACAAAGGCCAGCTTGCCGCCTCCGGAGCGGCGGGAGAGCAGTTCCTCCACCTTGGCCACCTTGTCGCCGGGAAGGAGCCCCGCGTGGAATTCATCCACGCCCAGCTGCTCCGCTGCGGCCCGGGCGGCGGCCTCGGCGTCGCCGGTGAGCATGACCACCCGCTTCACCCCGGCGGCCTTGAGCTGGGCGATGGCGTCGGCGGCCTCTTCCTTGGGAAGGTCGGAGATGACGATGGCCCCGGCGTACACGCCGTCCACCGCTGCGTACACCACGGTGCCGCCCAGCTCGGTCTCCGTGGGGACGATACCGGCCTGGGTCAGCAGGCGGCGGCTGCCGGCAAGCACCGTGTGTCCGTCCACCTGGGCCTCCAGGCCAAGGCCCGCCAGTTCCCGGCAGGCAGTCACACGCACCGGGTCGGCCGGCCTGCCCCAGGCCCGCCGCAGCGACGCGGCGATGGGGTGGCTGGAGTCCTGCTCCGCCAGGGCGGCCATTTCCAGCAAAGTTTCCTTCGTAAAGCCCGGCGCCGGGCGCACGTCCGTCACGGTAAAGACGCCCCGGGTCAGGGTGCCGGTCTTGTCAAAGACCACCGTCTCCGTCCGGGCCAGGGCCTCTAAGTAGTTGCCGCCCTTGACCAGGATGCCCTGTCGGCTGGCGCCGCCGATGCCGCCGAAAAAGCTCAACGGCACGGAGATGACCAGGGCGCAGGGGCAGGAGACCACCAGGAAAATGAGGGCCCGGTGCAGCCAGTCCGTCCAGCCGGTGCCGGCGAGGAACGGGGGCAGGGACGCTGTGGGCAGCAGGGAGAGGGCCAGGGTGGGCAGCAGGAACAGCGCCGCCGCAAAGCCCACCACGCAGGGGGTATAGTACCGGGCAAAGCGGGTGATGAAGGTTTCGCTCACGGCTTTTTTCTCGCTGGCCTCCTCCACCAGCTCCAGAATGCGGGAGACGGTGGACTCGCTGCAGGGCTTGGTGACCCGCAGACGCAGCGTGCCGCTCTGGTTGACGAAGCCGCTGAGGACCTCGTCCCCCTCCCCCGCGTTCCGGGGCACGGACTCGCCGGTGAGGGCGGCGGTATCCAGGGTGGAGGTGCCGGTGAGCACCACGCCGTCCAGGGCCACCCGCTGTCCGGGCCGCACCACGATCACGTCGCCCACGGCCACGTCCTCCGGGTCCTGCTCGGTGACGGTGCCGTCGGGACCTTCCACCAGGGCCGTGTCGGGCCGGATGTCCATGAGGGCGGCAATGGACTGGCGGGAGCGGGTGACGGCGTAGTCCTGAAACAGCTCGCCCACCTGGTAAAAGAGCATGACGCCCACGGCCTCGGCGTATTCACCGGTGAAAAAGGCGCCCACAGTGGCCAGGGCCATGAGGAAGTTTTCGTCGAACACCTGGCCGCGGCAGATGCCGCCCACCGCCCGGCGCAGCACGTCCAGACCGATGATGGCATAGGGCACCAGATATGCCGGCCACAGAAGGAGCGGGCACCCTGCCGCCGTCTCCGGGCCCGTGAGAAGGGGCAGCGGACGGTCAAGGTATACGGCGGGCAGCAGCCGGATCGCCACCAGCAGCGCCGCCGCAAGGAGAATGCGCCAGAGGGTGCGCCGCTGGGAACGGGTCAGCTTGTGCATGGGAAATGACCTCCTTCAAGAGCGCTTCAGCGCACCACGCGGCAGTCCGGGTCCACCTTGCGGCAGGCCTGGGCGGCCTGCTCCACGATGGCGTCAAAGCGGTCGTCGTCGGCCTCGATGGTGAGCTTTTGGGTCATGAAGCTGACAGTGGCGGCGTGGACGCCGTCGATCTTGCGGATGGCGGCCTCCATTTTGGCCGCGCAGTTGGCACAGTCCAGATTTTCCATGGCAAAGCGCTTTTTCATCGAAAATTCCTCCTCAAACTAGAATGAATTGTGGAAAACTTACTCACGGATATGCTCCAGGCCCTGGTCCAGAATGGTTTTGACATGCTGGTCGGCCAGGGAGTAGAACACGGTCTTTCCGTCCCGGCGGGCTTTTACCAGCCGGGCGTTTTTCAGTGCCCGCAGCTGGTGGGAGATGGCGGATTGGGTCATGCCCAGCAGCGCCGCCAGGTCGCACACGCACATCTCCGACTCCTCCAGCACGTATAAAATGCGCACCCGGGTGGAATCGGCGAAAATGCGGAACAGCTCCGTCAGGTCGTAGAGGGTGTCCTCCCCCGGCATGGTGCCCCGCACCTTTTCCACGATGTCTTCGTGGGCGTGGATAAAGTCACAGCACTCCACATTGTAGCGGTCCTCCATGTGCGGCCTCCTTTCATATGATTAATTGTTCATATGTTCAGTATAGCAAGAGAAATCCGTTTGTCAACCCCCGGCAAGAAAAAAAGTGGAAAGAAGCGGACAAACGTGGTACACTAACCGGGAAAAGAATGAAAAAAGGAGCAAAGTATGAACGAATTGGAACAGGAGATCGCCCGCCGGGAGGAAAAGAACGGCTTCATGCACCACAATCACATTGAGATGGAGCTGGTGGAAAAGGACCACGCGGTGTTCCGGCTGACTATCCGGCCCGAGAGCAAGAACCCCTACGGCATGGTCCACGGCGGCGCCATCTACACCCTGGCGGACAACGCCACCGGCGTAGCCGCCCACACGGACGGGCGCTATTATGTGACCCAGACCAGCGCGCTGCACTTCCTGCGCAACCAGTCTGAGGGCACGGTGCGCGCCTCCGCCACAGTGCGCCACCGGGGCAAGTCCACGGTGCTCACGGCGGTGGACATCACCGGGGAGGGCGGCAAGCTCATCGCCACGGGAGAGTTCACCTTCTTCTGCGTGGACAAGGCGCTGATGGACTCCAAGGTGGCCCAAAAGTAAAAAAGAAGCGCCCGGCGGAAGCCGGGCGCTTGTGGCTTTCGAAAAAGTGGCCCAGCCACTTTTTCGAGCGGGATTGCACGCAAGGCAGCCCTCGATTCCTTGCGGAAAAGTCGGTCTGCCTTGCGTGAGAAGTGTCATTTCCGACGCACATGTCGCCGAAAATGACGGATTTAGATTTTATTCCGCTGTCTGCGGACAGCGGAACTCCTTGCAGGAGGGCTTTTTCTACAAACAAAAGCACCCGGCGAAAGCCGGGCGCTTTTGTTTGCGGTAAAAGCGGAGTGCTTTTATTCTCCCCGGGAAAAGGGGTTTTCCATCTCGTCCCACCGCAGGCTCTCCGGCAGGGCGATCTTCATGACGCGGGCGGGCCGGCCCTTGCCGGCGGAGTGCTTGCCTACCACGGTGACGCAGCCGGCCTCCTCCAGCCGGGCGATGATCCGGTTGACGCTGCGCTCGGTGATGCCCATGCCCCGGGCCAGCTGGTCGGAGGTGAGGGTGTCCCCCTGGGTGCGCAGACATTGGCGGATCTTGCCCAGGGTCTCCGTGCTCACCTGGATCTTGCGGGCGAAAAATTCGGCGGCCTGCTCCTGAGGCGGCGGTGCGCCGGTGTCCAGCGGCGTGAGGGACTGATCTTCGCTGTCGGCCAGAAACGACGTGCCCGAGTGCTCCCTTACCGCGTGGTTGAGGGCCATGGTGGCCCGGGACTTGGCCACCAGCATGGCGCTGCCGATGCCGATGCCCATCCACACCCGGAACTCCGGCGACCGCTGGCCGAAGCGCAGCAGCTTCCAGTGCTCCTTGCTTTTCAAAAATGCGTTCATGAGCATGCTGCGGGTGGTGAGGATGAAGAAGTGGTTCAGCCCGTCGCCGAACACGGCCGCCTCCATCCGCTGGGCGGCGGCGTAGACCTGCTCGCGGAACTCGTTCTGGTACTGCATCTTCTCCCATTCCCGGATAAACAGGTCCTGCTCGCTGTCAAAGGTGTAGTCGAAACGAATGGCGATGACCGCCAGCTTGCCCTGGTTCTCCCGGGCGGACAGGTCGAGGATCTGCAGGTGGTATACCTGCTCCTGGACGATCTCCTCCGCCGGGTAGATCCGCACGCAGGGGATGCCCTCGGCCACCAGCGGCTCCATGATGTGTTCCATGCTGGTAAAGCAGGCGCTCACCTCCCCCCGGAGATAGCAGCCCCGGTGGAACTCCTGGAGCTTTTTCTCATAGCCCGGCTCTTCAAAGTCGCAGGGGGCCCGGAGGATCTTGGTGCCCTGGATGCCAGCCCCCTCCAGCACCTGGCGCATGAGCTCCGGCTCGTAGCGGTCCACGCTGATGGCCTTGAGGTCGCTGCCGTGGACGGCCATGGCCTCCAGCAGGGCCTGGAGGGCGGCGGTGCGGCTGTGGGGCAGATAGCTCCAGGGGATGGTGGGCGAGACCCGCTTGCGGGCGTAGGCGAAGTTGGTGGGGCCGGTGAAGAGGATGGCGTCCACCTCCCGCTGGGCCTGGAAGGCGGCGGCCATCTCCCCCGCCTGTTCGTAAAATTCCGAGCAGTGGTAGACGAACTGCACGTCCGGCAGCTCCCGCTGAGCCACATTTTTAATAATGTTGACCGTGATAGACGGACCAATCACGCCAATTTTCATCGGAATAATTCTCCCTTTCGACGATTAAAGACGCAAAAACTAATTTTGGACATCATTTTACGCCTATTAAAGACATTAGTCAAGTGCTACTTTAAACAAATAAACTACCAACGCAAAAGATCCACTGGGAGGGAGAACCATGAAAAATGAAGCCATGTACCGGGAGCTTTGGGACCTGCTGACCACAGATTCCGCTTCCGGAAAGGAGTCCGCCATTGCGGACAAGCTGGAGGTCAAGCTCCGCGAGCTGGGCTGCACGGTCACCCGGGACAACGCCGGTGAGACGTTCGGCGGCGAGTGCGGCAACCTGATCGGCATTCTGGAGGGCGAGCTGGACGGTTCCGTGATGCTCAGTTCCCACATGGACCGGGTGCCCAACGGCTATGGCATCCAGCCTGTGGAAAAGGACGGCGTCCTCTACTCCGACGGCACCACCATCCTGGCGGCGGACGATATCTCCGGCGTCTGCGCCATTTTGGAGGGCGTGCGCCGTGCCAAGGCCTCCGGCAAGCCCCTGCCCCGCATCGAGATCATCTTCTCCGTGGGCGAGGAGACGGGCCTCTTCGGCGCCAAGGCCATCGACGTTTCCACCCTGAAGTCCCGGATCGGCTATATCTTCGACTCCCCCGGCGGCATCGGCCGGTTCGTCAACGGCGCGCCGGGCATGTACCACCTGAACGTGACGCTTACCGGCCGTCCCGCCCACGCGGGCAACGAGCCGGAAAAGGGCATCGACGCGGGCAACGCCATGTGCGATATGCTGGCCACGCTGAAGCAGGGCCGTCTGGACCCCCAGTCCACTGCCAACTTCCCCATCCTCTCCACCGGCTCCACCTCCCGCAACGTGGTGTGCGACCTGGCCTCCTTCAAGGGCGAGGCCCGCAGCCGGGACCTCCAAAAGCTGGAGGACTATGTGGCCTACTTTGAAGACCACTGCAACGCCGTGGCGAAAAAGCACAATGTGGGCATCCAGCTGGAGAAGATCCAGAACTTCCTGCCCTTCCTGATTCCCGAGGACGACCAGGTGCTCCGGGTGGCCAAGGCCGCCAGCGAGAAGCTGGGTCTGGACTACCGGGTAGAGGTTGGCGGCGGCGGTATGGACGCCAACATCTACAATGCCCAGGGCATGGCCACCGTGGGCGTGGCCACCGGCTATACCAAGAACCATACCAAGGCCGAGCAGCTGGTGCTGGAGGACTTCTTCCGCTCCGGCGAGCTGTGCCAGACCCTCATCGAGACGTTCGCGGAAAGCTGCGCGTCGAAATAAATGTGTGTGTAAAACCTAAGGAGGCAAGAAAATGGAAATGACAACCTATCAGGCAGTATTTGCCGTACTGCTCATCTTCTTCGTGGGCGACTTCGTAGGCGCCATCACAAAGGCGAAGATCTCCTCCATGTTCGTTATCATGATGGGCTTCCTGGTCCTGTTCATGACCGGCGTCTATCCCGCCAACATCATGGAGATCTCCGGCTTTGCAGGCGTTGCCAGCCTGGGCCAGTACTTCCTGCTCTTCAACATGGGCACGTCCGTGGATATCGCCACGCTGAAAAAGGAGTGGCGGACCGTGCTGTGCGCCGTGGTGGGCATGGCTGCCGCCATTCTGGGCTGCGCCGTGGCGATCCCCCTGATCGGCAAGGACTTCGCTCTGGCCGCCGCCCCCGTGGTCAACGGCGGCATCGTGGCCACCACCACCATGGTGGACGCGTGCAGCAAGCTGGGCCTGGATACCGCTGCGGCTCTGGCCACCTTCATCTATGCCGTGCAGAAGTTCGTGGGCACCCTGCCCGCTTCCAACTGCGGCCTGAGCGTGGCCAACGCCCTGGTGGCCGACCTGCGCGCCAAGCACGCCGCCGACCCCAACTACAGCTGGTATGCCGAGCAGTCTGCTGCCGCCGGCGGTGAGAAGAAGACCTACTTCTGGGAGAAGTACAAGAAGTACTACACCACCTTCATCTGCCTGGCCATCGCCGCCGCCTTCATGTGGCTGGCTCAGATCCTGGGCAACCTGTGCCAGGGCTGGGTGAACATGTCCATCTGGTGCATGGTGTTCGGCATCGTCGCCCGCAACACCGGCCTGGTGCCCTCCAACCTGCTGCGTGATTTCGCCAAGGCCAACGGCTTCTTCTCCTTCCTGTCCCTGTGCACCATCATCCCCTCCCTGGCCAAGGTGGACCTCACCATGCTGCCCACCATCGGCTTTGCCACCGTGGTCATCTTCGTGGCCGTGCTGGTGTTCACCTTCATCGTGTTCTACCTGACCCCCGCCTGGAAGATCGTGGGAAGCAAGAACCTGTCCATCGGCATCGCCATGTGCCAGATGATCGGCTATCCCGGCACGGAGCTCATCGCCACCGAGATCGCCAACGCCGTGGCCCAGACCCCTGAGGAGCGGGACGCCGTGTCCGGCAAGATCCAGACGGCCTACGTCATCTCCGGCTTCACCTCCGTCACCATCCTCTCCGTGTTCATCGCCAGCGTGCTGGCCAATATGCTGTAAGGATCTGAGGACCGTATGATCGTCATCTTGCTCAGGCAGATTGCCATTATGGCGCTGCTGATCGCGGTGGGTGCGGTGCTCCGCCGCAAGGGCTATTTGTCGGAGCAGGGGACGAAAGACCTGGGCGCCATTTTGCTCAGGATCATCATTCCCTGCGTCATCATCAAGTCCTACATCGTGCCCCGCACGCCGGAGCGGATCCTGGCCCTGGCCCTTTCGGCGGGCCTTGCCCTGCTGGGCTTTGTGGTGGCCATGGTGCTGGCCTACGTGGTGTTCGGCAAGCGCCGGCGCATGGAGAACTTCGCCGCCGCCTTCTGCAACGCGGGCTTCATCGGCATCCCCCTGGCCCAGGCGGCCATCGGGGAGGAGGGCGTTTTCTACGTGGCGGCCTCCGTGGCCCTTTTGAACCTGTTCCAGTGGACCTACGGCGTGTACATCATGGCCGACCGGCGGGACGCCATCTCCGCCCGGAACGTGGCCAAAAACCCGGTGGTCATCGGCATCGTCATCGGTGTGGCGCTGTTTTTCAGCTCCCTGCCCGTGCCGGAGATCGTCACCTCCACCCTGGGCTATATCGCCGGCATGAACACGCCGGTTGCCATGATCCTCATGGGCACCTACCTTGCCCAGCTCTCCTGGCGGGAGCTGCTGGACAAGCGGGCCTGGGGGTGTGTGGCCATGCGCCTTATGGGGATCCCCGCTGTGATTTTGCTGATTTTCTGGCTGCTGCCCCTTGGCAGCGGCAGTACGGATGTGGCCATGGCGGCGTTTTTGGCCGCAGCCACGCCGGTGGGCGCCAACATCTGTGTGTTCGCCCAGCAGTACGGCTGTGATTACAAGCTCAGCGTGGTGACCGTGTGCCAGAGCACCGTGGTCTCCATCGTCACGGTGCCGGCCCTGGTGGCCCTGGCCCAGATGCTGCTTTGATGCATGAAAAAAGAGCCTCCCGCTTTTGCGGGAGGCTCTTTTTTTGATCCGTTTGGGCTGCGGTCCCCTGCCCCGGTTCACCTGCGCAGAGGCATGGTGAAGATGAAGCGGGTGGAGACGGCGTCGCTCTCGGCCCGCACCGTGCCCTTATGGATGGAGGCGATGTTCTCGGCGATGGCAAGGCCCAGGCCGAAGCCGCTCTTCTCTCCCCGGGAGTCGTCCGCCCGGTAAAACCGCTCGAAGAGGTGGGAGAGCTTTTCCGGCGGGATGGACTCGCCGGGGTTGGACACCGTCAGCCGGGCCTGCCGGTCCAGCTTCTCCACGGAGAGGGTGATGGTGCCGCCGTCGGCGCCGTATTTGATGGCGTTGTCCAGCAGGATGCTCACCAGCTGGCGCAGCCGGTCCGCGTCTCCCTGGACCAGGACCTCCGGGGCAATGTCGTACACCAGGGACTTGCCCGCCTCGTAGGCCACCGGCTCGAAGGCCAGCACGCAGTCCTCCGCCGTGTCCGAAAGGGACACCTGGGAGAAAACCGGCGATGCGGACATGTTGTCCGCCCGGGCCAGGGTGAGCATCTGCTCCACCAGGGACTTCATCTGTCGGGCCTCGGAGTGGATATTGTCCGCCCAGCGGGCGCTGCGCCCATCCAGTGATGCGCTCTCCAGCAGCTCGGCGTTGGAGAGGATGACGGTCAGGGGCGTTTTCAGCTCATGGGATGCGTCGGAGAGGAACTGGCGCTGGGCCTTCCAGCCCCGCTCCACCGGGGCCGTGGCCCAGCGGGAGAGCAGCACCGACGCTGCCAGCAGCAGCAAAAAGGCGCCCAGGGCGATGGGCAGGTAAGAAAGGAGCGTCCTGCGCAGCATGGCCTGCTCCATGGACATATCCACGAAGGCGATCTTCTCATAGGCGCCGTTGTCCTGACGCAGATACCGCAGGCCGTAGCTTGCGATGGTGCCCTCGCTCTCCTCCTGGCGCAGGCACGCGCTGAGGATGTCCTGAAGGACCTCCGTGTCCTCCAGGTTGGAATAGGTGCCGCCGGTCACGTAGGCCACTCCGTTCTGGGGCCAGACATTGACGGTGAAATAGGGCAGCAGCACCCGCTCCTGGCCCCGGAAGATGGCGATGTCCGGCCGTTCGGCGTCGGAAAAATAGCCCATGCCGTCGTCCTGGATCACCTGATGGAGCACCTGGCGGCTGATGGCCTCGATGCTGCGCTGGACGGAGTAATTCACCGCCAGGAAGATGCACAGCAGCACCACGGACACCAGCGACATGCTCAGCGCCACAAATTTCAGCCGGAGCTTGCGGATCAACGGCGGCACCCCCTTTGTGGAAAAGCTTGTTGAAAAAGTGGATAATTCTGTGGAAAAGTGGAAAAAACGTCAATCCTTTGGAAATTCCAGGCAATAGCCCACCATGCGGATGGTCTTGATGCGCACCTGGGAGTGCAGATGATCCAGCTTTTTTCGCAAAAAGGAGATATAGACCTCCACATTGTTGTCCTCGGCGTCGGACTCGTAGCCCCAGATCTTCAAAAGCAGGGACTCCTTGGTGATGACCTGCTTTTGGTTGAGCATCAAAAGCTCCATCATGTCGAACTCCCGGCGGCTCAGCCGCACGCTGCGCTCACCGCACGAGAGGGTGAACGCGCTCTTTTCCAGCGTCAGATCGGCGCACTGGATCTGATCGGTGTTGCGCAGCTCCGGCTGGCGGCGGCCCAGGGCCCGCACGCAGGCCATGAGCTCCTTGGGCTCAAAGGGCTTGGTGAGATAGTAGTCGGCCCCCTGGTCCAGGCCGGATACCCGGTCGGAGAGCTCGCTGCGGGCCGTGAGCATCAAAACCGGCACGGCGCTGCCGGATGCCCGCAGCTGCCGCAGCACGGAAAAGCCGTCCATCTTGGGCAGCATCACATCCAGGATCACCACGTCGTAGATGCCGCTCAGGGCATTGTCCAGGCCGGACTCCCCGTCGTGGCACACGTCGGCGGCATAGCCGTCCAGCTCCATCAGGTCCTGGAGCGTGGCGGCCAGACGTACCTCATCTTCCACGATCAAAACGCGCATGGTTCAAAACGCCTCCTTGCCGATTTTCGATCTCCGTTTATGCGCCCAGTCCGTTCTGGGCCAGGGAGAGCATGGGCGCGGCGGCCTCGGCGGAGAGCTGGTAGATGGCCTCCTCGCTGCCCAGGCGCACGTAGCGGCCCGTCCCGTCCACAGACGCGTTGCCGATGGTGAGGGTCATGGTCTGCTCGGCGCCGGTGTCGGACTGATAGGCCACCTCCACCACCGCGGCGGGGGCGTCGAATCCGCAGATAGACGCGGCCTCGTCAGAGGGGCGGTAATCCACACACTTGGTGAAGGTCAGAAGCTCCAGCTGCTTGAAAAGAGAAGTCACGGTCTCATTGCCCGTCACATCCTGCCCGTCACAAAGCCACGTACCGTCCTTGCCGGCGGTGATGGCGGTCTCCACAGCGCCGGTGACGGCGCAGGAGAGGACGGTCTTGTCCGTCAGGGCCGGCAGCACGGGCAGCTGGGTCATGTCGTAAATGGCCACGGAGAGCTTTTCCACCAGGGCCCCGTCAAAGATATACACCTGGGCAGGGTCGCTGTCCATGAGGGCGTAGTAGCTCTTGCCGTCGGAAGTGGTCTTGCCGAAGTCCAGCCGCAGCACAGACCCGTCGGCGCGGGTGGCGGAGATGTACACGGACGGATCGTCCAGGTTGTAGTCTTCCAGAGGCTTGTCCGGCGTGAGGGTCTGCTGGGGCTTCAGATCCGTCAGCATGGCGCAGATCTCCTCCACCGTGGTGTCACTGAGGGGGAAGGTGGGGTCGTCCGTCCAGATCCACTGGTCGGTCTCGCCGTCCACGGAAAAAGAAAGCGTGGCGGAGCCGTTGCTGTAAGAAAGGGCGGCGTAGCTGTGGGCGGAGTCCGCGCTCAGCTGGACCGACTCGTCCGCGGGGGCTTGCTGTGCCTGACGGTACTGATGATAGCGCACACCGCCCACCACCAGCACCAAGATCACCAAAACCATCAAAATCGAGAAAAGGGCGCCATTGATCCGCCGCTGTCTCCAGTCCATCTCCATATGGGGAAATTCCTCCGATCGTGGAAATCGGCGCACCGGTCTGTCCGGGGCCGTAATGATAGCCATTATACCACCAATGGCGGCCTTGGAATAGTACTCAATTATAAAAAAGAAGCTGAAACGCATCTGAAAGGCTCCCGGTGGGCCCGCAGGCGAAAAGAAATTGCAAACATTTCCTGTTTCCCCGGGGAAAACACGGAATTTTCCTTGCAAAAAAAGACACCCTTCTATATAATGATTAGGCCAATTCACACTACCCGGGCCGGAATGCGACCGCCCGGCAAAAATGGAGGAAATGAACGTGAGAGGAGTTCACAGCGCGGTAGACGAGATCCGCCGCAACGTATTTACCGAGGTTGCCCGCCTGGCCTATGAGGGCGGGGACATGAGCCGTGTGGACATGATCCCCTACAAAATGATCCAGGGTGAGGTGGCCCACCACCGTCACGACGTGTTCCTGGAGCGTGCCATCGTGGAAGAGCGGGTGCGCCTGGCCCTGGGCATGAACCTGGAGCCCGCCGGCGCCAACGCCCCCGTCAGCGCCCACATGCAGGAAGTGGTGGATGCCGACGACAAGTACTTTGAAGAACCCCTGGTCAATATCATCCCCTTTGCCTGCAACGCCTGCCCTCCCAAGCAGATCCGCATCACGGACAGCTGCCAGGGCTGCATCTCCCACCCCTGCATGAACGTCTGCCCCAAGGACGCCATTTACCTGGACGAGCAGAAGCACTGCCACATCGACCAGGATAAGTGCATCAAGTGCGGCAAGTGCTTCAACCAGTGCCCCTACCGGGCCATCAGCAAGATCGAGCGCCCCTGCGCCGCCGCCTGCGGCATGGACGCCATCG
>PPYE01130553.1_pt1 | contig 19981 bp, 17 predicted proteins | sample 1559881 | NCBI WGS metagenome assembly PPYE01 (sample SAMN08240022, study PRJNA423297) | Human gut metagenome, whole genome shotgun sequencing project.
CGCTGCGACTCTGCCGCGGCAGTGGCAAGCGCCATCTCCTGGGCCTTGCCCGCCGCGGCAAGCCTGGCCTGCAGCTCGGCAATCTGAGCATCACGTGCAGCTAAATCGTTTTGAGCAGCGTTGCGCGCCGCCGACTCGGCAAGCTTGACTTCGTCATCTTTGCGTCCCAGCTGCGCACGCAAATTGTCGATCTCGCGCTGGAGTTCAGCATTCTCCTTCTGAGCATCGGCACGGGCCTCAACCGCCGCGCGCTGGCTTGCACTCTCGCGCTCTGCGGCAGCGCCCTCGAGCCTGGCGTGCAGCTCGGCAAGCTCGGCATCGCGCTTGGCAACCTCTTGTGCCAACTTCTGAGCCGCAGCGTTCTTCTGCTCGACAAGCTGAGCATTGCGCTGAGACTCTGCCTCCTGCAATGCAGCCGTCGAACGCGAGCGCTCAAGCTCCAGCGCCTGCTCGCCCTCGCGCTGGACTGCCCTCACACGCTCATCCAGATCGCGCGAAAACTCGGCATCGCGTACTTGCTTGACGATATCCGCATAGCCGGACGCATCGACCTTAAACACTTCGCCGCAATGCGGGCACTTGATCTCGTTCATAGCAGCTCCTCGATGGACGCGAATTTCAACCGCCTACACTCTACCGCGCCGCACGGACAAAAAAGGCGCCGCCGCCATAATGGCAACGGCGCCAGAACCACCACAAAGGCGCACTGTGTCCCCTTTGTAGTGGTTCTGGCACCCTATAGCCCAAAGAAGCTAAGAATCTGGTCGCGGCTTACGGGCTTGTACTCGTTGGCGTCGAGGCCGGCATCGTAGCGAAAGATAGGACGTTCGCGATCGCGGTTGCGTGCGTTGGTGCGGTCTCCCCTGCTGTGGATATGCCCGTGTAGCATGATGGCGCCACGCGCCTTGCCATTCCAGCTGAGCATGGGGTAGTGGCTCATAACCAGACGATGGCCCTTGGCATAGCCGGGAGCAATCTCCAGGTAATCGCGCACGTCTTCCCAAATTTGCGGCACGTCGGGATCTTCCCAGTCGCCGTCATGGTTACCACGGATGAGCGTCACGTTCTGACATTCGATACGCTCGCGCAGGCGCACCGCCTCCGCCAGGGGCAAACGATAGGTAAAATCTCCCAAGATATAGAGACGGTCGTCCGCCGCCACGCACTCATTGATGGCATCGATGACCTTGCGGTTCATCTCCTCGACCGAATCAAACGGCCGATCCATATCGTGCAAGATATTCGTATCGCCCAGGTGCAAGTCGGCGGTAAACCACATCATCGTCCATGTCCTCATTTCGCAACGCGTCAAACTCGTGCTAAGTATACAGACACAGCGATGCGGCGGTTAGTCAAAGAGCCCGCCGAACAGACCTCAGCGGCGCTTGACTTGTTTTTTCGAAGCGTCACCCTGAGTTTTCTTGTCCTGCCGCTTCTTACGGTCCTGATCCAGCTCATCATCGTCGAGCAGCATATCCCATTCAAACGGGTCATCCGTCAGATCAAACAGACCATCGTCGTCAAACATGGCCGCCTCCATTGCCGACTAGCGAGCATCCACCACATAAAGGCCAACGCGCACCTGATGCCACGGGCTGCGCTCGGGGGCAACCTGTTGCACGCGGGCCTCAAACACGTCCTCGTGGCCGTAATACATCATCAAGGACAGCGGGCCGACCTCGTTTCCCGGAACATAGCCGAGCTTGGTCTTGCCGTAGTAGATTGCAACCGCCTCGGGATCATGGGGGTTATCGCGCTCGGCACACAGTGACAGCTTATCGCCAACCTTAAGATCCCCCAGGACCAAGGCACCGTCGGCATACTGAAATCCCGCAATATGAAACGACAGAAGAACACGTGAAGGCTCGTACATGGCAGCTCCTCTAACGGCCGGATAAACCGGCGCTTAACCTTATTGAGAAGTCTACGAACTCGTGCGGACACAGATTCACCCGCCCATGCCTTTTGCTCATTTGTCGCAACGCTCACATGACAGAGCGCTTGCAAATAAGATAGGAATACGCGGATGGCACCCGTGGCAGCGGGTCTTGTCAACTCCGATACACGTATTCATCGTGAGAAGTGGCCGTCTTCGCTTACGCGGAGACGGCCACTTTTATCCCTATCTTCTATCCCATTCTAGTGTACAAACATGCGCACGAATTTGTGCTTCCAGCTTGCGTAGGGCGCATAGCGGAATGGCACGTCCAGCCAGGTTGCCTTGTTCACGATGCTCTTCTTGTGACTAAACGCATCGAAACTCTCGCGGCCATGGTACTGGCCCATACCGCTCGCACCCATGCCGCCAAAGCCCATATGGCTCGTAGCCAAGTGCATGATCGTGTCGTTGACGCAGCCTCCGCCAAAGGGCACGTAGCGCACAAAGCGCCGCTGAGCCGCACGGTCCTGGCTAAAGATATACAGGGCCAGCGGCGTCGGACGATCCGTAATAAACGTCTCGGCCTCGTCAAGGCTCTCAAACGTCAGCACTGGCAAGATGGGGCCGAAGATTTCCTCCTGCATCACGGCGTCATCGGGGGACACGCCGTCCAAAATCGTCGGCTCGATCTTGAGCGAAGCCTCGCGCGCGGTACCTCCAAGCACGAGCTTATCGGGATCGATCAGCCCGCACACGCGCGCAAAATGCTTGGCGTTGACGATATGCCCGTAGTCCTCGTTATCGAGCGGATGCTCGCCAAACATACGGCGGACCTCCTCCTTGATGAGGCCCAGCAGCTCGTCGTGCACGCGCGTATCGACCAGCAGGTAGTCGGGCGTCACGCAGGTCTGCCCCACGTTGAGCCATTTACCAAAGGCGATACGCCGTGCCGCAACCTTCAAGTTTGCCGTCGCATCCACGATGCAGGGACTCTTTCCGCCCAGCTCAAGCGTCACGGGCGTAAGGTTTTTACTTGCGCGCTCCATAACGAGTTTGCCGACCGAAACGCTACCGGTAAAGAAGATTTTGTCCCAGTGCTCATCGAGCAGTGCCTCGTTCTCGGCGCGCCCGCCCTCGACAACCGTCACCAGGCGCGGATCAAATGCCTCTTCACAGATTTGCTTGAGTACCGCGCTCGACGCCGGAGCATAGGCACTCGGCTTGATGACCACGGTATTGCCCGCGGCAAGGGCGCCGGCGAGCGGCTCGAGCGTCAGCAAAAACGGGTAGTTCCACGGAGCCATGATGAGCGTGACGCCATAGGGCACGGCTTGCGTTTTGCACACACTAATAGCATTGGCGAGGTCGCAGGGGCGCAGGTGCGGGCGGCTCCAGCGAGCCACATGCGCGATCTGATGGCGGATCTCGGAAAGCGACGTGCCGATCTCGCACATATAGGCCTCGTCATGCGATTTTCCCAAATCAGTCTTGAGCGCATGGGCAATATCGGCCTCGTGGGCCCGCACCGCATCGCGTAAGCTCGCGAGCGCGCGACGTCGAGCATCGACATCAAACGTAACGTGCGTCTTAAAGAAGGCGCGCTGATCGCCGACGATGCGCGCAATTTCCTCGGTGTTCATGGACCCTCCTAGTTCTCGTCCTCAAACATACCACCCGCGACGACCTCGTACATACGCTCGAGCTCCAAACGGTCCATCAAAAGCGGAACGGGATACAGGGGATTGGCCTCGGCATCGGCATGCGCCGCCATCTGCGGAATGTCGGAGCGGCGAATGCCCGAGACATATTTGGGAATGTCCAAGGCGGCATTCATTCGATCGACCCAATCGATAAAGGCCTCGGCCGCAAGACTGTCCTGCGCGGTAGCCGGCGCAATGCCCGCCATGCGAGCAAGATCGGCAAGCTTGGGGGCGGCGGCGTCACCATAAGCGCGAAGCATGTGCGGCAGGATGATCGCGTTGGCCAAACCGTGCGGAATTCCGTATCGGCCGCCCAGACTGTGCGCGATGGCATGCACATATCCGACATAGGAGCGGGTAAACGCAACGCCCGCCTTATACGCAGCCGAAAGCATATTGCGACTTGCACGCATGTTGTCGCCATGCTCATAGGCCTCGAGCAAATTGTCATGGATGAGCTGCACCGCCTGTCGCGCCATCTTGCGCGTATAGGGCGTGGTGCTTCGCCCGATAAAGGCCTCGACGGCATGCGTCAGGGCGTCCATGCCCGTCTGCCCCGTAATGGAGGCGGGCAGACCGCGCGTAAACTCGGGGTCGTGCACCGCAAAGCGCGGGATAAGCACAAAGTCGTTGATGGGGTACTTGTAGTGCGTCTCGTCATCGGTAATTACCGCGGCAAGCGTGACCTCACTTCCCGTGCCTGCCGTGGTGGGAACGGCGATGAGCAGCGGCAGGCGACGATGAATCCGCAGCAGGCCGCGCATCTTGATGACAGGCTTGTTTGGCTGCGCAATGCGCGCCCCCACACCCTTGGCGCAGTCCATGGCCGAACCGCCACCAAAGCCGATAATGGCCTGGCAGGCGCTCTCTCGATACAAGGACGCCGCTTCCTCCACGTTTGAGACCGTGGGGTTCGCTGATGTTTTGGCATAGACCGCAACGCCAATTCCCTTGGACGCGAGCGCTGTCTCGAGCGGTGCCGTGAGCCCCAGACGGGCAATACCGGGATCCGTCACGATAAGAACCCGCTGTATCGAACGCTTTTGAAGCACTGTGGGCACATCCTCAACATGCTTCAGAATGTGCGGCTCGGTATAGGGCAGCACCGGCAATGCGATGCGAAAAACCGTTTGATATGTTCGGCACCAGGCGCGGCGAGCTAGATGCATAAAGGAAACTCCCTCATTTGTTGATTGGTCAACATTTGCTCGACCGATTGTACTCAGCGGCGGTCAAAGACGGCCTGCCAATCGTTAATCAATCAACATCTTCATATCTCAAAATTATTTTATTAAAAATCATTCCTAATAGGCTTCACATTTGGTTGCATTTATGGATAATAGAACTCGTCAAGACGCACGTCCGGAGAGGGCCCTTACGGGACCGGACGAGCGCGCCATCGCCATCGATCGAAAGGATCGAATCATGAAGTTTGTTTGCCCCGTTTGCGGTTATGTGGAAGAGTTCGACGGCGACCAGCTGCCCGAGGACTTCAAGTGCCCCCAGTGCGGCGTTCCCGGTTCTCGTTTCCTGAAGCAGGAGGAGGGCCAGCTCGAGTGGGCTGCCGAGCACGTCGTGGGCGTCGCCAAGATGGAGGGCGTCTCCGAGGACATCGTTGCCGACCTGCGCGCCAACTTTGAGGGCGAGTGCTCCGAGGTCGGTATGTACCTGGCCATGGCTCGCGTCGCTCATCGCGAGGGCTATCCCGAGATCGGCCTGTACTGGGAGAAGGCTGCCCACGAGGAGGCCGAGCATGCCGCCAAGTTCGCTGAGCTCCTGGGCGAGGTCGTGACCGACTCCACCAAGAAGAACCTCGAGATGCGCGTTGAAGCCGAGAATGGCGCCACCGCCGGCAAGACCGATCTTGCCAAGCGTGCCAAGGCCGCTGGTCTCGATGCCATCCACGACACCGTGCACGAGATGGCTCGCGACGAAGCTCGCCACGGCAAGGCTTTCGCCGGCCTGCTCAAGCGCTACTTTGGCTAAGCCAAACGCCTGAGAGACATTCTCTAGCTTTATAAGGCCCGGACCGTATTGGTTCGGGCCTTTTTGTGTCTCGAGGACTCGTTAACGCCCTGAAATAGAGCTATCTTCGGCATCGGTCTCTCGTCAAAAACTAAGTGAGTAGACTTTTCGAAACTTGCCGAGCAGACCATCCGTATTGCTTTATAAAGTCGCAGGTAAATGACTTGTTTCAAAACGACCTGGTCGCCAAAGTGCCAAAAGTCTACTCACTTAGATTCGCAGCCGTCCACGATCGAGCCATTTTGTGTCTAGCGGGCATCTTTCCGTCGATTACTCCCAATTTTGTCCAGTCAATGAATAGTTCAGACCGGAGTAATGCCTCAGCCCTTTGCTCATCCGAGCTTTTATCACGATATTCAGCATCGAGCATCCTGTATACGGCCTTAACGATCGCGCGGAATCTATCCTCATCGGATATCTGTCTGTGTGTCAGGAGAAGTACATCGTAACCCATGGCCTGAAGGGCTGTCATGCGGTCAGCGTCACGCAAGCCATCCCCTGCGCGTCCGTGCGAGACCTTTCCCTGACATTCAATGGCCACCTGTCGCCTGCCGTCCGGCGAAGACAGGAGCAGGTCGATATATACACGGGACTTTCCTACAATCGCTCGAGCACTTGTGCTTAGCGCCACTTCGACATTGAGCTCTATGCCGCAAAACCCTTCGCCACCCAGGGCTCGCGGCAGTCCAAGCAACAAATACGCCTCGACCTCAAAAGGTGACGCGGCACCCAATGGGACGAGTTGCGATACCGCCATAAATTTATTACCGTAACGCATCCCGCAAACATCTGAACAAAAACGGTCAAGGTCTCCGCCCAAAACCAAAGCGTCTCGACGCCATAAATTTGAGGCGGTGCCGTCCTCGGACGGGCAGCGCACCCAACCGAACGTTGTCGAAATCGCGCCCGAGTCAATTGCACGCGCAAGCTCGGCCTCAAGTGCCGCCGGCAGAGCGCACACCACAAACAAGCCGCACATCTCCGCCAATACCAAAAGGAGCTGAAGATCCGTCAGATGCCGCGACATGATGAATGCCGTCAGTAGAGGAGACGTAACCAAAAACCCATGCTCCGTTTCCAGCACGGATTCCCTGGGGAGCTCACCAAGAAACAGCCGCTGCCTAATGCTGGCAGGACAAGTCCGTTTGTTTCTCGTCCGAACCAATGTATACAACGGAAAACCGAGCACAACCGCAGCCGTCGGGTTACGGGCGAGGTCATATCGCTGCCGGTCTTCTTCCGGCCGTGGAAGCGGCGGGCACAGAGCGCGGACCTGAGGGGGCAAACGCCAGTACCTAAAAGCCGATATGTCACAAAGTAGATCCTTCATAGGCACAGGAAAACACGAATTTCAACCCAGTCAGTCACGCATTGGCGCGAACGCGCCAAAAATGGTGCCGAACGGACTGCTAAGTTTTCAACAGCCCTCCCCAACTGGCCAAAAGCTTGCCGAGAGCTGGACGAAGCTCTGTTGAAAACCCCATTTTTTCTCATGCAGAAGCTTTGCGCGACAAGTGAGTAGACTTTTTTGAACATCCCGAGCAGCCCGGTCATCCTGCTTTTCAAAACCGCAGGTAGATAGCTTGTTACAAAACTGCCTGGTCGCCAAAGTTCCAAAAGCCTACTCACTTAGGTTGCAGAGTGCTCCCATTAGCTGCGATTCAAAGGTATTTAGCACTTTTGGACTCAAATCGTCATACTGAACAAGAATTTGAGTTGAGTTTTTAGGGACAGATGCGCCATCGGCACACCAATAACAGTCACTGATATCGACAAAAGGGATACTCGAGCGCGTGAGGGCCTGCGCAAAAGAGCTTCCGCCCGCTTCGCACTCCGCAACCACAGTGCAGTAAAGGCCCGCGTCCGCATGCTCGATCGAGACCTCCCCTGCCGAAAATGCTTTCCGTACAAGCGCCGCCAGGTCATCACGCGCCTCGCGAGCACGAACGCGCACGCGGTTCACATGCCGCTCGTAATCACCCGATTCCAGCAAACGAGCCAAAGCGACCTGGTCAACAGAACTCACCGACGAGGCGTAAAAACCAAGGTTGCGCCTAAACCGCTCCATTAGCTCGTCGGGCAGCACCATGTACGCTAGACGCAACGCCGATGACAGGCTCTTCGAAAACGTGTTGGTGTAGATGACCGATTGTGCGGCATCGATCGAAGCAAGCGCGGGAATCGGCTTGCCGGCCAGACGAAACTCGCAATCAAAGTCATCTTCGATGAGATACCGACCTGGCCGCTCGGCGGCCCAGCTCAGCAACGCATAGCGACGTGCAATGCTCGTCACAAGACCGGTCGGATACTGATGAGACGGCATCAGGTGAAGGACATCGGTCCCGGTTTTCTGCAGAGCGCTCAAGTCCACGCCCTCATCATCCAACGGGATATGTCGAACTTTGCAGCCCATAGCCTGATAGATGCGCGTCAGACGCAAATAGCCCGGGTCCTCAACGGCATACACCTTGTCGGCTCCAAGCAACTGAACCAACATGGTATCGAGCAGCTGGGCGCCCGCGCCGATAACAATGTTGTTGGGGTCAACATTCATACCCCTTGTCCCGCGCAGATGGCGAGCAATTGCGCGTCGTAGCCGAGCGGTGCCCTGTGCCGGTGCGGGCGAAAAGATCTCGCGCTCGTCTTCGGATGCCAGCGTCGCCCGCAGTGCGCTTTGCCAAAGCCGCGCCGCCTCCAAAGCGGAAGGAGAAAGAGCATCAAATCGCTCGACCCGTCCATTGGCAACATGCACGCCGGGGTCCACAGAGACGGCATCTCGGTCGATGTTCCCCGTAGCCAAAGGCAAAACCGGTGCGTCCGGAAGCTCACAAGCGTAGTAGCCACGCCGCGGCATTGAGCAAATATAGCCCTCGGCAAGTAGCTGGCTATATGCATTCTCGATGGTAATGACACTGATTCCCAGATGACTGGCAAAGGCGCGCTTAGACGGTAAATGCTCCCCCGCCGCAATGCGTCCAGCAACAATATCGTCTCGAATTTGCTGGTAAACATACTCATAGAGCGATGCTTCGCCGCGTTGTTCCAAATTGTAGTCGAGCATGAGTTTGTCACCTGACCTTATCGGGTCATTCAGTCTGGTATTAGTCTGACCTTGTTATTATCTCGAAAACTGAGTATTTCGCCATACCCAGCTCCCCGATAGGATGTTCCGTCAAGCAATGCACATGCCAACCAAGGGAGTAACCATGGCAGAACAGACTAGCAAGGCCGATCGCGTCAAACTCAATCGCGAGCTCGCGCAGATGCTCAAGGGCGGCGTCATCATGGACGTCACCACGCCCGAGCAGGCACGCATCGCCGAGGAGGCAGGCGCCTGCGCCGTCATGGCTCTCGAGCGCATCCCGGCCGACATCCGTGCCGCAGGCGGCGTCTCGCGCATGAGCGACCCCAAGATGATCAAGGGCATCCAGGAGGCCGTCTCCATCCCCGTCATGGCCAAGTGCCGCATCGGTCACATCGTCGAGGCGCAGGTCCTTCAGGCCATCGAGATCGACTACATCGATGAGTCCGAGGTTCTCTCCCCCGCCGACGATGTCTATCACATCGACAAGACCCAGTTTGACGTGCCGTTTGTCTGCGGCGCCCGCGATCTGGGCGAGGCGCTGCGCCGTGTTGCCGAGGGCGCCACGATGCTCCGCACCAAGGGTGAGCCGGGCACCGGCGACGTCGTCCAGGCCGTACGCCACATGCGCAAGATCCAAAAGCAGATCCGCGACGTTGTTGCTCTGCGCGATGATGAGCTCTTTGAGGCAGCCAAGCAACTGCAGGTTCCGGTCGAACTGGTCCGCGAGGTCCATGCCACGGGCAAGCTTCCCGTCGTGAACTTTGCCGCCGGCGGCGTAGCGACCCCCGCCGACGCCGCGCTGATGATGCAGCTGGGTGCCGAGGGCGTCTTTGTCGGCTCGGGCATCTTTAAGAGCGGCGACCCCGCCAAGCGCGCCGCCGCTATCGTCAAGGCCGTGGCAAACTTCACCGATGCCAAGCTCATCGCCGAGCTTTCGGAGGACCTGGGCGAGGCTATGGTGGGCATCAACGCCGACGAGATCGAGATTATCATGGAGGAGCGCGGGCGCTAGTCCAGCAGAAGGGATCGCACATGAGCGATTATGCAGACCAAACGGTCGCCGTGTTGGCGGTCCAAGGCGCTTTTGCCGAGCACGAGGCGAGGCTGTCGAAGCTGGGCGCACGTTGTATTGAGCTGAGGCAGGCGGCTGATTTAAAGCAGGACTTTGACCGTCTGGTACTTCCCGGCGGCGAGTCTACCGTTCAGGGCAAGCTGCTTGAGGAACTGGGGATGCTCGAGGGGCTTCGTGCCCGTATCGCTGAAGGCATGCCCGTCCTGGGCACCTGCGCCGGCCTGATTCTGCTGGCGCGCGACCTTGCCGCCCATGACGATAAGGGCACGCCGCGTTTGGCAACCATGGATGTACTTGTCGAGCGCAATGCCTACGGCAGACAGCTCGGCAGCTTTCGAACCAAGGGACAGGTAGCCGGCATCGACGGTGAAGTGCCGCTGACGTTTATCCGCGCGCCCCGCATCGTCGAAGTGCACGGCGACACTGAGGCCCTAGCCGAAGTCGACGGTCGCATCGTCGCCGCCCGCCAAGGCAACCAGCTCGGCGTCACCTTCCACCCCGAGCTCGACGACGACACCCGCCTTCACGAACTGTTCCTGCAAATGTAGGCAGAGTTTAAACGAGCGTGGATTTTCGGACATACAACAAATGAGAGTGGATAATCTCCCACTTTGAGCTTGAATGCAGACTCAAACCGGGAGATTATCCACTCTCATGCTATGTAGTCATTTAAGAACGTCCCCAATGACTACATTGGATCATGGCAATGCCGATGTTTTGGCACCGACAGCGAGCGCCCACCAGAGCGAACAAATTGGCATGAAAAGAGGACGGCATAGACCTTCTGGTCATGCCGTCCTCTTTGAATGACAAGTTGTCGCTCTGGTGGGCGCGCAGCGTCAACTAGTTACGCGGTTCGTAGAACCGCGTAACCCCTAAAAGCGGTTGCCGCGGAAGCCGCCACCGTTGCGGCCGCCACGGTCGCCACCGCGACCGCCGCGGTCGTTACCACGGTTGCCGCCGCGGTCGCCATAGCCACCACGGTTGCCGCCGAAGCCGCCGCGACCACCACGGTCGCCACCACGGTCACCAAAGCCGCCACGGCCGCCACGATCGCCGCCGCGACCACCACGGTCGCCACCACGGCCACCGCGATCGCCAAAGCCGCCGCGACCACCACGGTCGCCACCACGGCCACCGCGATCGCCAAAGCCGCCGCGACCACCACGGTCGCCGCCACGGCCGCCACGATCGTCACGACCGCCGCGAGGACCGCGATCCTCGTCCAGGCCCATGGCGACGAGCGGAGCGATAACCTTATCGAGAGCGGCCATCAGCTCGGTGGCCTCCTCGTAAGAAAGCTCGGGCAGGAGCTTCTCCTTCTTGTTGGCAAGCTCGACCAGGCCCTCAGCGGCATCCTCGGCAGCGAAGACAACAATCTTGCGCATATCGCCCTCGGCGTCGTCGATGCGACCGACCAGATCGGCAGCCTCGGCCTCGGCCATCAGGCCATCGAGCTCACGAAGGCGCATGCCCAGCAGGTCGGACATTTCCTTCTGCTCCATCTTGGGCTTGAGGTCAAGGAGCTTGATGGCGCGCTCGATGTTCGCCATGCGCTCGGCCTTGGCCTCCTCCTCCTTGGAAATAGCAAAGCGACGGCTACGCAGCAGGCGGGCGGCCTTCTGCATCTTGTCCATCAGCTCTTCGTCATCGTAATCAACGGCGGCCTCGACAACCTCGGCCTCCTCCTCGGCGGAAACCTCGTCAGCAGCCTCAACCTCGGCAGCTTCGGTCTCCACGGTCTCGACTGCCTCGACCTCGGCAGCCATGGTCTCGTTCTCGGTCTCGTTCATGATCTCTTCGTTCTCGGACATGAGACTCCTTCTTGGCCCTCTCGGGCATCATCGCCCCATTCGCGGGGCCCGTCGCGCACTCTTTGCGCTTTAAACATTCATGCCTCTCGGCAAAACGTCCATTAGTTTATGGTGTCGCCATCCAATCTAGCTGCAGAATCTATGTGCACACATTAATGCGACATGTGCGACTCGCGACGAGCGTACACCAGCGACGTCGCGAACCCGACCACGGCAATCACAGCCGCCACACGCACGGCAGTTGCAAATCCAATCGCCTGGGCAACGTCGGTCGCAGCGCCAGCCGCGCCGGCAGTCGCCGCAGAACTCGAGAGCAGGCCGATAAACAGCGACGGGCCAAACGATGCGGCAATCATGTTCCACGTGTTGAGTAATGCCGTTCCATGAGGATGCTCAGCGGCAGGCAGCGTCTCCAAGCCGGCCGTCTGCGAGGGGCTCAGCACCAAACCGACTCCGGCATACACCACAACGGTCAGCGCCACGACGACGCCGATGTTCATGCTTGCCGCCGTCATCGATATGGCAGTCTGTCCCACGGCAATCAGGGCAAAGCCGACCGGCAGCAGTGGCCATGCGCCGCGGGCGTCCATCACGCGTCCGCCCACAATCGAGGTCACGGCGTTGCAGGCAATCGCCGGCAAAATGAGCAAGCCCGCAACAAGTGCGGTCATGCCGTATGCGCCCTCAAAATAGAGCGGCAACAAAACGCTCATCGAGAACGTCGTCATCATCGACACCACCACAAGCAAACACGCAGGCCAAAAACGAACGCTCGCCATGGGACGCACGTTAAGCACCGGATGCTCGAGCTTGAGCTGACGGGCCGCAAACAGGCCGAGCAGCACAATGGCGGCGAAAAGAGCCACGATGCCGGCAATCAGATTGGTCGAGAACTCGCCTACGGAATACACAAATGCCGTAATGCCGGCGGCAAGCAAAACAACCGACAGAATATCAAGCGTGGTATTCGAGCGCTCTCCGACATTCTGAACAAGCTTAACGCCCGCCGCAGCGACCACAATACCGCCCACCAGCGGCACTACGAACACCGCCCTCCAGCCGAACAACGTGCACATAAGACCGCTGATTACGGGTCCAAACGCCGGCCCTAGCGTAATGCAGGCACCGCCCAGGCTCAGATACAGACCGAGCTTCTCACGCGGGACGCAAGACAGCACCACGTTCATCATGAGCGGAAACAAGATGCCCGATCCCGCAGCCTGCAAAATACGACTTGGCAGCAAAACGCTAAACGACGGAGCGATCAGACACAGGACTTCGCCGGCGACCATGCATCCGCATGCGAAAAACAGCAGCTTGCGCGTCGAGAAACGGCCGGACAGGAAGGCCATGATGGCCGTAAAGATCGACGTCACGATCATGTAGCCCGAGACGAGCCACTGCGCCGTGGTGGCACTCACCGAAAAGGCTGCCATAATGTCGTGCAACGCCACGTTAATGATGTTCTCGTTAAACGCGGCAACAAAGGCTGCAATATACATTACGACGAGAATCGCCGCAGTGGCCGATGGCGCTATTTGAACTTGTTGCTGAGATTTGCTTCCCATGCATTTCCTTCCTCTTGGAACGACAGTCGCATCGCCCCAGAGGAACAGTCCAGGGCGAAAAATGAGCCCTAGACTTACGCCAGACGCCGTACACGACGAATCTGGCAACATGGTCCAACGTCGAAAGATTGTAACGCGGACGCACAGCTTTCCTTCCGCGCTATTATTAAAAGTCCACGAAAGCATAAGACATAAGGAGCCCGCCATGATTAAGCCCATCATGAAATCCGAGTTCTTTTTGCGTCTGCCTTCCGAAGATGCGGGACCCGACGATGCCGCAACCGGGCAGGATCTCCTGGATACACTCCATGAGCATGAGCGCGAGTGCGTGGGCCTCGCCGCCAACATGATCGGCGTGCGCAAACGCATCATCTGCGTAAAGGACGGCAACAGGACACTCCTGATGTACAACCCTCAAATTCTTGAGCAGGTCAATGCCTATCAGACGAGCGAAGGATGCCTCTCGCTGATCGGCGAGCGTCCCTGTACCCGCTATCGCCGCATTAAGGTTGAGTATTTGGACGAGAACTTCATCCACCGCATCAAAAACTTCTCGGGCTACACCGCCGAAATCATCCAGCACGAAATCGACCACTGCAACGGGATTGTTATTTAGTTCCGCCGATTCAAGAAAGCTCCCTGCAGCAAAAACAACTGCAGGGAGCTTTTCATAGTGCGGAACTTCTATCCCACTAGCTCTGGCGGTAATGGTCAAAGAAGTCGGCGAGGTCTTCGAGGGACTCTTTGAGCACTTCCATGCGCGGCAGGTACACGATACGGAAGTGGTCGGGCTCAGCCCAGTTGAAGCCGCCGCCGCGCGTGATCAGGATCTTCTTCTCGTGCAGCAGGTCGAGGGCGAACTGCTCGTCATCGGTGATGTTGAACTTCTTCACATCCATCTTGGGGAAGATGTAGAACGCCGCACGCGGCTTGACCACCGAGATACCATCGATCTTGCTGAGTGCCTCATACACAAAGTTGCGCTGCTCGTAGACACGACCGCCGGGACGGATGTAGTCGTTGACCGACTGATGGCCGCCGAGCGCCGTCTGGACGATCGACTGGGCCGGCACGTTGGAGCACAGGCGCATGTTGGAGAGCATGTTGATGCCCATGATGAAGTCGCTCATGCAGCGCTGGTTGCCCGAAAGCACCATCCAGCCAATACGATAGCCCGCAATCATGTGCGACTTGGACAGACCGCTAAAGGTAACGCAGGGCAGGTCGGGGGCGAGCGAGGCAATCGAGACGTGCTCGTAGCCGTCCATGCACAGGCGGTCGTAGATCTCATCGGCAAAGATCATCAGCTGATGCCTACGTGCAATCTCGACGATGCCCTCGAGCACCTCGCGCGGATAGACGGAACCCGTGGGGTTGTTGGGGTTGATGATGACGAGGGCTTTAGTCGCGCTCGTAATCTTGGACTCCATATCCTCCAGGTCGGGATACCAATCCGCCTGCTCATCGCACAGATAATGTACGGGATGACCGCCGGCAAGGGTTGCGCACGCCGTCCAGAGCGGATAGTCGGGGCTGGGGATCAGAATCTCGTCGCCATTGTCGAGCAGCGCGTTCATCGAAAGCTGAATGAGCTCGGACACGCCGTTGCCCGTGTAGATATGCTCCATCTGAACGTTGGGCAGGCCCTTGATCTGCGAATACTGCATGATCGCCTTGCGCGCAGAGAACAGGCCACGCGAGTTGGAATAGCCTTCGCAGTCGGGCAGCTGCTGGCGCATGTCCTTGATGACCTCATCGGGCGTGCGGAAACCGAAGGGCGCCGGGTTGCCGATATTGAGCTTGAGGATGCGCTCGCCCTCGTCCTCCATACGGGCGGCCTCGTCGACGACGGGACCGCGCACGTCATACAGGACGTTATCGAGCTTGGTGGATTTAGAAAAAGTACGCATGGTGGTACTCCTTGCAATTTGAGCTGAGGGATGGGGTTCGGGCTTGGAATCGTTGCGGGGTAATGATGCCTCGCCTTGATCGGCGTCGCCGGCAAGCAGCCAGGTAACATCGACCTCCAAAATACGGGCGAGCAGCTCGGCCACATCGCGTCGCGGGATCGTCTTGCCGCTCACATATTGGCTCATCTGACTCTTGCCGAGTTTTTTGCCGAGCATCTCCGATGCGCGAATCACGTCCGACTGGCGAACGTCGCGATCGGACATAGCCTGTCGCAGGCGATCGCTAAACGTCTCTTGGGCCACTAGAACCTCCTTGCTGGCAAAGTTCAATTTATAGAACACGAATTGAACCATGGTTCAATTTAGCAAGCAGTATAACGCGGCACCTCATTCGATAGTTCAATTTCATAAGAAAATGTACCGGACTCCGAGATTTGCCCAAAGCGGACAATAGCGTGTGCGCGTTTAGAGGCATTCGAGGAAACGGGCGGCAGCAAGCGAAACATCGGCCGTTCGATATATGGCGTTGATCTGCCGATGGGGATGTCCCTCGAGCGAACGCACGGCAACATCGAACTGACAACGGCGCAAGATGAGCGCGGGAAGAATGCTCACGCCCAGGCCGTCCTCGACCATAGCCATAATCGCATAATCATCCCAGGTCGACAGCTTGGAGCACACCGTCAGTCCCGCCCGACGGAACAGCGGCGTAATCTCGTCATCGGTGCCGCGTTCTAGCAGAATAAACTGCTCGTTGGCTAAATCGGCGAGAGAAACGACCTCCGCCGTGGCAAGCAAAGAGTCTGCCGGTACTACCGCCATCAACTCGTCGCGCACCAAAGACCGCGATGCCATGCCGTTTTCTCGGGGCTCACGTGGGATAAAGCCCAGGTCACAGCGACCCTCAGCCACCCATTGTTCAATCTCTGAGTAATCGCCCATCAGCAACTCATAATCGACGTCCGGATGATCGGCGCGAAAGCGCGCAATCACCGGCGGCAGCACGTGGGTCGCCACACTCGAAAACGTACCGATGCAGATTTTGCCGCGCATGAGCCCACACATCTCATCCACCCGTCGCTGCAAGCGAGTGAATTCCTCGCAGAGCGCCTCGACAGCCGGCATGACCTGCCGCCCGTCGGCAGAAAGCACTACGCCCTCGCGACTGCGGTCGAGCACCTTAAAGCCCCAATCGGCCTCAAGATCGGCCACCATACGGCTCACGCCCGATTGCGAATAGCTCAGGCGCTCGGCAGCACGCGTAAAGCTTCCGGCGCGCACCGTCTCCAGCAGCACCTGCATCTTTTGAATATTCGTTTCCACGGCACCCCTCCACCTTTGCATGAGTTTTTGTCATGTTTGCCATGAATTATATTCGCTTTTCTTCTATAGCCAGTTCACCCATAGTGAACATGCTCGGATATAGAGGGGATGTCAGCGCATGAACAACGGACTGTTTACGTACTTAGCAGCATTGCTATTGTTTGGCTCCAACGGCATCATCGCCGCCGCCATCGCGCTGCCGAGCTCCGCTATCGTGCTACTGCGCACGTTTTTGGGCGCCCTCTCGCTTGTCGCTATCCTTGCCATCACCCAACGCCATAAACTGCAGGCGCCATCTCGTCCCCGCGAAGCCGCAGCACTCCTTCTCTCGGGAGTCGCGCTGGGTGCCAGCTGGATTTTTCTGTTCCGCGCCTACCAGACGATCGGCATTGGCATCTCCTCGCTGTTGTATTACTGCGGCCCCATCATCGTTATGGCCCTCTCCCCACTCATTTTTGGCGAAAAGCTGACCGGCGGCAAAATCGCCGGCTTTATCGCCGTTGCTTGCGGTGCTTTTCTCATTGCAGCGCAAGGTCTAGGTGGCAATATGCCCATTGCGGGTATCGCCTGCGGCATCGCCTCGGCCTTCTGCTATGCGCTGATGGTCATCGCTAGCAAGGGTGCGCCACACATCGAAGGCCTCGAGAACTCCACGCTCCAGGTGAGCGCCGCCTTTGTGACCGCGCTGGTTCTCACACTCGTCACCCAAGGCGCTCCCTCGTTCTTCTCCCCTGGCATCGCGGTAAGCATCGATTGGCGCGCCATCGCCATGCTCGGCGTCGTCAACACCGGCATAGGTTGCTTGCTCTACTTTAGCGCCGTCGCCAAGCTGCCCGTGCAAACCGTCGCGGTCGTCGGCTACCTCGAGCCGCTTTCGGCCGTCGTGTTCTCAGCCGTCCTTTTAGGCGAAGCCATAACACCGGTCCGCCTGATGGGCGCCGCGCTCATCATCGGCGGTGCGATCTTTTGCGAACTCGCCGGTAAGAGCGCAAGCGCCAAGGCCGGTATCGCCCAGGCAGTACGCGCCTAAACGCCCCTCTTCAGTTCAAAGCAGGGGTACGTCCGCGGTTAACACGCTGCAGCAAACCATACAGCGGATACGCCCCTGTTTTGAAATGCTACCTGCGTACATGAATAATCCCCAGCTGGGGATTATTGTCTAAAACACCCCGATGTGCCAAACTGCTCTTAAATGTATAAAGATGGCATAAAGGTCTACTGCTCTTTGCAGAGGCCAGATGCCCAAGGGAGTCCACGTGGCACACAACAAGCTGGAGGCAAGCCTCCAAGACCAGCATAGTCAGGGCGGGCATGGCGCCATCCCCCTCTCCGCTGGCATGTTGCTCGTAACGCTCGGCGTCGTCTACGGCGACATCGGCACGAGCCCCATGTACACCATGAAGTCAATCGTGCCAACAACGGCGGCATCGGAACCGTCAGCGAGGACATGATCCTGGGCGCGCTTTCACTCGTTATCTGGACCATGACGCTCGTGACCACGGTCAAGTACGTGCTGATCGCCGTGAAGGCCGATAACCATAACGAGGGCGGCATCTTCACCCTGTTCAGCCTCGTACGCAAGGTGGCACCATGGCTGATTCTACCCGCCATGATCGGCGGCGCGGCGCTGCTCGCCGACGGCATCCTCACCCCCGCCGTCACGGTTACCACGGCCATCGAGGGCTTGCGCACCATCGAGTGGGGCCATGCGCTTTTGGGTGACGGCCAGACCAACGTCATCATCACCACCATCATCATTATCTGCGGCCTATTTGCCATGCAGCGCGCCGGCACCTCGTCAATCGGCAAGCAGTTCGGCCCGCTCATGACGCTGTGGTTCCTGTTCCTGGCAGGCGCCGGTCTGTTCAACATGCTCGGCAACCTGTCCATCTTGCGCGCGCTCAACCCCATCCGCGGCATTATGTTCCTGTTCTCGCCCATCAACCATTCGGGCATCATGGTGCTCGGCTTTGTCTTCCTGTCGACAACCGGTGCCGAGGCGCTCTACTCGGACATGGGCCACGTGGGCAAGGCAAACATCTATGCATCCTGGCCGTTTGTTAAGGCGGCCCTCATCCTTAACTATCTGGGTCAGGGAGCCTGGCTGCTCGCCAATAACTCCAACCCCCAAATGCTCACGATGGATATCGTCAACCCGTTCTACATGATGCTTCCCGAGCCCCTGCGCCCCTTTGCCATCGTGCTTTCGGCCGTGGCGGCCATTATCGCCTCGCAGGCGCTCATCACCGGCTCGTTCTCGCTGGTATCCGAGGCAACGCGCCTCAACCTTATGCCGCATCTGCGCATCCACTACCCCAGCGACACCAAGGGCCAGCTCTATATTCCGCTCGTCAACAACATCATGTGGGTCGGCTGCATCTTCATCGTGCTGCTGTTCCAGAACTCCGAGCGCATGGAAAGCGCCTATGGCCTCGCCATTACCGTGACCATGCTCATGACCATGACGCTTTTGACGAGCTATATCGCCGGCATCCTCAAGCACAAGCTGGGTGCCTGCGTCTTCGCCCTGCTCTTCGGTGCCATTGAGCTGTGCTTCTTCGCCTCGTGCCTTACCATGTTCTTTGACGGCGGCTATGTGATGATCTTCCTAGCCTTGCTGCTGTTCGGCCTTATGTATGTGTGGCGCCGCGGCACCGCCATCGAGCGCACGCAGACGATCCTGCTGCCGGTCTCCAAGTACATCGATCAGCTCAACCGCCTGCGCAACGACGAGACCTATCCCGTGCTCGCCGACAACCTGGTGTTCCTCACCAACAGCCCCGATCCGCTTACACTCGACCGCGACGTGCTCTATTCCATCCTGGACAAACATCCCAAGCGCGCCAAGGCATACTGGTTCATTAACGTGCATGTCACCGATGAGCCCTATACGCACGAATATTCCGTCGAGACCTTTGGCACGGACTTTTGTTCCGCGTGCGCTTGGACCTGGGCTTTAAGGTCAACCAGCGCGTTAACGCCTACCTGCGCCAGATTGTTGGCGACCTGATGGCATCGGGCGAGCTGCCGCCGCAGCACCACACCTACTCCATCTACGAGACGCGCGGCAACGTGGGCGACTTCCGTTTTTGCATGCTGCGCAAGATGCTTGCCCCCGAAACGGACATCAACCGCAACGACCACCGCGTGATGGCCATCAAGTACGCCGTCCGCCGCGCCTGCGGAAGCCCGGCACGTTGGTATGATCTCGAGAACTCGGCCATCATCATCGAGTACGTGACGCTGTTTGCCCGCATGCGCCCGGCCGTTAAGCTCGTGCGCACCCAGGTGCCACTCGAGGTTCAGATCGAGGAAGCCGAGGAAATGGAAGTAGACATCTTCTCGGACGACCTGGTCAACGGCAACGAGGCCGGTAGGAATATGAACGTCGATCCCACTGAGCTGCTCGAGAGCGTCGCCGATACGCCCGAGCAGCAACAGCTCGACGGCCTCGAGAGTGAACAACTCAACGACGCCAACTTCTAGCGACGTCACAAATCAACGACAGCGGCCCTGCACCTCACGATGAACTGCCTCCCATTTCTTGGACACGAGAAATGGGAGGCCTTTTATGCGTGCCGACTTGAGAGTGAAATACGACATCG
>PPYE01047078.1_pt1 | contig 19980 bp, 17 predicted proteins | sample 1559881 | NCBI WGS metagenome assembly PPYE01 (sample SAMN08240022, study PRJNA423297) | Human gut metagenome, whole genome shotgun sequencing project.
TTACTCTATGATCTTCCGTTCCTTAAGATCCCTGGTCATCCAATCCAGGATCCGATCCCGGTCAAAGGAAAACCGCTCCTGGTCCACCCAGGTCACATCCCGTTCCCGCTTAAACCAGGTCAGCTGCCGCTTGGCAAAATGCCTGGTATCCCGCTTGAGGATATAGACAGCCTCCTCCAGGCTGGTCTCCCCGGAAAGGCAGTCCAGGATCTCTTTGTAGCCCAGGCCCTGCATGGACACCAGATCCCTGGTGCAGCCCATGGCCTTCAGCCTCTCCACCTCGTCCACCAGGCCGTTTTCCAGCATCTCATCCACCCGCCTGTCAATGCGGGAATAAAGCCTTCCCCGGTCCATATTGAGGACGTAATAGGCAAAGTTGTAGGGCGAGGTCTTCTCTCGTTCTGCGGCGTTGTGGGCGGAGATCTTTTCCCCGGTCTTTTCATAAAACTCCAGGGCACGGATCACCCGCTTCACATTGTTTTCATGGATGGCCTCCGCCGATTCCGGATCCCGCTCCATTAACATCTTATGGAGGACCGACGCCCCTTCCTTCTCTGCCAGCGCCTCCAGCTTGTGCCTGTATTCCATATCGCCGTCGTTTTCCGTAAAATCGATGTCGTATAAAAGGGCCTGGATATAGAAGCCCGTCCCTCCGGCCACAATGGGGATATGGCCGTTTTCCCGGATCCTTTTCATGGCCTTTTTCGCCATATCCTGGAATACCACCACGTTGAAGGCTTCCTCCGGATCCAGCACGTCGATGAGGTAGTGGGGGATCCCGTCCATCTCCTCTTTCGTCACCTTGGCAGAGCCCACGTCCATATGGCGGTAGACCTGCATGGAATCGGCGCTGATGATCTCACCGCCGATGCGTTTGGCCAGGGCCACAGAAAGCGCCGTCTTTCCCGACGCCGTGGGCCCTGTCAGTATGATTAAAGGCTGTTTCATCACACGATCCTCTTAAATTTCTTTTCCATTTCATATTTGCTGATGGAGATGATGGTGGGCCGTCCGTGGGGACAGGCATATGGATTTTCCAGGCCCAGCAGCTCGTCGATGAGCCTGTCCGCTTCCTGTTCTGAAAGGCGGCTGTTTCCCTTGACCGCCGCCTTACAGGACATGGAGGCGATCCGGTCGTAAACGGCCTCCGGCCCTGCGGCCCCGCTGTCCTCGGAAAGTCCGTCCAGCATTTCCATCAGAAGCTCCTTTTTGGCCAGGGAAAACAGGTTGTCCGGCACAGCCCGGACGGCATACTCGTTCCCGCCGAAGGGCTCGATCTCAAAGCCCACCCTGGTAAAGACGTCCATGTGCTTCTTTAAAAGCTCCTCCTCCTGCATGGAAAGGGTCAGGATAATGGGAGGGCTGATGAACTGGGAGGTATATTCCCTGGACTTTAAGGACCGGAACGTCTTTTCAAACAGCACCTTTTCATGGGCCGCGTGCTGGTCGATGATATACAGGCTCCCATTATATTCCACCAGCCAGTAGGTGTCGAACACCTGTCCGATGAGCCGGTGGCGGCTCCTGGCCTTTTCTGAAAGCAGGCGGCCGTCGAACATCTCCATCTGCTCTGCGGCCTGGGACGGAGGTTCTGTACGATGGACCTCCGGCTTAAGCTGCCGGGCTGGCGGCTCTGCCTGGCGGGACGGTTCCCCGGCCGGACGGACTGGCTGCTCCATTGGGCGGGACGGGCCATCCGCCGGCTGGACCGGCTGCTCTGTCCCGCGGCCCGACGGCCCGGCGGCCCGGACGGACGGCTCCGTTAGCCGGACTGGCTGTTCCGGAAAGCCCATAGGCTTTCCCTCTGGCCGCCCGGACCGTGCCGGAGCGGGGCTGGAGCCCACGGACGGCATCGCTGTCCGGCTTCCAGTCCCGGCTGTCCGTTCCCCATAGGGAGACCGTTCCTCCAGGACCCCCATGGCAGCCATCCTTTTTTTCTCAAAGGGCTCCGGAGCCCGGTGGGAGGTCTCTTTCCCGGAAGAATCATTCCCGGCTCCGGATCTTCCCGGCTCCTTCTTCTCCTCATCCCTTCCTGTGATCTCCACCTGGGGGATCAGCTCCCGGCCGGACAGGGCCCCCTAGATCATCTGGCAGACGGTCTTATACAAAAACTCCCCGTCCTTGAACCGGAGCTCCATCTTGGAAGGATGGACGTTGACGTCGATGTATTCCGGCTCCACCGTAAAGTGCAGCATGGTAAAGGGATATTTATGCTGCATCATATAGCTCTTATAGCCGTCCTCAATGGCCTTGGCGATGAGGCCGCTTTTTATGTACCGGCCATTGATGAAATAATTTTCAAAATTCCGGTTGCCCCGGGCGATGGAAGGCTTCCCGATGAACCCAGACACCTGGAACATCTCCGTTTCCACGGAGACCGGCAGAAGCTCCGCCGTGATCTCCCGGCCGTAAATGGTGTAAATAATATCCTTCAGGTTATGGTTCCCCGAGGTATGGAGCTTATTCTGGTTATTGACAATAAGACGGATGGATATCTCCGGATGAGACAGGGCGATCTTTTCCACCAGATCCGCCACATGGGCTCCCTCCGTAGCCGCGGTCTTTAAGAACTTCCTCCGGGCCGGGGTGTTGAAGAACAAATTCCGGGAAATAAACGTGGTGCCGTCGGGCGCTCCCACCTCCTCCAGGCTCTTTTCCTGCCCTCCCTCGATCTGGTACCGGCAGCCGATCAGGCTGTCTCCCGTCTTCGTGATCAGCTCCACCTGGGAAACAGCGGCAATGCTGGATAAGGCCTCGCCCCTGAACCCCAGGGAGGAGACCGTCAGAAGATCCTCTGCCGACCGGATCTTGCTGGTGGAATGGCGGAGAAATGCCAGCGGCAGCTCCTCCCGTTTTATCCCGCAGCCATTATCGGTGATGCGGATAAAGCCGATGCCGCCCTCCCGGATCTCCGCAGTGATGGCCGTGGCCCCTGCGTCAATGGCGTTTTCCATCAGCTCCTTCACCACGGAAGCCGGCCGTTCCACCACCTCTCCGGCGGCGATCTGGTTGATGGTATTCTGATCCAGCACCTGGATCGGCATAAAGATCCCTCCCTTTCCCGGTACGGCCCCTACTGCCAGCGGTTTTTCAGCCTGGTCTGGAGCCGGTATAAGGTATTTAACGCGTCAATGGGGGTCATGGTGGAAAGCTCCAGATCCCCCAGCTCCTTTATGATATCGTCGTCCTTTACTGTATCAAAAATGGACATCTGGTTTAAGTCCACCTCGTCGGGCTTTGCCACGGCCTTATGCTGGACGGAGGACGCCGACATCTGGGCGATCTCCCTGGCATGGGCCGTGATATCGGCGCTGGAAAGCTCCTCCACCAGTTCCTTGGCCCGCTGGATCACCGAATCCGGCACCCCGGCCAGCTTGGCCACCTGGATGCCGTAGCTCTTATCGGCCCCGCCCTTTACGATCTTCCGCAGGAATACGATATCGTCGCCCTGCTCCTTGACGGCAATGCAGTAGTTGTTCACGCCGTTTATGGTGCCCTCCAGCTCGGTCAGCTCGTGATAGTGGGTGGCGAACAGCGTCTTGGCCCCCAGGAGCCTGGGGTTGCTGATGTGCTCGATCACCGCCCATGCGATGGAAAGTCCGTCAAAGGTACTGGTTCCCCGGCCGATCTCGTCCAGGACCAGGAGGCTGTTCTTTGTGGCGTTTCTTAAGATATTGGCTACTTCCGTCATCTCCACCATAAAGGTGCTCTGGCCCGAAGCCAGGTCGTCGGAGGCTCCCACACGGGTGAAGATCCGGTCGCAGATCCCGATATTGGCCTCATCTGCCGGCACAAAGCTTCCGATCTGGGCCATGAGGACGATCAGGGCCGTCTGGCGCATATAGGTGGATTTTCCGGCCATATTGGGGCCTGTGATCACTGAGATCCGGTTCTTTCCGTTGTCCAGATACGTGTCGTTGGCCACGAACAGATCGTCCCGCATCATCTTCTCTACCACTGGGTGGCGGCCGTTCCGGATATGGATGACGCCCCGTTCATTGATCTTCGGCTTCACATAGTTGTTTCGCATGGCCACCGCAGACAGGGCGGTGAACACATCGGCTCCGGCAATGGCCTTGGCAGTGCCCTGGATCCGGACCACCTCTCCGGCGATCTGGTCCCGGACGCCGCAGAACAGCTCATATTCCAGGGTGTAAAGCCGGTCCTCGGCCCCCATGATCACGTCCTCCAGCTCCTTTAACCGGTCGGTGGTGTACCGCTCGGCATTGGTCAGGGTCTGCTTCCGGATGAAATAATCCGGCACCAGTTCCTTAAAGGAATTGGTCACCTCAAAATAATAGCCGAACACCTTGTTGAACTTGATCTTCAGATTCTTGATCCCTGTTTTTTCCCGTTCCTGGGACTCCAATTCGGCCAGCCATGCCTTCCCCTCGGTCTTGGCCTTCCGGTACTGGTCGGCCTCTTCGCTGTACCCATCCTTGATGATCCCGCCTTCCCGCACCGTAATGGGCGGCTCCTCCACAATGGCCCGGTCCACCAGGTCATAAAGATCCTCCAGGGGATCCAGCTCCTCATGGATCTCCTTTAAAAGGTCACAGGAAAACTCATTTAACAGGCGCTTGATGTGCGGCAGCATGGACAGGGAGGTCTTAAACGCCAGAAGATCCCTGGGATTGGCAGTCTTATAGCTGATACGGCCCAGGAGCCGCTCCAGATCGTAGACGGAATTTAAGTATTCCCGGATCTCCTCCCTGGAGATAAAGTTCATGTTCAGCTCCTCCACCGCAGCCTGGCGCTTCTCGATCTCCGCCTTCCGGACCAGCGGCTGCTCGATAAAGGACCTGAGCATCCTGGCTCCCATGGCCGTTCTGGTCCGGTCCAGGACCCAGAGAAGGGATCCCCGTTTCTGCTTTTCCCGCAGCGTCTCCACCAGTTCCAGATTCCTCCGGGTGGAGGTATCGATCATCATAAACTGGCCGGAGGTATAAGGCGTGAGCTTCGTAAGCTGGGACAGATCGTTTTTCTGTGTCTCATAAAGATACTGGAGCACACAGCCGGACGCGATCATACCGTTTTCATAATCTCCCAGGCCCAGCCCCTCCAGGCTTAAGACCTTAAAATGCTCCTTTAATACTTTCCGGCAGACGTCGTCAGAAAAGAACCGGCTGTCCAGGGACGAGACTGCCATCTGATACCTGTCCCTTAGCTCCTCCACGTTGAGGCCGGACATATAAAGGGCCTCGTTGCAGATCAGCTCTGACGGCGAAAACTTATTGATCTCGTCCAGCAGCGCCCGCTCGGAGCCTGTCTCCGTAACAAAAAAATCGCCGGTCGTAATATCGACCGTCGCTATCCCATAGTTATTTCCCGTATAAACAACGGCCATCAGGTAGTTGTTCTTTGTTTCATCCAGTGCCTGGTCGCTTAAGATGGTGCCAGGAGTCACCACCCGGATGACCTCCCGCTTCACAAGCCCCTTCGCCTGCTTCGGATCCTCCATCTGCTCGGCAATGGCCACCTTGTAGCCCTTCTGTACCAGGCGGTTTAAGTACGTCTCCACGGCGTGGTGGGGGACGCCGCACATGGGCGCCCGCTCCTCCAGGCCGCAGTCTTTTCCTGTCAGTGTCAGTTCCAGCTCCCGGGACACGGTCCTGGCGTCCTCAAAGAACATTTCATAAAAATCCCCGAGACGGTAAAACAGGATGCAGTCGGGATATTCCTTTTTCGTCTCCAGGTAATGGGTCATCATTGGTGATAATTGTGCCACTTTCTTACCTCTTATCTCTTTGTTCCCATGAAATAAAAGCCCCTGGCCTCATCCAGAGACACGTCCACGATCTGTCCTATCAGGGAGGCGTCTCCTGGGAAGTGGACCACCGTGTTGTTGGAAAGACGGCCGGTGACATAGCCCGGTTCATGGGTATCCATTTCCTCCACAAGCACCTTCTGGACCGTTCCCTCATCCCGCTTTACCACCTGGGCGGCAGTGTCCTGGACCTCCTTTAAAAGCCGGTCAAACCGGTCCTTCACCACGTCCTCCGGGACCTGGTCTTCCATGGCTGCTGCCGGCGTCCCGGTCCGTTTGGAGTAAATGAACGTAAAGGCACTGTCGTAACGCACCCGTCTCACCACATCCAGGGTCTCCTGGAAATCCTCCTCGGCCTCTCCCGGGAAGCCTACAATGATATCCGTAGTCAGGGAGATATCCGGCACGGCAGCCCGCAGCTTATCCACCAGCTCCAGGTACTGCTCCTTGGTGTATTTCCGGTTCATCTGCTTTAAGATCCGGCTGCTGCCCGACTGGACGGGAAGATGAAGATGTTTACAGATCTTTCTGGAATTTTTCATCACTTCGATCAGTTCATCCGAAAGATCCTTGGGATGGGAGGTCATGAACCGGATCCGCTCCAGTCCGTCGATCTGCTCCACCCGCCGCAGGAGCTCCGCAAAGGTGATGGGCTCCTTTAATGTCTTTCCATAGGAATTGACGTTTTGCCCTAAAAGCATCACCTCCACCACGCCGTCTGCCACCAGGCCTTCGATCTCGTGGATGATATCCTCCGGATTCCGGCTGCGCTCCCGGCCCCGCACATAGGGGACGATGCAGTAGCTGCAGAAATTGTTGCAGCCGAACATGATGTTCACGCCGGATTTGAAGGGATACTTCCGCTCCACCGGCAGATCCTCCACGATGGCGTCGGTGCCCTCCCAGATGTCCACCACCATCTTTTTTTCTGTCAGGCGGCGGAAGATCAGCTCCGCCAGCCTGAAAATATTGTGGGTCCCGAAAATAATGTCCACATGGCGGTAGCTCTTCCTTATCTTCTCCACCACCTGGGGCTCCTGCATCATGCAGCCGCAGAGGGCGATGAGCATATCCGGATTTTTTCTTTTCAGACCGCCCAGATAGCCCAGACGGCCGTAAACCTTCAGATTGGCATTTTCTCTTACGGTACACGTATTATAAAGCACAAAATCAGAATTTTCATCCGCTCCCTGGACAAAGCCGGCTTCCTCCAGGATGCCTAAGAGCTTTTCCGAATCCCTGGCGTTCATCTGGCAGCCGAAGGTCTGTATGAAGGCTGTGGGGCGGCGTCCCTTTTTCTGTTCAAATTCCCGGACCCAGTCCTGGCATTTTGCCATAAAATAATACTGGCGGGCAGGCTCCTCTGCGGGAGGTGCGGAGCCGAATTCTATTTTGTCCAAATCCGTTCTATTATACATTTTTCTGATTCTCTTTCCCTTCCGAATTTTGGCGTCCGGCTTTCTGCTCCATATAAAATCAAAAGCCAGACGTTCCCATATTATATCTCAATGTACATGCAAAAGCAAACAGAAAAATCCCGTCCCGGCTATTTCCGGATCTGTCCGTTTCCGTAAATGATATATTTGGTGGAGGTCAAGGCCAGAAGTCCCATGGGCCCTCTGGCATGAAGCTTCTGGGTGCTGATGCCGATCTCTGCTCCAAAGCCGAACTCAAAGCCGTCGGTGAACCTGGTGGAGGCGTTCACATAGACCGCCGCCGCATCCACCTGGTCCAGGAACCTCTGGGCGTTTTCATAGCTTCCGGTCACAATGGTCTCTGAGTGGCCGGTGTTGTAGCGGTTGATATGGCGGATGGCCTCGTCCACAGAATCCACGATCTTACAGGAAAGGATATAATCCAGATATTCCTTTCCCCAGTCCTCCTCCGAAGCCGCCGCAAATTCCGGGACCACGGCCCGGGAGGCCTCGTCTCCCCGGATCTCCACCTGTTTTTCCTCCAGTTTCTCCTTTAAACGCGGGAGGAAGCGTTCTGCTGCGTCCCTGTGGACCAGCAGGGATTCACAGGCGTTGCAGACGCCGATGCGCTGGGTCTTGGCATTGAACACAATATCCAGGGCCATGTCCAGGTCTGCGGACTCATCCACATATACATGGCAGTTTCCCGTTCCTGTCTCGATCACAGGCACTGTGCTGTTTTCCACCACGCTCCGGATCAGCCCCGCTCCTCCTCTGGGGATCAGCACATCCAGATATCCGTTGAGGCGCATGAATCCTGTGGCCGTCTCCCGGCTGGTATCGGTGATGAGCTGGACAGAGTCCTCGGGGATCCCGCATTTTTTCAGTCCGTCCCGGATACAGGAGACCATGACACGGTTGGAATTTATGGCGTCGCTGCCTCCCCTTAAGATCACGGCGTTCCCTGTCTTAAAACACAGGGCAAAGGCGTCGGCCGTCACATTGGGCCTGGCCTCGTAAATGATCCCCACAACGCCCAGAGGCACCCTCTTCTGGCCGATCAGAAGGCCGTTGGGCCGTTTTTTCATGGAAAGGACCTGGCCGATGGGATCCTCCAGATCCATGACCTGGACCATGCCCGTGACGATCCCTTCGATGCGCTCCGGGGTGAGCAAAAGCCGGTCCAAAAGCCCCTGGGCCATGCCCTTTTCCCTGGCAAGACGGAGATCCTCTTCATTGGCCCTTAAGATCTCCTCCCGGCGTCCTGAAAGCTCTGAGGCCGCCGCCCGGAGGCCTTCGTTCTTTCTCTTGGAGTCCATGGTCCCCAGTATGTATGAAGCGTCCTTTGCTCTCTGTCCGATCTCTTTTAAATCCATCATTTTTCCTCACTTTCCCTGCTGTCCGTTATTTCCCCCTGCGGCGTCCGGAAAAAAAGATCTGCTCCGGCGTTATGACCATGTCCACCGGCCGGTCGTGTTTTTCATCTGGAAGCGTTTCCACCACCTGAAAGCCATAGGCCAGGGCCAGGGTCTCATGGTCCGGCTCCCGTTCCAGGAAGCAGTCATAATAGCCGCCTCCCTTTCCCAGCCGTCTTCCATCCGGCGTAAAGGCCATTCCCGGCACCAGCACAGGCGCTGTCCTCCAGTTTGCCTTTGGACAGTGTCCGCCAGGCTCCAGGATACGGAAAGCCCCTATTTCCAGATCGTCCATGGATCGGATCTCAAAAAAATCCATCCACGGGCCTTTTTCCTGGCTGTCCTTCCCATCCATGACGACTCTGGGCAGGGCCACCCGCTTTCCCTCTCTTAAAAGTATCTCCAGAAGCTTCCGGGTCCCTGTTTCCCAGGAAAGGGCCATATAGCCAAGGATCCGGTCCGCCCCGGAGATCTCCGGCCGGGAAAGGACACGGCGGCAGACCTCCCGGTCCCAGGCCGTCTTTTCCTCCGCAGATACGGCCTTTAAAAGGCCGCGCATCTGTTTTCTCAGATCAGCTTTCTGTGTGTCCCACATTTCCATACTTCTTTCCAAGATCTGTGATGGTCCCGTCCTTTTCCTTGATGGAGATATTATTTAAGCTTCCCCTTAAATTCCTCCGGACTGCCTCGATGTATTCCTTTCTGAGGGCTGCCTGCTCGTTCTTTTCTTCCTCTGTCAGTCCCACAGACTGGGATTTATGGTAAAGAGCATTGATTCTGTCGATCTTTTCTGCATCCATGCTGTTTTTCTCCTTCTATGATTGAATCCGTCCCGGGGCGGTCCTTCCTGTGATCCGGTCCCGCCTGCGAGCTCTGTTCTGGTGTTATGGGTGTACGCTCTCGATATAATCAAGGAGCGTGAAATCCGGACTCCTGTGGGCCGTGAACAGGGTCCCCACTTCCCTTCCCTCCAGGATATCCCAGATCACTCCCACATCATCTCCGTTGGCGATGACCATGTCTGTGCCGCTGCCGGCGGCGATCTTTGCCGCGTAGAGCTTTGCCGCCATGCCGCCGGTGCCCACATCACTTCCGGACGTGGATTTTCCCATGGACATGAGCGCGTCGGAAAGCTCGTCCACCTGGCTGATGAATTCCGCATCCGGATTCATCTTCGGATCATCGGAATAAAGGCCGTCGATATCTGAAAGAAGGACCAGAAGATCTGCGCCGATGAGGGCAGAAACAATGGCAGAAAGCCGGTCATTATCGCCGAATTTGATCTCATAAGTGGAGACCGTGTCGTTTTCATTGACCACCGGCACAGTTCCCAGCTTTAAAAGCTGGTCGAAGGTATTCCTGGCGTTTTCCCTGGAGGTATTGTCCACGATGGTATTCTTTGTCATAAGGACCTGGGCCGCCGTCTGGTTATACTCAGAAAAGATCTTCTGGTATACCATCATGAGCCTGGCCTGGCCCACAGCCGCATAGGCCTGCTTTTCCGCCACCGTCTGCGGCTTCTGGCAGCCCAGGGCCTGACGGCCCGCTGCAATGGCTCCCGAGGACACCAGGACCACCTCTTTTCCCATGCCCCTCAGGTCGCTGATGACCCGGATCAGCCGCTCGATCTTAACAAGGTTCACGTCCCCGGTCTCTGGATGGGTCAGGGAGGAGGAGCCGATCTTTATGACGATCCTCTTTTTATTTTTCAGTTCTTCTCTTGCTGTCTTTTTCATGTTTCATCTCTCCAATCCCAGGATTTTCTGTAACCAGTCTCATATCCTTTTCCTGCTTATGCCGGGCAGTACCGGCGGATGATCTCTTCTGCCACCTTAAGGCCGTCCATGGCTGCCGACGTGATCCCTCCGGCGTACCCGGCCCCTTCTCCGCAGGGGTAAAGCCCCTTGACGCTGCTCTCCAGGTTCTCGTCCCTTATGATCTTTAAGGGCGAGGAGGTGCGGCTTTCGATCCCCGCAAGAAGCGCATCGGACCGGTCAAAGCCCCGGATCTTTTTTCCGAACTGCTCCATTCCCTCTATAAATGCTGTATTGAGCGCCTCCGGCATCAGTTCCCGGAGATTGGAAAGGGCATAGCCGCCGCAGAACTGGGGCGCCACGTCTCCCAGGGCCTCCGATCTCCGGTCCTCCTTAAAGTCTCCATAAAGCTGCACCGGGATCCTTCCATTCCCCAGTAAAAACGCCTTTTCCTCCAGCCTCCGCTGGAACTCCACTCCGCCCAGGGCGCCGGGAACCGGGAAGTCCCCAGGAGTCACAGAAACGATGATGGCGCTGTTGGCGTTCTCTCCGTCCCTCCGGAAATTGCTCATACCGTTGACGGCCAGTCTTCCCTTTTCCGATGAGGCATTGACCACATAGCCGCCGGGACACATACAGAAGGAATAGACCCCGCGGCCGCTTTTTGTGCTGGCCGTCACCTTATAGGGAGCGGCTCCCAGCTCTCCCGCATCCTCCCTGCCGTATTGGGAGAGATTGATCATTTTCTGGGGATGCTGGACCCTTAGGCCCACGGCAAAGGCCTTGGGCTCCATAAGTACCTTCTGTTCCCACAGGGAGGAAAATAACGCCCTGGCGCTGTGGCCCACAGCCAGCACCACCGTCCGGCTTTGGATCCTTTCCCCTCCGGCCAGAAGGACGCCTCCGGTCCTTCCGTCTTCCATCAGGATCTGCTCCACCCGGCAGCCAAACCGCACCTCTCCTCCGGCGTCCTGGATCCGTTTCCGGATATTTTTCACCACCTCCCGGAGAACATCGGTCCCGATATGGGGGCGGCTGTCATACAGGATGGAAGCGTCCGCCCCGGCCTCCACGAAGGTCTCCAGGACCTTTCCGTTCCTTCCGGACACATCCTTTACCAGAGTGTTCAGCTTTCCGTCAGAAAAGGTCCCGGCGCCGCCTTCCCCGAACTGGACGTTGGAGTGGAGGTCCAGGCTGTCATCCCCGTTCCTCCAGAACACCTCCACCTTCTCTGCCCGCACCTCCACCGGATCTCCCTGTTCTAAAAGAAGGGGGGCAAAGCCGTTCTCCGCCAGGGCCAGGGCCGCAAAAAGCCCTGCCGGACCGGCTCCGATGATCACCGGACGGTCCTTTAAGACTTCCTTTCCATGGGCCGGATACCGGTACCGGGCTTCTGTTTCTATCTGGATGTTGCGGCTGTCCGCCTTTTTCACAGCCGTCTCTTCCTTTTTCTTTTCCGCAAGCTTTACATCCACGATGTAGCTGTACAGGATCCTGTCCTTTTTCCGGGCGTCGATGGAGCGGCGCACCACATCCACCCTCCGGATGGAGGTCTCCGGCACCTTTAAAAGCCTGGCCGCCTTTTTCTTAATGGCCCCCGGGCCATGGCCCACCTCCAGGGCCAGCTGATTGATTCGGATCATATGTAATTACTCCTTACCTGTGGCGCTGGCTCCGGCCGCATAGCCGCTGGACCAGGCCCACTGCAGATTATAGCCGCCGCAGATCCCGTCCACATCCAGGATCTCACCGGCAAAATAAAGTCCCGGCACCAGCCTGGATTCCATTGTACAGGGATCCACATTCTTTACACGGACTCCTCCCATGCATACCTGGGCCTTGTCGAAGGAATTGGCCGCCGTCACCTCCACCACGGTGCGCTTTATTAGTTCCGCCGCCGCCAGGAGCTTTTTATCTGAAAGCCTTCCAGCCATTTCCTCTCCCCGGATCCCGGCAGCCTTTAAAAACAGGGCCGCCAGCTTTTTATGGAAGATGCCGTTTAAAAAGCCCTCTGCCTTCCGGTCTGACAGATACATTCTCTGCTCCTTTAAAAGCGAGAAAAGCTCTTCATCCTTCAGGGATGGGAAAAAGTCCAGGACTGCAAGCACCCGCTTCTTCCGGTCCAAGGCCTCGGAGGCGTACCGGCTCACCTGGAATACCGGGATCCCGGAGATCCCGTAATCCGTAAGCTGCAGCTCCCCCCGGTCGGAGGCCAGAAGATCTCCCAGCTCCCCATGCTTCCCGGCCGTATAAAGGCTCACCTCTGCCTCGGTGCGGACGCCGGCGATGGATCTGAAAAAATCTCCCCGGCATTTCAGCTGTACCAGAGCCGGAAGGGGCTTTACGATCTTGTGACCCAGGGAGGCTGCCAGATCATAGCCGCTGCCGTCGGAGCCTGTGGCCGGAGCCGCCTTGGAGCCCGCCGCCAGGATCAGGAAATCTCCCTGGAAAGCACCGCATGAAGTCCGGACGCAGAAGCCTGTCCCGTCCCTCTCCACCGTTTCCGGTCTGCATTCCGTCACGATCCGGACCCCCAGGCTCTCTGTCTTTTCCCTCAAAGCATCCAGCACCGTCTGGGCCTGGCCGGAGGCCGGGTAGACATACCCGTTCCGGTCTGTGACCACCACGCCCAGACGGCGGAAAAAGGAGACCGTATCTGCCACAGAAAACCGTCCGATGGCCGTCATGGGGAAATCCGCGATCCCGCAGCGGTAGCAGTCCGGTCTCATATCCAGGTTGGTCAGATTGCACTTTCCGTTTCCTGTGGAAAGGATCTTCTTTCCCACCCGGGGCATATGCTCCAGGATCGTCACACCTGCCCCGTTTTCTGCCGCCGTAATGGCCGCCATAAGTCCGGCGGCTCCGCCGCCGATGATGATCCCTTCTGGTCGTCCCATAACTTCCTCCTTGCATGCCATTGCTGTAAAAATGTTATTCCTAGTATATCCACCCGGCGTTTAAATTGCAAGTCTTAACTGGTGTAAGATTCCAGATAGCTGAAAATTTCCGCCATGGTGGGAAACCAGATCCCTTCCATGAGCCTTTCCTGTTCCACCGGCGGAAAATCCGAAAGGGGCATATGGGTGAAAAGATTCACCGTAGCCAGGCTGTCGTCATAAACAATGAGATACCCCTCCTCCGCCACCAGGCAGAAGCTGTCCTTTACAGGCTCCGGCTCCACTGCCTCCTGGTTCAGCACCAGGTGGGCCATCTCCTTCTCTCCGCCGCCTTCCGCCAGGGCCGGCTGCTCCACGGATTCGGTCATCTGCACCTCTGCCGCCTGCTGTCTGGGCGGATCAATGGTAAGGACAAACAGGGACACCAGGCAGCCTGCCGTCAGCACCAAAAAGAAAAGAAAGCAGGATACATATTTTTTCATTGGAAATCACTCCTTCTGAAAACAGTATCTGCTTTCTTTCCCTGTTTTAAACAGCTTTTACGAATTTTCTGCCAAAGTCCGTCCTACATGAGCCGCAGCTTCCGGAACACCTGCAAAAGCCTGGTCCCGCCGGGCATCTGGTGCAGCTCGTCCTCGTCCAGGCAGCCAAGCTTCACCAGAAGGACTCCGTAGACTGCCACTGCAGCAGCCACGGCCCCCAGGGTGCAGACCGCGTTGCTCTGGATCCCCAGGTGTATGAGCTTATAGACGCCCACGGCTGCCGCGCCCATGACCGCCGAAGCCGCAGCCGGCAGAAGGATGGTCTTTTTCACCTCCTGGCGGTAGCCCAGGATCTTTCGTATGGATCTGTGGTTTAAAAAGCACATGATCACTGCAAACAGGATATTGGCAAATACCATGGAGAAGATCCCCATATGGAACACCAGGACCATGACCTCCATGGCTGCCAGATGCAGGACCAGGGCAGTCAGGGCATGGACGATGGGCAGCCGCATCCGGTCGATGCCCTGTAAAATGGCATTGGTCACCGTGGACACAGAATAAAAGACCACGGCGATGGACCCGTACAGGGTCATCTGGACTGCCAGGTCATTGTCGCCGGAAAACAACAGGTTATTCACCGGCCCCGCCAGGACCGTAAGGCCCACGGCGGACGGAATGGCGATCAGGAGGGAAAACCGGATCGCAGCGGCTACCTTCTTTTTCACCATGCGCCGGTCCCCGGTGGCCACAGCCCGGGACACCGACGGGATCAGCGACGAGGACAGGGCATTGGAGACAGCCATGGGAACGTTGATCAGAAGATGGTATTTTCCTGTGTATACGCCCCACTGGGAGATAAACTCCTCCTCCATGCCCAGGCTCTTGAAATTATAGGCCAGGAGACCGTTGTCCAGGACGCTGTTGACATTATAAATGGCAGAGCTCACCACCACCGGGACCACTGTAAAAAATAAGATCTTAGTAATGGTCCCATAGCTCTCCAGGGAGCCGGACCGGTCCCTGCGTACCTTCTTCCGGATGGTCCTCTGGTAAGCGGCAAACAGAAGCAGCAGAAACACCAGGGCCGTAAAAGCGCCTGCGCCTGTTCCGATGGTGCCTCCGGCAGCGCCCCAGGAATTGGAATAGCCGGAGCCGGACTCCCCATTTAAGATCTCTACCTTTATGGCCTGGTTAAACAGCCAGCTTCCGGCGGCCACGCTGACAATGGCGTTTACGATCTGCTCAAAAACCTGGGACAGGGCCGTGGGCACCATGGTCCCCCGGCCCTGGTAATAACCTCTGAACACGCCCAGATACGCCATGATCCAGACAGTGGGAGCCAGGGTCTTTAACGCAAAGGCCGCATAGGGCATAAAAAAAACTTCTCTTGCAAAGAAGTCGGCTCCGAACCAGATGACGGCCGCTGCCAGAGCTCCCACCACCGTGGCGTAGACCAGGGCTGCCCGCAGGATCCGGACAGAATTCCGGTACTGCTTCCTGGCCAGCCGGACAGATACCATCTTGGATACGGCCAGAGGAAGGCTGTAAGAGGACAGGAGCAGGGCAATGTTATACACGTTAAACGCAGTCCCGTAATAGCCCATTCCCTCATCGCCAATGATGTTTATCATGGGGATCCGGTAGGCGATGCCGATGATCCTCACCACAATGGAGGCGATGGCCAGGATGCTGCCCTGGACCACAAAGTTCGATTCGCCCCCCGTTTTCTCCGGCCGGGAGCCGGCCTTTTTCCGGCTGGCTCCCCGCTCTCTTATTTCTTTACTTTCCATAAATCTCAGCCTTATCATACCGGTCTGCACCGATGATGCAGATCCAGGTCTTTCCCTTGTTTAATGTGATCTCATTGCCGTCCAGGTCATAATACCGGGTCACACCAAATTCGCCGTCCTTTTTCCAGGTGATCTTCTGGTATTTCCCGTTGGTGAAATAGTATCCCTCACGGCCCTTATGTACATTGATATTCAGATAGGGAGAAGAGGCGTAGTGGCCCCATTCCACATACTGGAAGATAATGTTTTTAACGGCAATGGGTCCCTCGTTTCCCTTATGATGGCTCCCATACTGGAACCGGTGGTACAGGCCGTCCGACTCCTGATACTCAAACCAGGGCTTGTTCATGGGATAGCCGGGAACCACCTTGAATGCGTCGTCCCTGTCCGGAACGATCTGTTCCTTTCCTCTGGCAAACTGGAAATGGCCCTCATAGGAATCCCCATAGCCGGTGCGGTAGCCCAGCTTTTCAATGGCCTTATTGACCCGCTCTCCGCTGGTATAGGCGTTATGAGGCGCTTTTCGGTCCTTGGTACGGTAATAGGCCGTGCCGCCGATGCCGTCCAGGCCATTGATATTGTCCACATTGTTCAGATATTTCTTTGCAAAGGTACTCTGGCCGTAGTGGGCGAAAATAGCGTCGTACTCTCTGGCAAAATAGGTATAGCAGGTGCGGGCGCTCCGGACCGACCCGATCCGCTCCAGGCCGTCATAGTCCTCGATCAGGGCCATATAGCGGTTCATTTCCCCCTCCACCGGCACCTCATAGACCACTCCGGCCCGGTTGATGCCGTACTGGGGCAGGGACTCCTTATCGTTGCTCATCATCACCGCCAGAGGACGGCGGTTTCCGATGGCCACATCCACCATTTCCCCGGTGAGATAGCTCCGGATCTTTCCATCCACCTCAACGCGCTCCACCGGCTCCTCTGGTTCGGTCTCCGGCGGCTCCGTTTCCGGCTCAGTCTCCAGGACCACCACCCGGGTGGGTTCAGCCTCTGTCTCTGCCGCCGTGGTCACCGCCGCCTCCTCATACTTCTTTCCGCACCCGGAAAGAGTGACCGCAAGAACGGCTGCCGCCAGCACCATGATTCCCCTTCTGCCATGCCTTCTCATCTCCTGTAACCCCTCCGTTCCAGAATCTCCCTCTGTTTTTCTTCCATATCCAGCCGTTCCTCATCCTCCATATGGTCATAGCCGCTTAAATGGAGCATGCTGTGGGCCACTAAAAAGGCCAGCTCCCTGGTCTCCGAATGGCCGAATTTTTCCGCCTGTTCCTTTACCTTTTCCACAGAGATCACGATATCCCCCAGCATCAGCTCTCCCGTATCCGGATTGAAATACTCCTCCGGCGTCTCCTCCAGCCCGTCAAAATCTCCCGGCGTCTCAAAGTCGCACATGGGAAAAGAAAGTACGTCTGTGGGACGGTCGATGCCCCGCATGTCCAGGTTGATCTGATGGATCCCCTCATTGTCCGTCAGGACCACGTTTACCTCCGCGTCGTAAGGGCACTCCACGTAGTCCAGGGCTTCCTCCACCACATTGCGGATGATCTCCTCATAGGGAACTTCCAGCCTCTCTTCGGTCTCATACTCGATGGTTACTGTCATTTCTTCCGTCCCTTCCGGCCTGGCGGTCCGGCTTTTTTGCGCCTTTGCCGCGGGCCTCATATTCATCATATGCTTTTACGATCTTCTGTACCAACGGATGGCGCACCACGTCGTCGCTGGTGAAGTAGCAGATCCCGATATCGTCAATGTTCTTTAAGATCTTAAGAGCTGTATCCAGGCCTGAGACCGTTCCATAGGGAAGGTCCTTCTGGGACTGGTCGCCGGTGATGATGACCTTGGAGCCGAAGCCGATACGGGTCAGGAACATCTTCATCTGGGCCTGGGTGGTATTCTGGGCCTCGTCCAGGATGATGAACGCATTGTCCAGGGTGCGTCCCCTCATATAAGCCAGGGGAGCCACCTCGATCAGTCCCTTTTCCGCGTTGTGCAGATAGGACTCGGCGCCCATGATCTGATACAGGGCGTCGTACAGGGGCCGCAGATACGGATCGATCTTGCTCTGCAAGTCTCCCGGCAGGAAGCCCAGCTTCTCTCCGGCCTCGATGGCGGGCCTGGTAAGGATGATCCGGTTCACCTCTCCGTTCTTAAATGCCTGGATGGCCATGGACATGCCCAGATACGTTTTTCCCGTTCCCGCCGGGCCCACGCCGAACACGATCATCTTTTTCCGGATCAGGTCGATATACTGCTTCTGTCCCAGGGTCTTGGGCTTTACAGGCTTTCCGTTGATGGTGCGGCAGATAATATCCTTATCGATCTCCAAAAGGGCTTCATCCTTCCCATCAAAGGAAAGGGCCAGGGCATAATCCACATTCTGCTCCCCCACCTCTTCTCCCCGTTTTGAAAGCTCGATGAGGGTGGAGAACACACTTTTGGCCTTCTTCACCGCGTGGTCCGGACCAATGATCTTGATCTCCCCGTCCCTGGCGATCATGGACACATGGAGCGTCCTTTCAATCTTTTTTAAGTAGCAGTCGAACTGTCCGCAGACCTTCCTCTCATGTTCCGCGGGAACGTCTATGATTGTCTCAATTAAACTCATTTACTGTCTGATTCTCCTCATGTTTTTCCGGTATGGGGACGGGCCCCGCAATGTCCTCGATCACGGTTACTGTCCCCTGGATCTTCCAGCCGGATTCACCTTTCTCTATTTTACCATCATTTGCAAGGATTTGTATACCTTTTTCCTGTAATTTTTCCATATATTCCTCCATATACCGGTCTTTTTCGGCAGAAACCTCCTCTTTTGTATAAGCCCGCTCATAGGGAACGTATTCCAGGGCTGCCACGAGCCCTCCATATACCGGCAGATAGAAGTCCTCAAAAAGCTTAAGCTGCTTCTCCTCCATAAAAAACTCCCAGGGATTATCCCCGTAGGCCGGCATCAGAAAATAAAAGGTCCTTCCAAAGATACTGAAAAATACCCCGCGCCTGGCCCTCCCCGTCCGACTCTTTACCTCATATGTAAGGGGAAGCTGTTTTTCTGCTTCATATACAGTCCTTGCATAGACCTCCGCGTCTGCCCGGATCTCATGGGAGTTGACCAGGGTCTCTGAATCATCGTAAATGGGGATCGTCCCGGCCACCAGAAGATCCCCGGCGGCCACCGGATCCCCGTCCCTCACCTTGAGAAGGCCATTCCGGACCACGCACCGCTCAATGACGCCGTCCTTTTCAGCCGCCAGATCGCAGGGCGTCCGGTCTGGCTCCACGGGCGACAGCATGGCCTCGTTCTCCTTGATCCGCACCGCGAGCCTAGTCCCTTTGATCTCTGCCGATACCCATGTGATCTCTGCAAACTGGTTTCTCAGGCTCTCCTCAAGGCCTTCACAGGAGACTGCGGATTTTCTCATGCCACAGGCCACTGGCAGCGTCTCCATATAGTGCAGGAGCGTCTGGTCCGTGAACCTTAGGTTTCCCTCAAAAGAAATATCCCATATAAAAAAAGACAGCCCGTACAGGAACAGGAAAAAACAGACGAATCCGACAGCCAGGGGCTTCCGCTTCCTGTTCCGGAAAAGAAAAAAGGGAAGTCCGTACTTTTTCCTTAAAAAAAGGCGGACGCCAGCCTTTTTTGCCGCCGTCTTCATTTTTTTATAATCCTCCACTGTGGTCCAGAACAGAACGCGTCCGTCCCGGTCTGTCCCGATCCCTGTTACAAAAATCTCCCGGCGGGCCGCAATGTTAAAAAAACGCTCCCGGCCCAGACCTGTGATCTCCGCCTGCACCCCGCCCTTAAAAAAAAGACGCCTCTTTTCCCTCAAAGTCCGTCACCTCTCATCAAAGCCGATGGCATCTATATTCCCTGTGATCTCCATCTCATCCTTATCATAATAGCGGATCCGAAGGTTCCTTCCGTCGATGGAAAGCCTGTATTTTCCAGCCTGGATCTTTAAATATGTATCTGAGTATACCAGGATGCTCCTGTAATTCTCGATCCTGACCATGGACCGCCCCACAAAGGTCAGGATCGTCTCTCCCCGGCTGGCGTCCAGCGGAAGCCCCAGGGATTCTGCCAGCCCGTTCATTCCATCTCGTTTCCTTTTCAAATCCTGTCCCCGCCTTTGGTGGATTCATGCTACTATATGCAGTTCCGGACAAAAAAAGAAGATATCCCTGTTACGGAATATCTTCTTCATTACGCGTTTCATTCAATGATTAGTTGTATTTACGCTTTCTTGCCGCTTCAGACTTTTTCTTACGTCTTACGCTGGGCTTTTCATAATGCTCTCTTTTACGGATCTCCTGCTGAATACCAGCCTTTGCGCAGTTTCTTTTGAATCTGCGTAAAGCGCTGTCCAGGCTCTCGTTATCTTTAACGATTACGTTTGACATAGCTCACACCTAACCTCCCTCCAGTTGTGTAATTGTGCATAATACAACTG
>PPYE01662438.1_pt1 | contig 19959 bp, 19 predicted proteins | sample 1559881 | NCBI WGS metagenome assembly PPYE01 (sample SAMN08240022, study PRJNA423297) | Human gut metagenome, whole genome shotgun sequencing project.
TATTAAAGTTACCCTTTTTTCTGAAAACCATATCAAAATCTTTTTCAAAAAGTTCTTGACATATCACCAGAATGCTTTTGTGAAATATATACATATTTTATCATGGAAAAATGTTTGTGCAATATTTTTGACGGGAAGATTTTTGACAATTTACCAGTACCTGATCGATATTTTTTGTGCTATACTAAAAAACGAAATCGAGGAGTTCGGGAGAGGATTATTATGGAAAAAAATTTAACGTCAGGCAGTGTGTTTAAGAACATTGTGTTCTTTTCCCTGCCTTATCTGCTGTCGTATTTTTTACAGACTCTGTATGGAATGGCAGATCTGTTTATTGTAGGACAGTTTAACGGGGTAGACAGTATTACTGCAGTTTCTGTGGGAAGTCAGGTTATGCACATGCTTACCGTGATGATCGTGGGACTTGCCATGGGATCTACCGTGATCATCGGAAGAGCCATTGGAGCGGAAAAAAAGGAACAGGCCGCAGAGGCAATCGGAAATACCGTAGTGCTGTTTATGGCAGTGGCTGTGATTCTGACACTGGGGCTTTTGCTGTTCGTGGATCCCATTGTCCGCATCATATCCACTCCGGAGGAAGCAGTAGCCGGAACCGTAAAATATCTTACTATCTGTTTTATGGGAATCCCCTTTATCACAGCCTATAATATTATCAGTTCAATTTTCAGAGGCATGGGAGACTCCAAAAGCCCGATGTATTTTATCGCAGTGGCCTGCGGAGTAAATATCCTTTTGGATTATATTTTCATTGGCGGGCTGCAGTTAGGTCCGGCAGGCGCCGCACTGGGAACTGTGCTGTCTCAGACGGTCAGTGTGTTTGTGTCAATGGCTGTAATACGCAGAAAAAAAACAGGGATTCGGATCCGAAAAAATGATTTCCGTCCACGGAGAGGAACGATGGGTCAGATCCTGAAGGTGGGAATTCCGGTAGCGCTTCAGGATGGTTTTATTCAGATCGCGTTTATTGTGATCACAGTGATCGCCAACCGGAGGGGACTGAACGACGCGGCTGCAGTGGGAATTGTGGAAAAACTGATTGGAATTGTTTTTCTTGTGCCTTCTACGATGCTGTCTACAGTTTCTGCCCTGTCAGCTCAGAATATCGGGGCAGGAAAATCAGAGCGTGCAGTCCGGACATTAAAATATGCGGTCTGCATCACAGTGGGCTTTGGATTTGTGGTGGCTGTGATCACACAGTTTATTTCTGTTCAGGCAGTGGGATTTTTTACAGAGGATGCAGAGGTTGCCGTGCTTGGAGGACAGTATCTCCGTTCCTATATCTGGGATTGTATGCTGGCGGGTGTGCATTTCTGTTTCAGCGGCTATTTCTGTGCGCTTGGAATGGCAGGAATTTCATTTTTACATAATTCACTTTCTATTGTGTGTGTCCGTATTCCGGGGGCCTGGCTGGCATCCAGATTCTTTCCGGATACACTGTATCCCATGGGGCTTGCAGCTCCGGCAGGTTCTCTGCTGTCAGGAGTGATCTGCATTGCAGCATTTTTGTATTTACAGAAACGCAGGAAAGGACGTGAGTCAGATGCATAAGGTATTTGGCAGAAAACAGGAAGGAACTTATTATGAGAGACCGGGAGCTTATTTGCTCCCCTTTGCCGGTGATAAGATGGCTGTGGTCCGTACACACAGAGGGCTTTTTCTTCTGGGCGGAGGGATCCAGGGAACAGAGAATGATCTGGAATGTGTGCGAAGAGAGTGCCTGGAGGAATGTGGGTATACATGCCGGATCGGAGAAATGCTGGCATCGGCTGAAGCATACAGCATTCATGATAAAAAAGGTCTTTTTCATCCCATCCAGCATTATTATCCGGGAGAACTGCTCAAAAAGGTACAGGAACCTACAGAAAAGGATCACAGCCTTTTGTGGATGACTTATGAGCAGATCAAGGGAAATATGTTTTCGGATATGCAGAACTGGGCTGTGGAGCTTGCGTGGAAAGAGAGGAAATAAGAGATGGATATGAAAAAAAGAAGAGATATGCAGCTTGCGTATATATCAGACGAGGCGGTGTTTCAGGAGCAGCTGGTATGCCGCAGGATACTGCAGAAACTGAATTTTATGGACCGGTCTGATTTTGACGGTATTGCGGAGGTGGTAAAGGAGCTTCTGGGAAAATCAGAAAATGCATTTATTAATCCGCCGTTTTACTGTGATTACGGTAAACATATTGAAACAGGCAAAAATTTCTTTGCCAATTATAACTGCACGATCCTGGATGTAGCCAGAGTCAGGATCGGGGATAACTGTCAGTTTGCTCCAAATGTAGCCATATATACTGCAGGGCATCCGATCCATCCGGATACGCGGAATACTCTTTATGAATATGGAAGAGAGGTCACGATCGGCGATAATGTGTGGCTTGGGGGAAATGTAGTTGTCTGTCCGGGTGTACATATTGGCAGCAATGTTGTAGTAGGAGCCGGAAGCGTAGTGACGAAGGATATTCCTGACTGGAGTGTAGCGGCAGGGAATCCCTGCAAGGTGATCCGGAAGATCACAGAAGAGGACAGAAAAAAGCTCTTTCGCAGCGAGGAAATAGATGAGGAGGCCTGGGAGGATATTCTGTCCAGACAAAAATAAAAAGAACAAGGAGAAGAAAAATGAGCGCCAGACAAAATCATGCGATGGAATTACATGAGAAAGGATATAACTGTGCACAGGCAGTGGCATGCAGCTTCTGCAAAGATTTTGGAGTAGAGGAAGAGGAAATGTTCCGCATTGCGGAAGGCTTTGGCTTCGGTATGGGAATGATGGAGATGTGCGGCGCCCTTTCCGGTATGATGATGATCATGGGACTTGCCGGAAGTGTGGGAAATCCGGAAAAAGGCCCTATCACAAAAGGGAGAACCTATAAGACGGTAAAAAATCATGTGCTGAAATTTAAAGAAAAAAATGGTTCTTATTTATGTCGAGAACTGAAAGGTGTGGATACAGGAGTGGTGCTCTGCTCCTGTCCTCAGTGCATCCGGGATGCAGTGGCTCTGACAGAAGAATATCTGAAGGAATGGAAAAAATAAGCTCTGGAAACAAAAAAGGCGGGGGAAATCGATAAAACGGTTTCCCCCGTCTTTTCTTTACGGAGAGGCTTGTATAAACTGGCTGCTATAAAGGGTATGGTAAAAACCGCCTTTTTTCATCAGCTGTTCATGGGTTCCCTGTTCTATGATGCTTCCGTCTTTCATGACCAGAATCTCATCTGCATTCCGGATCGTGGACAGACGATGCGCTACAATGAAACTGGTGCGTCCCTGCATCAGACGGTCAAAGGCTTCCTGTATCAGCATTTCTGTACGGGTATCGATACTGGAGGTTGCTTCATCAAGAATGAGCATAGGAGGCAGACAGAGCATAACGCGGGTAATGCAGAGCAGCTGCTTTTGTCCCTGGCTCAGACTGCTTTCGCTGATCTTTGTGTCAAGTCCTTCCGGAAGACGCCGGATAAATTCCCAGCTGTGAGAAAGCTTTGCTGCCTGGATCACCTCATCATCCGAAGCACCCGGTTTCCCTATGATAATGTTTTCGCGGACCGTTCCTGCCTTGATCCAGGTATCCTGAAGCACCATTCCGTAGCTTTTTCTTAAAGAATGGCGGGAGAGGCTGGAAATTTCCTTTCCATCTACAGAGATTGTACCGGAATCCACATCATAAAACCGCATCAGAAGATTGATAAAGGTTGTTTTTCCACATCCGGTAGGACCCACAATGGCAATCCTTTTTCCTGGCGCGGCCTGCAGACAGAAGTTTTCAATCAGAGGTCTGTCAGGTACATAACGGAAGGATACCTGATCAAGCTCCACATTTCCTTTTACATCTGTGAGAAGCTCTGTTCCATCCGGGCTTTCCGGCTCCTCTTCCAAAAGTGCGAAGATCCTGGACGCGCAGGCAAGGGCATTCTGCAGCTCAGTCACAACGGAACTGATATCGTTAAAAGGTTTCATATACTGATTGGCGTATGCCAGCATGACGGAAAGTCCGCCTACAGTCAGTCCGCCGCCCGGAATCAGAAATGCACCGACAAGAGCAACTGCAGCATAAATGATATTGTTGACAAAACGGGTGCAGGGGTTGGTCAGGCTGCTGTAAAAAACTGCTTTCAGACTGGTGCTCTGCAGTTCTTCATTGATCTGGCGGAAACGCTGAGAAGCTTTGTTTTCATAACCAAAGGCCTGGACAATTTTCTGATTTCCTATCATTTCTTCAATGAGGGAAGTCTGGCGTCCCCTGGCATCACTTTGCTTTCGGAACATCTGGAAGGTGTGAGTGGAAATAAATTTTGCCACAAAAAAGCTTAACGGTGTCAGCACAATGACCAGGACCGTGATCAGCACATTTTTGGAAAGCATAAATACCAGAGTTCCGATAATGGTGACAATGCCGGAAAACAGCTGTGTAAAGCCCAGAAGCAGTCCGTCCGAAAGAATATCTGCATCTGCGATCACACGGCTGATGATATCGCCGGTACTCTGGGTATCCAGCCAGGAAAGCGGCAGATGCTGAATATGACGGATCGCCTTTGCGCGGATATCCCGGACGGTATAAAAGGTCATCCGGTTATTGATCAGGTTCATGATCCAGGAGGCGCATCCGGAAATGAGGACCAGGATCAGGATCTGACGGAGATAGCCCCACATACGGGGAAAGTTCACCTGTCCGGTACCGATGATCTCGTCGATCGCGTGTCCAAACAGAACCGGAACATACAGCTGGAGCAGTACAGATGCAGAAGCCAGCAGGATGCTCAGGATCAGGAGAAAACGATACCGTCCGATAAAGCGAAGTACTTTTTTTAAGACGGTCATACTGCTTCCGGTGTTTGTTTCTGAGTTTTTCATAGAGTCACCTCCTTGCTTTTTTCAGAAGCCGGTGTCCGGGAATTTGAACGCTCATATGAGATGCGTTCCTCCGGAAACTGGGAGAAAAAGATCTCACGATAGGTTTCGCAGGAGTCTACCAGCTCCTGATGCGTGCCTTTTCCTGCAAGACAGCCGTCATCCAGAACAAGGATCAGGTCACACTGGCGGATGCTGGCTGCTCTCTGGGATACCAGAAAGGAGGTGGTTCTTCCTTTTAAAGTGGAAAGTGCTTTCCGGAGAGCGGCATCGGTTGCAAAATCAAGGGCACTGGCACTATCATCCAAAATCAGGATCTCCGGCTGCTTAACCAGTGCACGGGCAATGGTAAGACGCTGCCTCTGGCCTCCGGAAAGATTTTTGCCGTTTTGCTCTATCATATGGTCCAGCTGACCAGCTTTTTGCTCTACGACCTCTTTTGCCTGTGCCATAGAAAGTGCCTGCCAGAGTTCTCTGTCAGAAGCAGCTTCGTTTCCCCATTTCAGGTTGTCGCGGATCGTTCCCCTGAAAAGTGCCGCCTTCTGAGGCACAACCCCGACTTTTCGGCGCAGATCAGACCGGGAAAATTTCCGTATATCCTGCCCGTCGATCTGGACAGAACCGCTGGTGGCATCATAAAAACGGGCGATCAGGTTTACGAGAGTGGATTTTCCACTTCCGGTACTTCCAATGATTCCTACAGACTGTCCCTGTCTGACTGAAAAACTGATGTCAGAAAGGCTGGGAGCTCCGGTATCCGGATAGGAAAAGGTGACATGGTCAAAGGAGACCATACAGTCGGTTTCCGGAGATGCTTCTGTTTTTTCCTCATAATGCATGGAAGGAACTACCTTCAGTACATCGGCTACACGGCCTGCGCAGGCGGCGGCCTTGTTCAGAGTGATGATCAGAGACGCCAGCTTGATCAGCTCAATGATCATCTGTGCCATGTAGTTATAAAGGGCAACTGCCTGTCCCTGCTGCATGCTTCCAAGATTGACCTGGATTCCTGCAGTTCCGATCAGAACCACGGTGGCGATATTGATCAGCACATAGGTGACAGGGTTAAGAAGTGCACTGAGCTTTCCAACAAATTCATTCAGGCGGGTCAGCTCCTGATTGCAGGCATCAAATTCCTCTACGGATTCCTTTTCACGGCAGAAGGCCCGGATCACACGGACACCGGTAAGATTCTCTCTTGTAAGGGCAGTGACACGATCCAGACGATTCTGCACCTTTCGGAACAGGGGAATACTCAGGTACATGATCACAAATACCACAAGAAAGAGAAGCGGAATGGCCACAACAAAGATCAGGGCGCAGCGCAGGTTGATGGTAAAAGCCATCACCATGGAGCCCAGAACGATAAAAGGACTTCGAAGGAGAAGACGAAGACCCATATTCAGGCCATTCTGTACCTGATTGATGTCATTGGTCAGTCTGGTGATCAGAGTAGGAGTACCAACCTGATCAAGTTCTGTGTAGGAAAAGCTTTGTACATGGTCAAAAACAGCCTGACGGAGCTGTGCGGCAAATCCCGCACTTGCCTTTGCGGCAAAATACTGGGCTGTAATGCTTACGGTAAGACCTGCGGCAGCCATAAGAATCAGCAGAAAGAAATTCCGCAGGATAAAGCTGCGGTCATTTCCGGTGATACCGATATCAATGATCCGGGCAATCACAACAGGAACCAGCAGGTCAAATATCACTTCGAGAAACTTGAAAAAAGGAGCAAGGATGCTTTCTTTTTTATAGTTTTTCAGATAGACAGCGAGAGATCGCATGGTATGTTTCCTCCATTTTTATAGTATAGGTATCAGGATGTTACCTGATTGACAATCAACATTATACTCCTGTACAATGAGATAGAAAAGGAGAAAAAACAAATGAAAATAAGAAAAGCAGAGAAAAAAGATCTTGCAGATATTTTGAGGATTTACGATCATGCCAGAAAATTTATGGCTCAGAATGGAAATCCGGATCAGTGGGCGGATAAATATCCCTCCGGAGAGAGGATTGTCCGCGATATAGAGGAACAGATCAGCTATGTGTGTACGGAAGACCGGCAGATCCGGGGAGTTTTTGTGTTTTTTAAAGGAGAGGATCCCACTTACCAGGTGATAGAAAACGGCAGCTGGCGCCGGGAGCAGTCTTATGGAGTGATCCACCGGGTGGCTTCTGACGGAACGGTCCGGGGTGTGGCAGAAGCCTGCTTTACATACTGCAAAAATCAGACCGGCTATCTGAGGATCGATACTCATAAGGATAACATTCCCATGCAGAGGGTTCTGGAAAAAAACGGATACTGCCAGTGTGGGATCATATATACAGAGGACGGTTCCAAAAGGATCGCTTATGACTGGATGGAGGAAAGGAACAAATGAGAAGAGAGGTAACACTGGAGGAAATCTCCGACGGCAATTTATATGAAGCAAATGATATGGTAAAGGCAGACTGCCAGGATTGTCAGGGCTGCTGCGACTGCTGTCAGGGTATGGGGGATACGGTGATTCTGGATCCTTATGATGTGCACAGGCTCTGTCAGGGACTTGGAAAAGCACCGGAAGAGCTTATGAGTACGGTATTGGAGATGGGAGTGATCGATGGAAACATTCTGCCGCATCTGGCTATGAAGGGGCCGCAGGAGCGCTGTGTATTCCTGAATGAGGAAGGCCGATGCTCTATCCATCCGATACGACCGGGATTCTGCAGGCTGTTTCCTCTGGGACGATATTATACAGAAGGTGGATTTAAATATATTCTTCAGATCCATGAATGTAAAAAGAAAAACCGGTTCAAGATCAAGGTGAAAAAATGGCTGGACACACCGGATCTGAAGCAGTATGAAAAATTTGTCCTGGACTGGCATGATTTTCTGATTGATGTGCAGGAGGTTTTTTATCAGACGGAAGATGAAACACTTATAAAAAACCTGAATATGTATGTGCTCAGTCGTTTTTACTACACGCCGTTTGATGAAAAAGAAGCTTTTTATCCGCAGTTTTATCAGCGGCTGGAGGCGGCAAAGGAGCTTCTGAAGCTTGAAATCTGACCACAGGGAAAAACTGTAAAAACATATTGACATTAAAAATTCTTCTTTGTATAATGTGAAAAGTTAGGACGCTAACTAAAAGGAAAGAGGTAAAAAATGCAGGATATTGACCAGAAAATCCGGGATATGCACACAGGAAGGCTGATACGTATTTTATCACATCAGCTGAAACGCAGTCAGAAGCCGGTGAGAGCAATGGAGGAAAATGAACTTACTCCCATGCAGAAGCATGTACTGAAGTATATTCTTCTGGAAACGCTTCACAGGGATATTTATCAGAAAAATCTGGAGGAGGAGTTCCAGATCCGGAAATCCACAGCCTCAGGTATTTTGAAGCTTATGGAAAAAAACGGTTTTATTTACCGGGAAAGCGTGAAAGAGGATGCAAGGCTGAAAAGAATACTGCCCACAAAAAAAGCGGAGGCTATCCGTCCGGCTATTCTGGAGCATATTCAGGAGACAGAAGCCCGCATGACAAAAGGAATTTTAGATGAGGACCTTTTGTTATGCAAAAAAGTCCTTTGCCAGATGTGTCGTAATCTTGCAGAAAATAACAGGGAGAATAAGGAGGTAGACAAAGAAGAATGAATAAGACACTTTTAAAATCCGTCAGGGAATACAAGAAACAGTCTGTACTGGCTCCGTTCTTTGTGATCCTTGAGGTATTTATGGAAGTTCTGATCCCTATGGAAATGGCGAAGATCATTGATATCGGCATTGCGCAGGGAGATCTGGGCTACATTATGCAGAGAGGTCTGATCCTTGTCATCATGGCCATGCTTGCATTGTGGTTCGGTGTGCTTGCCGGAAATATGGCCGCTGTGGCAGGCGCCGGTTATGCAAAAAATCTGAGACATGACATTTTTTATAAGGTACAGGATTTTTCCTTTAAGAATATCGATCATTTTTCCACATCCGGTCTTGTTACACGAATGACAACAGATATCACAAACGTACAGATGGCATATATGATGAGTATCCGTATGCTGGCAAGAGCTCCGATCATGATCATCCTTTCCTGGGTAATGACGCTGGTGATCAATGTAAAGATCGCGCTGCTCTTTCTGATCGTGATTCCGTTCCTTGGCGGAACGCTCATTTTTATTGCCAAAAAAGCCCATCCCCATTTTATCAAGGTGTTTGACGAGTATGATATCCTGAATAATTCCGTTCAGGAGAACGTCAATGCCTCCCGTGTGGTAAAGGCTTTTGTAAGAGAAGAACATGAAATCGATAAATTTCACGGTATTTCCAAATATGTATACGACCTTTTTACAAAAGCGGAGAAGATTGTTGCATGGAACTCTCCGGTGATGCAGTTTACCATGTATACAGTGGTGCTTCTCCTTGTGGCCATTGGAGGAAAAAGCATTGTATTTGGAAGTATGGCAACAGGAGAACTGACAAGTGTGATCGTATATGCACTTCAGATACTGATGTCTCTTTCCATGGTAACCTTTGTGTTTGTTATGATCATGATCGCAGAGGCCTCTACAGACCGTATTACAGAAGTACTTACCGAGACACCGGAAATGAAGGACAAGGAAGATGCAGTCACAGAGGTCCCGAATGGAGATATTGTATTTGACCATGTAAACTTCAGCTATGGCGGAAAAGGCGGAAATCTTTCCCTGAAAGACATCAATCTTCATATCCGGTCCGGACAGACGATCGGTATCATTGGAGGTACCGGAAGTGCCAAGTCTACGCTGGTGCAGATGATTCCCCGGCTTTATGATGTAACAGAAGGAAGCGTAAAGGTCGGCGGTATCGACGTACGGGATTACAATCTGGAAGTTCTCCGTGATCAGGTTTCCATGGTACTTCAGAAGAATGTGCTGTTCTCCGGTACAATCTACGAGAATATCCGCTGGGGCAACGAACATGCCAGTGAAGAGGAAGTGCAGAGAGTCTGTAAGCTTGCGCAGGCAGACGGCTTTGTCAATGAATTTCCGGCAGGCTACAACACTCAGATCGTTCAGGGCGGAAACAATGTTTCCGGCGGTCAGAAGCAGCGTCTCTGTATCGCCAGGGCACTTTTGAAAAAACCGAAGATCCTGATTCTGGATGATTCCACAAGCGCAGTGGATACCAGGACAGATGCGCTGATCCGTAAGGCTTTTCGTGAAGAAATCCCGGATACCACCAAGATCATCATTGCCCAGCGAGTAGCATCCATTGAGGACGCAGATCAGATCATTGTACTGGATGGCGGTGAAGTGGCAGGTATAGGAACTTCACAGGAGCTTCTTCAGACAAATGAGATTTACAGAGAAGTTTATGAATCCCAGGTCAAGGGAGGTGAGGATGATGAATGAAAAACAGAATAAAAAGAAAATGCGCCGGCTTTCTAAGGATAATCTGAAAACCGCAAAGCGTCTTTTGAAGTATATGACAGAAACTTATAAAATACAGTTGATCCTGGTGTTTATCTGTATTCTGATCAGTTCCGTGGCGACAATTTCTGTATCTTTGTCCCTGAAATTCCTTCTGGATGACTTTATCATCCCTCTGATCGGACAACAGACTCCGGATTTTGCCGGGCTTTACCGCGCTCTGGCAGTACTGGGCAGTATCTTCCTTCTGGGTGTGATCTCAACCTTTATCTATACCAGAATGATGGTATTTATCGGACAGGGTGTGCTGAAAAGAGTGCGTGACGATATGTTTGAGCACATGCAGACACTTCCGATCCGTTATTTTGACCAGAGGATCAACGGTTCCATCATGAGTCTTTACACCAATGATACGGATACACTGAGACAGATGATCAGTCAGTCGATCCCTCAGGCGCTGATGGCATTTTTTACGATCATCGTTACCTTTATTTCCATGATCGCACTGAGTCCTCTTCTGACGCTTCTGGCGGTTGCGGTGATCTTCGTAATGATCTTTGTGACAAATAAGATCGGCGGCAACAGTGGAAAATACTTTGTCAGCCAGCAGATGTCTCTGGCAGAGGTGACAGGTTTTGTGGAAGAGCGGATGAATGGTCAGAGAGTGGTAAAAGTATTTAACCACGAGCGGAAATCCGAAGAGGAGTTTGACAAGCTGAACGAAGCGCTTTTTGAAAGTGCATCCAAGGCGCATACTTACGCAAATATGATGGGTCCGGTTATCGGAAATATCGGAAACCTGCAGTTTGTACTGACAGCAGTACTGGGAGGCCTGCTTTCCGTTCTGGGAATCGGCGGCATTACTCTTGGTGTCATGGCTTCCTATCTTCAGTTTACAAAAAGCTTTACCCAGCCTTTTATGCAGGTGGCACAGCAGTTTAATGCCATTGTCATGGCACTTGCCGGTGCAGAACGTATCTTTAACCTGATCGACGAGGAACCGGAAAAAGACGAGGGTTATGTAACTCTTGTCAATGCCAGAAAAGATGCAGACGGAAATATTGTGGAATGTAAAGAACGTACCGGAATGTGGGCATGGAAGCATCCTCATTCCGCAGATGGCTCTGTATCTTATACAGAACTGACCGGAGACGTGGTATTTGAAAATGTAACCTTTGGATATAATGAAGATAAGGTGATTTTGGAGAATATCAGCCTTTATGCAAAGCCGGGGCAGAAGCTGGCATTTGTAGGGTCCACAGGTGCGGGAAAAACAACCATCACAAACCTGATCAATCGTTTCTATGATATTCAGGAAGGCAAGATCCGCTATGACGGCATCAATATCAGCAAGATCAAAAAAGACGATCTTCGCCGTTCCTTAGGAATCGTGCTTCAGGATACCCACCTGTTTACCGGTACGATCATGGACAATATCCGTTATGGAAAGCTGGATGCAACAGATGAAGAGGTTTACCGGGCTGCGAAGCTTGCCCATGCCGATCAGTTTATCCGGATGCTTCCAAATGGATATCAGACCATGCTCAGCGGCGACGGCGAGGAGCTTTCTCAGGGACAGAGACAGCTGCTTTCTATTGCAAGAGCAGCCGTGGCAGATCCGCCGGTGCTGATCCTCGATGAGGCAACCTCCAGCATCGATACCCGTACGGAAATCATTGTCCAGAAGGGTATGGACAACCTGATGAAAGGCCGTACCGTATTTGTGATCGCCCACAGACTTTCCACCATCCGCAACAGCAATGCCATCATTGTACTGGATCATGGAAAGATCATTGAAAGAGGCGACCATGAGGATCTGATCAAAATGAAAGGAACTTATTACCAGCTGTATACAGGAAAGCTGGAATTGTCCTAAAAATTTCTGTTTGTGGGGAAGGGCGGATTTTGTTTTTTGTTACCCACAGACGATGCATATGAGAAAAAGGCAGATCATGTGCTGTGCTGCGTTTCCTGGTAAACCTGTGCGCTGATTTGCTGCCATTCGCACGAACTCACCTAGCCTTGAGAGATTTGGTTAAATGTTCTTGTTTTCTGCGACTTTGCTTTGCTTCCCCGGATGCTGCTGTCTAAGTCGCAGACGAGTTCAGCATACGGGGAAGTGTATTTCGCAAAGAAGCAGAAACATAGAACTTTCCAAATCGCGAATCAGCTTCTGTGACAGATTACTCGGAGCCTGCATATCAGTTACAGACAAAAAATCATATTCCTCCCCATCGATATTTATAGGAATCTTCTTAGTGGTATGGTGAGCACTCTTAAGACTGCATAGAAAACTTTTTTCCCGAAGCTCAGTTCTTTGGGCTGATAATTTTCACCCTGGATATATTCTCCGTTTTCTTCAATGGTTTTGCTGTAGGTCTTATCCCGTTCGGCTTCCTCCCGGATCATGGAATTCAATTTCGGGGAGTCGATGGCAAGCATCAGTTCCGTATCCTGATAGGTGCTTTTCATATCCAGATTATAAGAGCCTACGATGCTCATCCGGTCATCGATCAGAACTGCCTTTGTATGGCAGGAATGACCTCCCATAAATTCATAAACCTTTGCGCCTGTTTTCCAGATCTTTTTTCTCTGGTTCAGGTAATCGGTACATCCCCATGGATTTGCTCCGCTTGCCACATCATTGGTAATGATCTCCAAAGGGATGCTTTTTTCTTTTAACTCTGTAAGATCCTGATACATTTCTTTTCCGCAGATAATGTAAGGCGTGTAGATCAGGGCTTCTTTACCTTCCAGAAGAAGCTGGTGGATGGAATACCACATCCATGGCTCTTTATTTTCTGCCTCCAGTGGATTGCATAAAAGGGAAATCTTATTGGTCTGGAAGGTGAGCTGCTGATAATCCCATTCTGTATAGGCTTCCGGATAGGCTTTTTCCAGTTCTGCATTTCGTTTTTCAAGAGCAGTCCGACATTCCCGGACTTTTTCGGTAAGCTTTTTACAGGTGAATTCCCGACTGTCCCTGGACGCCCATATTTTTTCAAAATAAGTGCGGAGCTGATAAAGAGAAGAATCCTTCTGATCTTCTGTTTCATAGACAAAAATCTCACGGTCTATATTTTTTGCCTTGGAATAATCCCCAAGGAAGAGGTTCATCGTATTTCTTCCGCCAAGAAGGAACATCTGGTCATCGATGATCACATATTTGTCATGGAGACGCGCCTGCATTTTCCATGGCTTGAAAAGTGTGATCGGATTGTAGATACGGAGAGAAACATTTTCATGGGAGGCCAGAGCCTGGAACCATTTGTTTCCCTTTCCTTTGACATCCATAAAGCCACTGAAGCCGTCTACGATCACCCGGACCTTTACTCCCCGGTCAGCTGCATGAAGAAGTGCCGCCATAACATCCCGCCCGCTTTTGTCCGCATTAAAGTCAAAGGTGGACAGAATGATTTCTTCTTCGGCCTGCTCGAACATGTTCAGACGATAGAGCAGCGCGTCGGTATTGTCATTGATATAGGCAATTCGCTCTGATCCTGCAGTCTGGCTGTAAAACTCTCTTTCGCTGAAATCTTTCTGGAAGTTTTCCGAGACTTTTTTATGCCGGATATAGGGCACTGTGAGCAGGGCGATATAGAGGAGGACCAGAAGAAGGATGATCCTGCCCGGAGTCAGGAATTTCAGAAAAAAATGTCGTTTCAAATTCGTTCACCAATTTCTAATAAAATATGATCCATGTAGGATGCCCGTCAGGTTGTAATGAAACATTCTATGCCAAATTATAGGAAAAGTAAAGCAGAAAATCTTCTTTTTTTCGTCAAATTTTTGAGATGGCTCTTACCATTGTGATTTATGATGTTTTCTGATATTCTATAGATAGTTTCAGATATTGATTCAGAATATCAGATAAAGGAGACAGAGTAAAATGAACAATGACGCAAAGAACACAGACGGTATGGAAAAGAAGCATAAACGCCGCGTTCGTTATTCAGGTACGCATCCCAGACATTTCAGTGAAAAATATAAAGAGCACCAGCCGGAAAAATATGCAGATGTGATAGAAAAGGTCATCCGTAAGGGAAGTACGCCGGCAGGCATGCATATTTCCATCTGCGTAAAGGAAATCCTGGATTTCCTTCAGATCCAGCCGGGACAGAAAGGGCTGGATGCTACTTTAGGCTATGGAGGGCATACCCTTGAGATGCTGAAATGCCTGAAAGGAGAAGGGCATATTTATGGCCTTGATGTGGATCCGATTGAATCCGCCAAAACAAAAGAACGCCTGAGAAATCTGGGCTACGGAGAGGATGTCCTTACCGTAAAGCTTCTGAATTTCCGCAATATCGATCAGGTTGCAGCCGAAGCAGGAAAATTCGATTTTGTTCTGGCTGATCTGGGCGTTTCTTCCATGCAGATCGACAATCCGGAAAGAGGTTTTTCCTATAAGACAGACGGACCTTTGGATCTTCGCATGAATCCACAGAAAGGAGTCAGTGCGGCGGAGCGCCTGAAAGAGGTGTCAGAAGAGGAGCTTTATGGAATGCTTCTGGAAAATGCAGACGAGCCGTATGCACAGGAAATCGCCAGAGCTGTTATCCGCCAGAGAAGGATCAGCCCCATTGAAACCACAACAGATCTGAGAAATGTGATAGAGAAGGCACTTTCCTTCCTTCCAGAAAAAGAACGCAGGGAGGCAGTGAAGAAATCCTGTCAGAGATCTTTTCAGGCGCTCCGAATAGATGTGAACAGTGAGTTTGAAGTGCTGTATGATTTTCTGGAGAAGCTGCCTCAGGTGCTGGCGCCAAATGGCCGCGCGGCAATCCTTACCTTCCATTCCGGTGAGGACCGTCTGGTAAAGAAATCCTTTAAACAGTTCTATAAAGAGGGAATTTACAGCGAAATCTGTAAGGATGTGATCCGTCCGTCACAGGAAGAATGTAACCGTAACAGCCGGGCGAAGTGTACAAAGATGAGATGGGCAGTCCGGGCCTGAAAAGGAGGTATGGATGAAAAGAAATAAAGCGGTTATCCTGGCAGTGATTTTATCCATAGGACTGTCTGGATGTAACAGTAGAAACGAGAAGGCTATTGCGAGAGAAGAGTCAGTTGCACGAGAGGGAAATTATACTCAGATCAGTATGGATGAAGCTGTGAAAATGATGGAAGAAGAAACGGATTACATCATTCTGGACGTGCGGACACCGGAGGAATTTGCCCAGAAGCATATTCCGAAAGCAATAAACATCCCAAATGAAACCATTGGCGATGCTGCCATTTCGGAGCTGCCGAGGAAAGAACAGAAGATTTTTGTATACTGCCGCAGTGGAAATCGCAGCAAACAGGCATCAGAGAAGCTTGCAGCTTCAGGCTATACGAATGTCTATGAGTTTGGGGGAATTAATGAATGGACCGGAGAGACGGTCAGTGAATAAAAAAGAAAACTTATGTGAAAGAGAAGGATAGATTAGAAATTGCGGAGGTGAAATAACATGAAGTGTCCATATTGTGGTGAAGAAATGATAAAAGGCTCCTTAATGAGCTCGAGAGATATTACTTTTGCAATTGACAATCCAAACGGTAATCTTTTCCGGATTAAAAAACGAGATGATCTGGAATTGAGTAAAGGTTCAGAAGGGATACCTCATTGTGAAGCTTATCATTGCAGAAGCTGTAAAAAAATTATGATTGATTATGCAGACAGATAAATTCCGGTTTCTCTAATTATCTTTTGGGAGAGTCACATCCTTTCTCAAAGGGATGTGGTTTTGAAAACGGGATTGCCCATTTGGGGGATATAAGAAACACTTAGACATCAAGGGAACGCGGCAGATCCTGTCCTGAAACAAAACTTTCCCCAAAAATTAAAAGCTATATATTATAATTAATGTTATTATAAGGATAAATTGAGGTTATGGAGATGAAAAATTGAATTTCACAGATGAAAAAGATTATATTATGCGAATGATAAAAGAAATGGTAAGAGTATTATTTTCTTTAGCATATGGGAAAAAGCATGTTTCTGTTGAGACTGAAAAAGAAAACAAATATGAAGTGTCAGGGAAAAAGCTGAACGAGTTTCTGGCTATGATTGATTTAGGACAAATTAACGAAGCAGAGAATATACTTTTAGATAGTATTGACTATACAAAGAAAGAGGAGGTAATGACGGCGGCTTTTTTTTATCAGCATCTTAGTGAAAAAGACAGTGAGTTTTTGGAGAACAACAATTATTCAAAAGAAGAAGTGCTTTCTGGTTTCAAACAATTACTTTTGCAGTCAGAATATAGTGATTTGCTTTATTTGTTTAAAGACGATAAATAATGTAGAAACAGCAATTCCAGCTTTTCTAATGATCTTTTGAGAGAGTAACACCCTTTCTCAAAGGGATATGGTTTTGAAAACGGGATTGCCCATTTTGGGAATATAAGAAACACCCAGACATCAAGGGAACGAGGCAGATCCTGTCCTGAAATAAAACTTTCCCAAAAAATTAAAAGCTATATGTTATAATTATCATTATATCAGTGAGTGATAAGAATAAGCGCAGATTTATGATGAGAAATATTTTGGATGTAAATCCTGTGGAGAAGATAGAAGAGCAGATTAGTTCAGTCTCTGAGGAAAAAGGAGGACAACGTGGTAACGATTAATCAGGAAAAATGTATTGGCTGTGGACTTTGTGCTGCGGACTGCAGTGTCGGCAGCATCATGATCAAAGAGAAAAAGGCAGTGATCAAAAATGATTGTTTTCACTGCGGTCATTGCGTGGCAATCTGCCCGTCAGGGGCAGTATCCATACCGGAATACGATATGGATGACGTGGAAGAATACGAGAAGAAGAGTTTTTGTGTGCAACCGGAAAAGCTGCTGCACAGCATTAAATTCCGTCGGAGTGTCCGCAGCTATAAGCCGGTAAAGGTGCAGAGAGAAGAACTGGAAAAGCTGCTTCAGGCAGGAAGATATACGGCTACTGCAAAAAATAACCAGGACTGCTGCTTTGTGTTTGTCCAGAATGAGCTGGACAGGCTGAAAGAGATGGTCTGGGAGTACATTGATGAAATGGAGAAAAGGGAAGGAAGGAACATTGCAAGAGAACTGCTTCCGTATGTTGCTTTTAACAGAAGAAGGAAAAAGGACCCGAAGGATGATTATTTATTCCGGAATGCTCCGGTAGTACTTTTTATTACTTCTGACTGGCCGCTGGATGCAGGTCTGGCAGCTCAGAATATAGAAAATATGGCAGTATCTTTGGGATTGGGGGTCTTGTATAATGGATATCTGGCAAGGATCGCAGAGGCTAATAAGGAACTGAAGCAGTGGCTGGAAATAGAAGGAAAGACAATTAAGGCGTGTATGCTGTTGGGATATCCGGAAAGAATCTATGCCAGGACAGCACCTAGAAAAGAAGCAAATGTAATCTGGAAATAAAAAGGAGATGGAACTTATGAGCAGAAAAGTAAAATGGGGAGTTTTAACTACGGCAGATATTGCAAAGCGCTGCACCATACCGGGGATGCAGAAAGCGGAAAATTGTTGTCTGTATGGAATTGCAGGCCGTTCCAGAGAAAAAGTGGAACAGTACAAAGAAACATTTGGTTTTGAAAAAGCCTATTATTCTATGGATGAAATGCTGGATGATCCGGAAATCGAAGCAGTTTATATTCCGCTTCCAAATACCTTACATAAAGAGTGGGTATTAAAGGCTGCTGCCAAAGGGAAACATATTTTGTGTGAAAAACCTTTGTCAGGAACAGAAAAAGATGTAAAAGAAATGATCGAGGCATGTGATAAGGCAGGTGTTTTATTTATGGAAGCGTTTGCGTATTTACACAGTCCGTTGATCACTTCCGTAAAAGAAACACTGGATTCAGGAGTCATTGGTGATCTTTCATTTATGGAATCTGTCTTTATTACACCAGGATACACACCGGATAATATCCGTGTCCGTCGTGAGACATTGGGTGGCTCTGTTTATGATCTGGGCTGTTACTGTACCAGCCTGATGCTGACTTTATTTGAAGAAGAACCAAAAGAAGTGAAAGCTGTCGGTCATTTTACCGATCAGCACATTGATGATTTTGCTTCTGCATATTTTCATTTTGATGAAAACCGCAGAGCCTGCATGGTATCCGGCATGTGTTCTGCACAGAGAGGAGACCGGTTCTTCCTTTATGGAACAGAAGGAACGATTGAAGCTCCGATTCCGTTTAATGCAGATGGAGACCTGACTTATTATGTGAAAAAGGGAGAGGACTGTCAGGAGGTTCACGTTAGTTCCAGGGATAATTACTGCCTGGAGGTAGAGCAGCTTGGTAATTGTATTCTGTATGGAGAACAGCCTCATGTGACTCATGAATTTTCATTGCAGAACGCCCGGGTGATGGACAAAATTTTAAATGAGATCGGGTATTGATCCATATTTGAGGGGGCGGTTTTGTGAAAAAGAGGATAATCTGTATAATGGGGTTTATGGCAGCTGCACTGTCTCTGGGTGGCGTATCTGTGAGATATACGGAAACGGTATCAGTAATGACAGAAAATCCAATTAAATATAATAAAGATAACCGGATTTCCATATCTGATATAAAGACAGTAAAAGAGAAGAAGCAGAAGGAGAATATTCGGAACGGCTTGTATATTGTTCCGAATACGCAGGACTATTTATTTATCAAAGCAGGTGAAGAAACGGTTGAGTTTCATGCCAGCTGGAAGAATATTGGATCAATAAACAGCAACGCTTTTCTTTCAAAAGGAAAAGAGTATTCCTTTAAAAATGGAGACGATGAAAAAGGAGACAGGATATCCGGAACATTATTGTTTGAAGATGAAAAAGTGCGCCTGAAGCTCAATGAAGAGTGGTTTTTGCCATTAGAAACGGAGTACATATGGCTGAGAGATTCCATGTGGGAGTTTTCGGATGAACAATTGGAGGAAATTGCCGGAAATCTGGGAGTTCCTGAAGATCTGGAAGTGAAATATGTTCAGGATGAAGCCTGTTACTGGGATGAAGGAGAACGATATATTACTTATGTCCATGTTTTGCATCAGGATAAAGAGGTGGCAGGTGTGCAGGCAGACTCTTTTACCGGGGAAATGGTAAAGGAGATATATACATATTCTTCTGGTATGCAAACCGGAGAAGACAAAACAGATTTTCCGGAGGTTGATGTTGAAGCAGAAGTTCTGGATATCCGGGAAGATTATAATGAGATTACACAAAATATTTCAAACCATAAGTATACAGAAGGGCAATTGAGTAACGGCGCAGTTTTTTATATGGACGAAAAAGGACTGGTAGCCATGGTTGTTCCGAAAAATACAGATGGAAGCGAATACAGCCGCTCTTATTATTATAGAGACGGGGAGTTGTTTTTTGCTTATTATGAGGGAAAAGATGCTCATCGGTTTTATCTGACACAGGGAAGGCTGATACGATGGAGATATTCAGCCAATGCGGAAGTCCCTCAGGAGGCAGTCAATCATGACAGAGAAAACTCTAGGGAATATCTTGAAATGGAAAAGCAGCTCAATCAGGAGAATTATGCCTTACAACCATATTTAGATGAATATTTTGGGTTGTGAATACAGGGGGTGTCAGTTTGGTGCTCAGAAATTATCTTTGCTTTCCCTGTAAGCAAAGATAATTTCTGCAAACAAATCGGTAGTGTAAAATAGTTTGTGTTTCTGGTAAAAAATGGCTCCTTTTTGGTAAGAATACAGATATGACTATTCTTATCG
>PPYE01617556.1_pt1 | contig 19958 bp, 17 predicted proteins | sample 1559881 | NCBI WGS metagenome assembly PPYE01 (sample SAMN08240022, study PRJNA423297) | Human gut metagenome, whole genome shotgun sequencing project.
ATATAAAGGGGCACAGTATAGACAATGGCCTTTATTACCCTGCGGAAAGCACTACTTCCTTTGTGCAGATTGTCAAGAGGTTTCGTCTCAAATTTTGTTCCGGAAATTTTCCTCTATTTTTGGCGAAAGCTACAAAACACAAAATGTAGTGGTTCTTCCATTGACATATCACTAAATAGTGATATGATAGTACCAACGACCAATGAGAGTTGCGGGTGCCTCTTGTATCAGGAGACACCCGTTCACACTGTATACGCGAAACAGGAGGAGCGCTATGAAGATCATCAAACGCAACGGTGCGGAAGTGCCTTTTGATATTACCAAGATCATCACCGCTGTCACCAAGGCCAGCGATTCGGTAGGCGGCAAGGCCCGTCTCTCCCGGGAGCAGATCACTGACATCGCCGCAGCCGTGACCGACCAGTGTCAGGCACTCAACCGCGCTGTCAGCGTGGAAGAGGTACAGGATATGGTGGAAAACCAGCTCATGGACATCAAGGCCCATGACATCGCCCGCCACTATATCACCTACCGCTATATCCAGAGCCTCAAGCGCCAGACCAACACCACCGACGAGCGCATCCTGAGCCTCATCGAGTGCCAGAACGAGGAAGTCAAGCAGGAGAACGCCAACAAGAACCCCACCGTCAACAGCGTCCAGCGCGACTATATGGCCGGTGAGATCTCCAAAGACCTGACTGCCCGCCTGCTGCTGGACCCGGAGATCGTTAAGGCGCATCAGGAAGGCCTCATCCACTTCCACGACTCCGACTATTTTGCCCAGCACATGCACAACTGTGACCTCGTCAATCTGGACGACATGCTCCAGAACGGCACCGTCATCTCCGGCACCTATATTGAGAAGCCCCACAGCTTCTCCACCGCCTGCAACATCGCCACCCAGATCATTGCACAGGTGGCTTCCAACCAGTATGGCGGTCAGAGCATCAGCCTGACCCATCTTGCCCCCTTCGTGGACGTCTCCCGCAAGAAGATCGCTGCCGAGGTCGAGGCCGAGATGGAGGGTCTGGATGTCTCTGCCGAGCGCAAGCGTGAGATCGTGGAACGCCGCCTGCGCAGCGAGATCAACCGCGGCGTCCAGACCATCCAGTATCAGGTCGTCACCCTCATGACCACCAACGGCCAGGCCCCCTTCATCACCGTGTTCATGTATCTGGGCGAAGCCCGCAATGCACAGGAGAAAGCTGACCTCGCCATCATCATCGAGGAGACCATCCGTCAGCGCTATCAGGGCGTGAAGAACGAGGCCGGTGTCTGGATCACCCCCGCCTTCCCCAAACTCATCTACGTGCTGGAAGAGGACAACATCCACCCCGGCGACCCCTACTACTACCTGACCGAGCTGGCTGCCAAGTGTACCGCCAAGCGGATGGTCCCCGACTATATCTCCGAGAAGAAGATGCTCGAGCTGAAGGTAGACAAGAATGGCGAGGGCCACTGCTACACCTGCATGGGCTGCCGCAGCTTCCTGACCCCCTATGTTGACCCCGAGACCGGCAAGCCCAAGTATTATGGCCGCTTCAATCAGGGTGTCGTGACCATCAACCTGGTGGACGTGGCCCTCAGCTCCGGCGGCAACTTTGATAAGTTCTGGAAGATCTTCGACGAGCGTCTGGCCCTCTGCCATCGTGCTCTGCAGGCCCGCCACAAGCGTCTGCTGGGTACCCCCAGCGACGCCGCCCCCATCCTGTGGCAGTACGGCGCACTGGCCCGCCTCAAGAAGGGTGAGAAGATCGACAAGCTGCTCTTCGGCGGCTACTCCACCATCAGCCTCGGCTACGCCGGCCTGTATGAGTGCGTAAAGTATATGACCGGCAAGAGCCACACCGACGCCGGCGCAAAGCCCTTCGCCCTCAGCGTGATGCAGCACATGAACGACAAGTGCAACGAGTGGAAGAAGGCCGAGAACATGGACTACTCCCTCTATGGCACCCCGCTGGAATCCACCACCTACAAGTTCGCCAAGTGCCTGCAGAAGCGGTTCGGCATCGTACCCGGCATCACCGACAAGAACTATATCACCAACAGCTACCACGTCCATGTCTCCGAGCACATCGACGCCTTCACCAAGCTGAAGTTCGAGAGTGAGTTCCAGAAGCTGTCTCCGGGCGGTGCCATCAGCTATGTGGAAGTCCCCAATATGCAGGACAACCTCGAGGCGGTCATGAGCGTGCTGCAGTTCATCTACGACAACATCATGTACGCCGAGTTGAACACCAAGTCCGACTACTGCCAGTGCTGTGGCTACGACGGCGAGATCAAGATCGTCGAGGACGACGGCAAGCTGGTGTGGGAATGCCCCAAGTGCGGCAACCGTGACCAGAACAAGCTGAATGTCGCCCGCCGCACCTGCGGCTATATCGGCACCCAGTTCTGGAACCAGGGCCGGACGCAGGAGATCAAGGATCGGGTGTTACACTTGTGATCCTCTCAGGCGCTTCGCGCCAGCTCTCTCAAGGGGAGAGCCATTGGCAAGCTACCCAAGCACAAAAAATTGCAAGGCGAAGCAGCGTGCTCTGCTTTCAGGTCTGATTTATGAACTACGCGACTATTAAATATTATGACATCGCCAACGGGCCGGGCGTCCGCACCAGCGTCTTCGTTTCCGGCTGCCGCCACCACTGCCCCGGCTGCTTCAATGAGGTGGCATGGGATTTCGGCTATGGCCAGCCCTTCGACAAGCCCGTCCGCAACGAGGTGTTCGCCTCCTGCAAGCCGGACTATATCACGGGCCTCTCCCTGCTGGGCGGCGAGCCGATGGAGCCGGAGAACCAGCGGGAGCTGGTGACCTTCGTGCAAAATTTCAAAGCCCTTTACCCGAAGAAAACGGTCTGGTGCTACTCCGGCTACACCTGGGAGCAGCTGACCGGCAAAGTCCCCTGCCACGCGCGGTGCGAAGTCACCGACGAGCTGCTGAGTCTGCTGGATGTGCTGGTGGATGGCCGCTTCGTGGAGGCTGAGCACGACATCTCCCTCCGCTTCCGGGGCAGCCGGAACCAGCGTCTGCTGGATGTTCCCAAGTCCCTCGCCGCCGGGCAGCCGGTGTGGTGGCAGGACGAAAAAGTGTTCTCCACCCATACGATGGAATAATAAACAAAGGCGCAGATTTTCCGCAACGAGCCTCTCCGCTCGTGGAAGATCTGCGCTTTTTTCTTATTCTCTGCTTCCCACCATATCCTCAATGGCCCGCAGGAAGGCCATGCCATAGCGGGCGGCTTTCTTTTCGCCGACGCCGGTGATGTTCAAAAACTCATCCATGCTCAGGGGCTTGCTCTGGACCATCTCGCGGAGGGTCGCGTCGCTGAACACCATGTAGGCCGGAACATTCTGCTTCGCTGCAAGACGCTTGCGGAGGGCGTAGAGCGCGGCCAGCAGCTTCTCGTCTGCCTCGCTGAGGTCGCCGCCGGCAGCAGCACGGCGGGCCGACAGCCGCCGGGAGTTGGCCGCGGCCCTCTGCTTTGCGGCGGCAGCGCGCTGTTCCACCTCCTGCGCGTTCTGCTCGGCAAAGAGGCAGCAGGAACAGTTGCCGCATTTTTCAGGTGCAGCCTCGCCGAAATAGTTCAGCATGAACCGCCGCAGGCACTTCTGGGTGGTGGAGTAGAAAGTCATATACTTGAGCCGCTCTTCCGCCTTGCGGGCCGCCTCGGCCTTGACGTCGGCGGGCAGGCCGTTGTCCGCCTCCATCTCCTTGTCGATGAAGAAGCGGATGGTTCGCACATCCGTACCGGAATAGAGCAGGATACAGCGGGACGGCAGACCGTCGCGGCCCGCGCGGCCCGCCTCCTGATAATAGCTCTCCAGATCCTTGGGCATATTGTAATGGATGACGAACCGGACGTTGGGCTTGTCGATGCCCATGCCGAAGGCGTTGGTCGCCACCATGATTTGAACGCGGTCGTAGAGGAAGTCGTCCTGATTCTTCCGGCGCACCTCGGCGTCCAGCTTGGCGTGGTAGGCCGCTGCCCGGATGCCCCGGCTCTGGAGCAGGCGGGCCGTCTCGTCCACCTGCTTCGTGGTGCTGCAATAGACGATGCCCGCGTTGTCGCCCTCCCGGAGCACAAGGTCCAGCAGCTCCTTGGGCTTCTGGCTGGGCAGGGCGCGGCGCGTCTCGAAGTAGAGGTTGGGCCGGTCGAAGCCGGTCGTCACCTCATAGGGCTGATGGAGCTCGAGGTGGCTGCGGATGTCGTCCCGCACCCGGGCCGTCGCCGTGGCCGTGAACGCGCCCACCACCGGGCGATTCGGCAGGCTGTCCACGAACTCCCTGATGCGCAGATAGCTGGGGCGGAAGTCCTGCCCCCACTGGCTGATGCAGTGGGCCTCGTCCACCGTCACCATGCTGATGAGCTTTTCCTGCGCGAAGCGCTGGAAGCCCGGCATCTCCAGCCGCTCCGGGGCCACATAGATGATCTTATACCAGCCCTCCCGGGCGCGGCGGAGCATGAGGGCCTTCTGGTTGTCGGTGAGGCTGTTGTTGAGGAAAGCCGCCGCCACCCCCGCCTGCACCAGCGCCCCCACCTGGTCCTTCATCAGGCTGACCAGCGGCGACACCACGATGGTGATGCCGGGCAGAAGCAGGGCCGGCACCTGATAGCAGATGGATTTGCCCGCACCGGTGGGCATCACGGCCAGCACATCCTGCCCGGCAAGCAGGCAGCTGACGATGTCCTCCTGTCCCGGGCGGAAACTGTCGTAGCCAAAAACTTTTTTCAAGATAGAATGCGGGTCTGACATTATGTTCTCCGATCGTAAAGGAATCTGTTATATGCGACCACAATGATCAGGCGGCGACCAGACTTACCTCCATAGGTATAGGTTGCCGTACCGATCTTGATGGCCGGATAGTTGATGAATTCCAGATTGCCCACGATCAAATCTGCCTCTTGCGGGTCAATAGACTGGCACAATTTGAAGATTTGCAAAATATGGTCTACAGGCTTCCAAGAATCGATCTCTTCTTCACCGCAAAACACCTTTTCCTCACCACTTGCAAAATTTTTCATCACTTCGCAGGCAGCCTCCTGTTTGCTCATGCCGTTCTCGATCAGTGCAGCTGCCTCCTTTGCCTTCTGGTCCAGCTCTGCACTCGCCAAGACAGCGACCGAGTATTTATCTGTACTGTTCTCCCCCTCCCGATTGAGCTTCTCATTTATGACTCTCGCATAGTAGGCTGTCATAGGGTCCGGCTCGGCGGCAGGCGTGACGATGGTATTGTAGATATTCTCCGTCTGGCTGCATCCCGACAGTATCGTCAGGGCAAGCACAGCGGCAAGGGCGGCGGCCAGCAGTTTCCGGGTTCGCTTCATGATTCGTTACCTCCTTATCTTGTTTGGGCGGCAAAGGGGACATACTCCCCTATTATTATCTGTATTATACCACACTTTCCGTTTTCCTGTAAAACGCCAGCGGGATTTTTCCATTTCAATAGCTTTTTGTGCGCGAAAATGCTATAATAAGAATACATATCTCCATCTCCGGCCCATTTTGTTCCGAACATGGCCGGGCAAGCACGATAAGGAGCTTATTTTTATGCAACAGAAACTCATCACCTTTGCCGTCCCGTGCTACAACTCGGCGGCATATATGCGCCACTGCATCGAAACGCTGCTCTCCGCCGGGGAGCAGGCCGAGATCATCCTCGTGGACGACGGTTCCGTGAAGGACGAGACCCCGGCCATCTGCGACGAGTACGCTGCCAAGTACCCCACCATCGTCAAGGCCATCCATCAGGAGAACGGCGGCCACGGCGAGGGCGTCAACCAGGGCATCCGCAACGCCACCGGCCTCTACTACAAGGTCGTGGACAGCGACGACTGGCTGGACACCGACGCCCTCCAGAAGGTGCTGGCCCGCCTGCACACCCTCGTGACCCGCGGCACCGCCCCCGACCTCATGATCTGCAACTATGTCTACGAGCATACCGAGGACGGCACCAGCCACACTGTGCGGTACACCAATGTGTTCCCCCAGGAGCGGCTGTTTACCTGGATGCACGTCGGCCACTTCCGCCCCGACCAGAACCTGCTGATGCACTCGGTCATGTACCGCACCGAGGTGCTGCGCAAGTGCGGCATGGTGCTGCCCAAGCATACCTTCTACGTGGACAACATCTTCGTCTACCAGCCTCTGCCTTTCGTCAAGACCATGTATTATATGGACCTCGACCTCTACCGCTACTTCATCGGCCGCGCCGACCAGAGTGTCAACGAGAGCATCATGGTCAAGCGTGTGGACCAGCAGCTCCGGGTCACCAGGCATATGATCGACTGTCAGGACCTCGACGCCCTCAAGGATGAAAAGAAACTGCGGACCTATATGCTCCACTACCTCTCCATGATGATGGCCGTCAGCGACATCTTCCTGCTGCTGGACGGCAGCGCCGAGGCGAAAGAAAAGCAGAAGGGCCTGTGGCAGTATCTGCGCGAGCACACCAGCGCCGCAGTCTACCGCTCCATCCGCTTCGGCTTTGGCGGCGTGACCAACCTGCCCTTCCCCAAGGGCGACGCCATCGTGGTGGGCGGCTACCGCATCGCGCGGAAGATCTTCAAGTTCAACTAAATTCACGATTGTTGCATACAACAGGGCTACTGCATCGGCAGCGGCCCTGTTTTTTTGCATTTTTCGGCCATTTGTTAAGGAATCTTCAATTTTGCCGCCTGAAAATGGGTCTGGGCGCTGCGGCGGGCTTCGCGCTCAACCAGCTGGCGCTGACCGCTGCCGGCGAGATCATCCCCGAGGGCCGCACCAATGCCCGTATGGCCAACAAGCCCGAGTTCCCGGTCTCCCTCGACTAAGTCTGCCTATGACAAACGGCACTCCGAACTGCTTCGGAGTGCCGTTTACTGTATCTTTTGGTCGAATTATATGTTATAGATGTTGTCTTTCATGGTATCTGTCGCAGCTGGTGTGACTTCGAATCTCATCAGCAAGTGGCTTGACAGAATGCTGAACAAGGACTGTAAGCACTAAAAAGAAGACCCCTTCTTTGGAGCTGCAACTCCAGGAAGGGGTTTTCTTCTTTTGGTGTGAATTCTATGCACGAATTCATTGTCTTTCTGTCTTTATTATATGCGATCGTACAGAAAAGTCAAGCATTCACTTCAAGATAACTTCACCATTTTCGGCATCCACCGTCAGGCTGCCGCCCGCTTTCAGGGTGCCGTCGATGATGCGCTCGGCGGCGGGGTCCTCCACGGCCTTGCGGATGACGCGGCGCAGGTCGCGGGCGCCGAATTTGCCGCCCTGACTCTTGGCCACGAAGGCAGAGAGAGCCGCCGGGGTGTAGCTGTAGGCGATGCCCTTGGCCTCCATGCTGGGCTTGTACTCATCCAGCATGAGAGCCGCGATGCCTTCCAGCGTCTGCTGGCTCAGCGGCTTGAAGGCGATGACCTCATCCACGCGGCCAAGGAACTCAGGCCGCAGGAACTGGCTCAGAGCCTTGCGGGTCTTTTCCTCGCTCAGCTGCTCCTCGCTCTTGTTGAAGCCGAGGCCGGAGGTCGTCTTGTCGCTGCTGCCGGCGTTGGAGGTCATGCAGATGACCGTATTGGAGAAATCCACCGTCCGGCCCTGTGCATCGTTGATCTTGCCCTCGTCGAGGATCTGGAGCAGGATGTTCATGACGTCGGGGTGGGCCTTTTCGATCTCATCGAACAGCACCACGCTGTAGGGGCGGCGGCGCACCTTTTCGGTGAGCTGGCCGGCCTCCTCGTAGCCCACATAGCCCGGAGGCGAACCGATCATGCGGGACACCGCATATTTCTCCATATACTCGCTCATGTCGAGACGGATGAGCGGGTCGGGGCCGTCGAAGAGCTGGTTTGCCAGCTGCTTGACCAGCTCCGTCTTGCCGACGCCGGTGGGGCCGACGAAGATAAAGCTTGCGGGACGGCGGCGGCCCGACAGGTCGGCGCGGCTCCGCTTGACGGCCTGTGCCACCAGATGGACGGCCTCGTCCTGACCGATGATCTTCTTTTTCAGCTCGGCTTCCAGCCCGGCCAGCTTGACGAACTCCGTCTCCTGGATCTTCACCGCCGGGATGCCCGTCCACAGCTCAATGACCTTGGCCACATCGTCCATGGTCACTTTTATCTCGCTGGCTGCAGCCTGCTTTGCGGGCAGCTCTGCCTCGAGCTTGGCGATGCGGGTCTTCCGCTGGGCCACCTGCTCATAGTCGATGGCCTCATTGACGTCGGAGGACTCCATGTCTGCCTCTTCCTGCCTGAGGCCGTCCAGCTCCTTCTGCATCTCGAGATATTCCGAGATGACCGGGTGGGCGAGATTACAGCAGGCGCAGGCTTCGTCCAGCAGGTCGATGGCCTTATCGGGCAGGTAGCGGTCCGTGATATACCGCTCACTGAGGGTGACGATGGCGCTCAGCACATCGGCATCCACCTGCACATGGTGGTGCTCCTCGTAATACTTCTTGATGCCGTTCATGACGGCCAGCGTATCGGCCACGCTGGGCTCTTCCACGCGGACAGGCTGGAAGCGGCGCTCAAGGGCCTGGTCCTTCTCGATATACTTGCGGTACTCGTTGAAGGTGGTGGCGCCGATGACCTGTATCTCACCGCGGGAGAGGGCGGGCTTGAGGATGTTGCCCGCGTTCATGGCGCCCTCGCTCTCACCGGCGGAGGTGATGGTGTGGATCTCGTCAATGAACAGGATGATGTTGCCGGCGGCCTTGACCTCGCTCAGCAGGCCCTTGACCCGCTGCTCGAACTGGCCGCGGAACTGGGTGCCGGCCACGAGGCTGGTCAGATCCAGCAGGAAGATCTCCTTATCCTTCAGACCCACAGGGACATTGCCCTTGGCGATGCGCTCCGCGATGCCCTCGGCGATGGCCGTCTTGCCGACGCCCGCCTCACCGATGAGGCAGGGGTTGTTCTTCTGGCGGCGGCTCAAAATCTGGATGGTGCGGTAGATCTCGCGGTCGCGGCCCACGATGTCGTCGAGCTTGCCCTCCCGGGCTTTGCGGGTCAGATTCTCACAGTAGGTGTCGAGGAATTTGCGGCGGGGCGGCTTCTTGCCGTTCTTCTGGGCCTTTTTGCTGTTTCCGGCATCGCCCTCCGCTTTGACGCCCAGCGGGAAGGTAGCGCTGGAGCCGGGGACAAGGTCGTCGTCCCCTTCGTTCTCCTCGCCGTCCATGGGCTGGCCCATATTCATCATGAGGGAGAGGGGGTTCGCGTCCCCCATCTCATCCATCATGCTCTCCATCCGGTTTTCCATGTTATCCATGTCCTCGTCGGACATACCGAACTGCTTCATCAGGTCTTCCACCGGCTTGATGTGCAGCTCACGCGCACAGTGCAGGCAAAAGCCCTCATTTTTCATCTGGCCGTTCTCCATCCGCTGGACGAAGATGATGGCCGGACGTTTCTGACAGCGATTGCAGACCATATAGGTTCCTCCTAAAGCTCCCCTTTACAGGAAGGGGTTGAACAGATTGAATGCTTTATAGTAAAGGCTGCTGCTCATGACCGTATCGTTCAGGACGGTCAGATTGCCGCCGGTGATGACGATGACGGCCCACACCACACAGAGCATCAGATAGATGTCCATGGTGCTGGCGACACAGCCGGTGACCCAGCCCAGCCAGCGGTTGACGGTGCCGATGACCGGCAGCCGGTTGACGAGGCCCAGCACGGTGACCAGCATGCTCACCAGCATCCGCAGCAGGGCAAAGGCCACGAAAAAGAGCACGACCGAGATGACCGGCGTGAGCAGCGGAGCCAGCACCTTCTGGACGATGGCGTCCGCCAGCACCACGGCGTTGTCGCTGAGCACCGCCGAGATGGAGCGCTCGCAGGTCTCCACGATGGAGGCGCGGAAGCTCTCGGGCAGAAAGCCCGCGTACTTGTCCGCGATGCCGGTCAGGTCCACGACCCCTCCGGCCGAGATGCTCTCGGCGATCTGGGTACGGAAGCTCCCGGCCAGAAAGCGCTGGAACACCTCGGCAGCGGCCCAGCCCGAAAAGACCCGGGCGCCCACGAGGCTGAAGACATTCCCGCCCAGCTGGACACTGGCTGCGAGAAAGCCCTTGCGGGCATAGCGCACAGCCAGAAGCAGCCAGACCACGGTACATACTATATCAAAAAGAAATGACGGATTCTTGAACATATCTTGTTTTCCTTATTATGTATTGCTTTGAGCGTTGTTTTCCGCCGCAGGCGGGGTCAATACCTGCACCGTATTACCGCAGAAGACCAGCAGCTGCCTGCGGTCGGCCAGCAGACCCTGCGGGCGGGCCGAAAGGCTCTGGGTCCACTGGGAGGTGCCGTCGGTGGAAAGGCACTCCACCCCTGTATCGGTGAGCAGATAAAAGGTGTCTCCTGCCCGGACGATGCGGTTGGACGCCTGCACCTGCGTGGTGTTCTCGACGCCGAGGTCACGGCCCAGCATCACGGCCTGACAGAGCTGGCCGGAGGCCAGCAGAAGGGCAGTATTGCCCGAAGCATCCACCGAGATGTCGCGGAGGGTCTGCCCGGTAAAGTCATAGGCTGCCCGCTCTCCGCCCGATGCGTTGTAGAGGACAGCGCGGCTGTCGCAGACGGCCAGAATGCTCTGGGAACCGGTCCAGCTCAGCCACTGGGCCGCGCCGCTTCCGCTGCCCACCAGCATGGGGTCGCCCTGCGCCAGGGTGACGACATAGAAATTCGTGACCATCTGGCCGCCGTTCACCGTCACCGCCGCCACTGCCAGCCGCCGCCCATCCGGCGAAAAGGCCAGCCGCAGCGGGGTGCCGTCGGCGATGGTGAGGCTCCAGCTCAGCAGCTGCTCCATTGAGGACGAGTAGACCCGAAGCCGGGCCGCGCTGCCGGGGTCCTCTGTGACGACAGCCAGCGTGCCGTTGTCGGCCATGGCACAGAGGGTGATGCTGCTCTCCATCGTCTTGGTGTAGAGATTCTGGGTTCGGCTCTCCACCCGCAGCTCATTGCCCGAGCGGTTGTAGAGCACAAAGCGGTTCTTACCCACAGCCAGCGCAGGGCGGGCGTAGCCGCTCTGGATGGAGTTGAGCCGGGTGCCGGTGCGGGACCAGACCACGCACCCTTCCTCGCCCAGCTCCACAAAGCTGCTGTTCATGGCGGCCAGCTGTTTCACCTCCATGACGCCGGTCTGCTGGGGCCAGCCCGTGCCGGGGAAGAGCAGGATGCGGGCGGTATCGGCCCAGTCCTTGGCCATGGCAACAGAGCTGCCCACGATGCCGGTGGTGAACAGCACCACCAGCGTCAGCGCCACGACGATGAGTGCCGTGCGGCGGATGCGCCGGTTCCGCACCCGCTCGCGGGCCTGCTCGAGGTATTCGACCCGTCCCGCCGAAAGCGGCTCGTCCGACACAGGCCGGGGGCCGCGCTGTCTTTTTCTCATACTCTCCTGTCCCTTCGTGCAATGACAGTGCTCCCAAAGGGGCGTTTTCCCTCCGGGAGCATCGGTCGTGTTTGCGTTATTCTATGGGCGTGTCGTAGTCCACGCTCTTGAGGAAAAGCCCTCTCGCCGCCAGCGTCGGCCCAGCGTTTTTGCGGTCGCGGCTGGCGAGGATGCCCGGCACGGCCTCAGGCGCAAGACGCCCCGCGCCGGCCTCACAGAGGGTGCCTGCGAGGATGCGCACCATGTTGTAGAGGTAGCCGTCTGCCGTCACCGTGATGTCGATGTCGTCGCCCCGGCGCTGAACGTCACAGGCCGTGATGGTGCGCACGGTGTCGCCGTGAGCCGCAGCCGAGCTGCCCGAGGCGCAGAGGGCGAGGAAATCGTGCTTTCCCACAAAATACTGCGCCGCCTGCTGCATCCTGTCCGCGTCCAGCCGCCCCGGCACTTTGGTATAATACCGCGCGGCAAAGGGCGAGTCGATCGGACTGTTGTGGATGCGGTAGAGATAGGTCTTGGTGTGGGCCGCATAGCGGGCGTGAAAATCGTCCGGCACCACCCGCGCTTCCAGCGCCCGGATATCCGGGGGCAGATGCTGGTTCAGCGCCAGCGGCAGCTTTGCCGCCGGGATGCGGGTGTCGGCGTGGAAGTTGAGCATGAAGCCCAGCGCGTGGACGCCGGCGTCGGTGCGGCTGCAGCCCTTGATGTCGGGCCGACAGCCCAGCACCGCCTCCAGGGCGTCCTGAAACGCAGCAGCTACGCTCCGTCCGTTGGGCTGCACCTGAAACCCGCAGTAGTTCGTGCCGTCGTATGCTAAAGTAAGAAGATAGTTCATCAATGAAATTACAACTTTCCCGTCCGTATCATTCAAAATCGGAGAAACGAGAAAAAAGCGTTTAGCGAAGCGGCTAGCTTTTTTCCGTTTCGACATCCTCTTTGGGGTCTGAAAGGGGCGAGCAGCCCCTTTCTCGTGCCTCCCGCGCTTCGAAAGTAGCGGGCGCTTTTCTGGTTCTCTTTTGGCGCGCAAAAGAGAACTTATCCCCTGCACTTTAGAAATTCGGGAACACCAATCTCGAAGCGAGGATCACCGCAAAACACGCAATGCACACTGCAAGGTCGATGTAATCCTGCTTTTCGCACCGCAGCACCTTGAGGCGGGTGCGTCCGTCGCCGCCGCGATAGCAGCGGCACTCCATGGCCATGGCCAGCTCGTCGGCGCGGCGGAAAGCCGAGATGAACAGCGGCACCAGCACCGGGACCAGCGCCTTGATGCGCTCGGTCATCTTGCCGTTGTCCAGCTGCGCACCACGGGCTTTCTGGGCGTTCATGATCTTGTCGGTCTCCTCGATGAGGGTAGGAATGAACCGCAGCGCGATGCTCATCATCATGGCCAGCTCATGCACCGGGAAGTGGAGCCTGCCAAGAGGCTTGAGCAGCTGCTCGATGGCGTCCGTCAGGACGATGGGGCTGGTGGTGTAGGTCAAAAGGCTCGTGCCTGCGATGAGGGCCATGACGCGCACCGCCATCAGTACAGCATACCGGATGCCCTCCGCGTAAACGGTCAGAAATCCGAGCTTGAACACCGGGTCGCCCTCGCCCGAGACAAAGAAGAGGTTCAGCACCGCCGTAAAGACGATGATGGGGAAGATGGGCTTCAGGCTCTTGAGGATGAGCTTGAAGGGGATTTTCGCCACCGCGTACATCGCGGCGAGGAAAATCAGTGAAAGCGCAAGGCCCAGCGGGTTGGACGCCGCAAAGAGCAACACGATATACAGGATGGTCAGCACCAGCTTGAGCCGGGGGTCAAAACGATGGACGAGGCTGTTGCCGGGGAAGTGCTGGCCGATGGTAATATCTCTCAGCATCCGGCTGCACCCCCTTTCTGATCTTCATTCCGGGGTAAGACGAGGGTCTCCCCTGCATCCCGCCGGGCTTTTGCCGCCAGGATCATCTTGACGGCGTAGGGGATGGTGTAGACGTCCGCCGGGACGTCCACGCCCATCTCCCGCAGCTTGAGGAAGATCTTCGTCACCTGCGGCACGGAGAGGCCCAGTTCCAGCAGCTCGGGAGCGCGGGCAAAGACCTTCTCCACCGTGTCGTACATGGCGATCTTCTTCCGGCTCATCACCAGCACCTTGTCGGCGTACTTGGCAATGTCCTCCATGCTGTGGGAGACCAGAAGCACCGTGGTGCCGGTCTTTTTGTGGTAGTCCTTCACCTCGGACAGGATCTCATCCCGTCCCTCGGGGTCGAGGCCGGCCGCAGGCTCATCCAGAACGAGGATACGGGGCTTCATGGCCATGACGCCCGCCACGGCCACGCGGCGCTTCTGTCCGCCGGACAGCTCAAAGGGGCTGCGCTCCAACAGCGCTTCATCGAGGCCGACGAATTCTGCCGCCTCGTGGACGCGCTTATCGACCTCCGCCTCGTCGAGGCCCATATTCTTCGGGCCGAAGGCGATGTCCTTATAGCACGTCTCCTCAAAGAGCTGGTACTCCGGGTACTGGAACACCAGACCCGTCAGGAAACGGAAATCCCGGATCTTTTCCGGTTCGGCCCAGAGGTCGCGGCCATCAATGATGATCTTGCCGCTGGTGGGTTTGTTCAGACCGTTCATGTGGGTGATGAGGGTGCTCTTGCCGGAGCCGGTGGCTCCGATGATGCCCACGAAATCGCCCTCTTCCACCTCAAAGCTCACGTCGTCCAGCGCGGTGACTGCGTTCGGCATACCGGGGTTGTAGACATAGCTCAGGTGTTCTACTTTGATAATGCTTGCCATGTTTCCGTCCCCCTTACTTCAGCAGCTCATACAGAGCCTGTGCGCACTCGCCGGTGTCGATGATGCCTCCGGGCATGGGGATGCCGGCCTTGACCAGCTCATCCCGCAGCTCTGCGGCCTGCGGCACGTCGAGGCGGAGAGAACGGACTTTTTCGGTCTGGCTGAACACCTCTTTCGGGGTGCCTTCCATCACCACATTGCCCTGGCTCATCACCAGAACACGGTCGGCCTGCGCGGCCTCTTCCATGTAGTGGGTGATGGACACAACGGTGATGCCCAGATCCTTGTTGAGGTGGTGGATGGTCTGCATCACCTGCTCACGGCCGCGAGGGTCGAGCATGGCGGTGGCCTCGTCGAGGATGAGGCAGTCGGGACGCATGGCGACGACGCCCGCAATGGCGACGCGCTGCTTCTGGCCGCCCGAGAGGTTGTGGGGTGCGCGCTCCCGGAACTCGTAGATGCCCGCCATCTTCATGGCGTCATCGACGCGGCGGCGCATCTCTTCCGGCGGAACACCGAGGTTTTCCAGCGCGAAAGCCACGTCTTCCTCTACCACCGTGGCGACGATCTGGTTGTCCGGGCTTTGGAACACCATGCCCACGGTCTGGCGGATGTCATAGAGCTTGTCATCATCGGCGGTGTCCATGCCCTCGACGTACACCTTGCCCTCCTCCGGCAGGAGGATGGCGTTGAAGTGCTTGGCAAGGGTGGATTTGCCGCAGCCGTTTGCGCCCAGCACGGCCACGAACTCGCCCCGCTTGACCTGCATGGAGACGCCGTTGAGCGCGTAGCCGGGCTGCTCTGAGTCGTAGCGGAACTTTAAGTTTTCTGCTGTCAGTATCGTTTCACTCATTTGTTTTCTCTTTCTGGTGGTGCGCCCCTCTGAAAGGGGCTGTACCCCATTCTTAGATTATTCTATAAACTCCCCCAGCCGCCTGCGGCGGCAGCCCCCTCAAAGAGGGAGCCTTTTGGCTTTCTGCCGTCAGAAAGCCTCCCTCACTGAGGGAGGTGGCATCGCGCAGCGATGACGGAAGGAGTATTTATTCTTCCCAGATCGCCGTCGCGCCGCAGGGGACGACGCCGCCGGTGGCGGAGACGGGCAGGCCGATCTCGTCGCAGCTGGTCTTTCCGCCAAAGCGGGGGATCAGCGTCGTCTTGAGCATATACTCCATGACGGCGGGCGAAAGGCCGGTGGTGTAGCTGTTGACCGCAAAGAAGAGCGGCTTGTCGCTCAGCACCTCTTCGCACTGGCTGATGAGGTCGTAGATGCAGTCTTCCAGCTTCCAGATCTCGCCGCCGGGGCCGCGTCCATAACTCGGCGGGTCCATGATGATGCCGTCGTAGGTGTTGCCGCGGCGCTTCTCGCGGGCGACGAACTTGGCGCAGTCGTCCACCAGCCAGCGGATGGGCCGGTCGGCGAGGCCGCTGGCGGCGGCATTGTCCTTGCCCCAGGCCACGATGCCCTTGGAGGCATCCACATGGCAGACGATAGCGCCCGCCGCCGCACAGGCCAGCGTTGCACCGCCGGTGTAGCCGAAGAGGTTCAAAACTTTAATGGGCCGGCCTGCGGCGCGGATCTTCCTGGCGTACCAGGCCCAGTTGACGGCCTGCTCCGGGAAGACGCCGGTGTGCTTGAAGCCGGTGGGGCTGACGATGAGGGTCAGCTTATCCTCCCCTTCTCCACAGGTGATCTTCCACTTTTCGGGCAGACGGCGGCGGTACTCCCACTCGCCGCCGCCCTGATTGGAACGATGGTAAACGGCGTCCGCCCTGGCCCAGAGGGGGCTCTGCTGGGGCGTCTTCCACACCACCTGCGGGTCAGGCCGGACAAGCAGCGTCTCGCCCCAGCGTTCCAGCCGGTTGCCGTCGGTGGCATCCAGCAGCTCGTAGTCTTTCCATGTATCTGCAGGGCGCATATGCGTCCTCCTTCCTGCTTTTTATCTCTATCTTAACCTTTGATGATCCGCTCGTTGATCTTATCCACGATGCGCTTGGCGCACAGGTCGATGGCCTCGAGGTCCTGACCCTCCACCATGACGCGGATCTTCGGCTCCGTGCCGGAGACGCGCACCAGCACACGGCCCATGTCCATCAGCTTCTGCTGCTCGTTCTCGATGAAGTCGGCCAGCACCTTGTCTTCCTTGTAGGCAGCCTTCTGGGCGGCATTGGCCGCCACATTCACCAGCACCTGAGGGTACTGGGCGTAGATGCCGTTCAGCTCACTCATCTTCCTGCCGCTCTTGGCCAGCAGCTTGAGCAGCTTGCCGGCGGTCAGCTCACCGTCACCGGTGGTGGTGTGGTGGAGCAGGATGACGTGGCCGCTCTGCTCGCCGCCGATGGCGTAGCCGTTCTCCCGCATGTTCTCGAGAACATAGCGGTCGCCGACGGCGGTCTTCTCGGTGCGGATCCCCTGGGACTCCATAAACTTGATGAAGCCCAGGTTGGACATGACGGTGACGACCGCAGTATTGCCGTCCAGACAGCCCTTTTCCTTCATGTTCATGGCCAGCAGGGCGATGACCTTGTCGCCGTCGATCTCCTGCCCCTTCTCGTCGCAGGCGAGGCAGCGGTCTGCGTCGCCGTCAAAGGCGATGCCGCAGTCAAAGCCGCCCTCGACGACGGCCTTTTCCAGATTGTCCAGATGGGTGCTGCCCACACCGGCGTTGATGTTCTTGCCGTCAGGCTCCACGCCGATAAAGGTACACTTTGCGCCCAGACGGGGGAACAGCTGCCGGGCTGCTGCTGCGGAGGCACCGTTGGCGCAGTCGATGCAGATGTTCAGGCCGGACAGGTCGCCGTCGATGGACTCATACAGGTGGTCGGTGTAGTCCTTGATGCCGTCGGTGCGGCAGGTCACGCGGCCCACATCGCCGCCGGTGGCCAGCTTGAGGCCCGCGCACTGATTGTCGATATAGGCTTCAATTTCGTTCTCCACCTCGTCCGGCAGCTTGTAGCCGGTGCCGGCGAAGATCTTGATGCCGTTGAATTCCATCGGGTTGTGAGACGCCGAGATGACCACGCCGGCGTCGGCGTTGTACTTGCGCACCAGATAGGCCACGGCGGGAGTGGGGACGACGCCCAGACTCTCAACGTCCGCGCCCACGCTGCACAGACCGGCGGTCAGGGCAGCTTCCAGCATATCACCGGACTGGCGGGTGTCCTTGCCGATGAGGATACGGGGCTTGTGGCCGGTGCTGCTGGTCAGCACGGCGGCAGCGCCGCGTCCGATGAGCATCGCCATCTCACAGGTCAGGTCTGCACCGGCCACGCCGCGCACACCGTCGGTACCAAAATACTTTCCCATAGTAAATACCTCACTTAAAATAAGCTCTGCTGTCCATTGTCCTCGGCGCTGCTGCTCTCAGGCGCTTTCAGGCCGAGATGCTCATACGCCAGCCGGGTGGCGCAGCGGCCTCGGGGCGTCCGGGTCAGAAAGCCCATCTGCATCAGGTAGGGCTCACACAGGTCTTCCAGCGTCACGGCCTCTTCGCCGAGGGCTGCGGCCAGTGTTTCCAGACCCACCGGGCCGCCGTTATACATTTCTATGATAGCGCGGAGCAGGCTGCGGTCCAGTTCATCCAGACCCAGCGCGTCCACGTCCATCCGCTTGAGGCTCAGCAACGCCACATCCCGGTCGATGATGCCGTCGCCCAGCACGGTGGCAAAGTCGCGCACACGCTTGAGGAAGCGGTTCGCCACACGGGGTGTGCCGCGGCTGCACTTGGCCAGCTCATAAGCACCCTCGGGGGTGATGGGCTGGTCGAGGATGCCCGCCGAGCGGATGATGATATTGCTCAGCTCGTCGGGGCTGTAAAGCTCCAGCTTGAGCAGCACGCCGAAGCGGTCGCGCAGAGGGCCGGTGATCTGGCCCGCACGGGTGGTCGCACCCACCAGCGTGAACCGGGGCAGATTGATACGGATGCTCTGGGCGCTGGGGCCTTTGCCTATCATAATATCCAGCGCATAGTCTTCCAGTGCCGGGTAAAGCACCTCTTCCACCTGCCGGGAGAGACGGTGTATCTCGTCGATGAAGAGGACGTCGCCCTCCTGCAGATTGGTCAGCAGGGCGGCGAGGTCGCCGGGCTTTTCGATGGCCGGGCCGCTGGTGATGCGGATCTGCACCCCCATCTCGTTGGCGATGATGCCCGCCAGCGTCGTCTTGCCCAGACCCGGAGGGCCGTAGAGCAGGATGTGGTCCATGGGCTCGCCCCGGCGCTTGGCCGCTTCGAGATAAATTTTCAGGTTCTGCTTGACCTTTTCCTGTCCGATGTAGTCCTCCAGATGCTGGGGGCGGAGGTTGTTTTCCTCGCTGTCCGCCGCCGTCATCCCGGGCTGCATCATTTTTGCGCTATAGAGCGCGGTATCGTCCTGCATCGTTTACCTCCTGCCCGCCATGCTGCGCAGCGCCAGCTTGATGATCTCTTCCACCGGGAGCGTACCGTCGATCTTGGAGACGGCCAGTGCGGCTTCGCTCTGGCTGTAGCCCAGCGACACCAGCGCGGCGATGGCCTGTCCTGCCCCCTGTGCGGCGGCGGTGTCCGAAGCAGCGCCTGCCACGTTTTCCAGGTCGATGCCGGCGGCAAAGCCTTTGGCGACCTTATCTTTCAGTTCCAGCACGATGCGCTGGGCCAGCTTGGGGCCGACGCCGGACGCGGCCTTGAAGGCTTTGTGGTCGCCTGCCGAGATGGCCAGCGCCACACGGTCGGGCTCCATGACGCTCAGGATGGCAAGCCCCACTTTCGCGCCCACGCCCGACACCGAGGTGAGCAGCTCAAAACAGGCCTGCTGCTCCTCGCTGGCAAAGCCGTAGAGGCTGACGTCGTTTTCGGTGACGTTCATCACCGTATAGATGGTGGCTTCGTTTCCCACGCCGGGCAGCGCACCGGCCACGCTGGCCGGACACTGGGCGTAGTACCCCACGCCGCCGCAGCAGATGACCACAGCGTTCAGGGTCTTTTTGATGATCTTTCCGGTTAAGCTGTATATCATAATGACAACCTCAAATCGGCCCCGGCACACGCCGTACAAAACGGTTGAGCTGGCTGCCGTTGGTGTGGCAGAAGGTGATGGCCATCGCCAGCGCGTCGGCGGTGTCGTCGGGCTTGGGGATGGCGGGCAGATGCAGCAGGATGCGGGTCATCTCCTGCACCTGCTTTTTCACGGCTTTGCCGTAGCCGGTGACGGCCTGCTTGACCTGCATCGGGGTGTACTCGTAGATGGGCAGGCCCGCCTGCGCCGCCGCCAGCAGAATGACGCCGCGCGCCTCGGCCACGCCGATGACGGTGGTCTGGTTGTGCTGGTAGAACAGCTTTTCGATGGCCAGCACCTCCGGCTGCGTCCGCTCGATGACCTCTTTGACGCCCGCATACACCTCGTCCAGCCGCCGCTCGAACGGCACGCCGGCGTCGGTACACACCGCGCCAAAATCCACCGGTGCAAAGCGGTTTCCCGCGTAATCCACCACGCCCCATCCCACGATAGCGTAGCCCGGGTCGATGCCCAATACTCTCATTCTGCGATACCTTTCCTATTGTAATCATCTTATTATAGCACACCTATAAAAAAGGGGCAACGATAACCTTTTAACTCCCAGCCTTCGCCCGCTTTCCCGCCCCTCCGGCAGAGGCGTTCCGGCCAGCCCCTGGAAAGATTTTTGAAGATTTTTGCAAAAAGGGCTTGATTTTTATTCCATCCTATGCTATCATAATTGAGCTGACTACAGCAAAACAGAATATGGACGGTTAGCTCAGCTGGTAGAGCATCTGCTTGACGTGCAGGAGGTCACAGGTTCGAGTCCTGT
>PPYE01171609.1_pt1 | contig 19957 bp, 22 predicted proteins | sample 1559881 | NCBI WGS metagenome assembly PPYE01 (sample SAMN08240022, study PRJNA423297) | Human gut metagenome, whole genome shotgun sequencing project.
CGTTTTCGATGGCGTCGAGCAGAAAGGCTATCTTCCGGGTATTAAAAGTGTACAGGCGGTAAAACCAGCCTATGGAAACGAGGAATGAAGGTACGATTACGCATAGCCACAACCAGTTGCGCTGCTGGATTAGTAAGGTGCAGGCAATGGCTAGAACCAGTACGGTAAATAGGCGGAAGAAGAATTGTTTCACAGCTTAATTATTTATTATTTCGTTTGAATGTTCCTTTAGTTCCTGTTTAAAAATAGATTATTGTTATTTGTTTTGTCATCCTGAACCATCGTGAAGAATGAGATGAGATAATAGGTCATAATCCGAATTTTTTCATCTTATTATAAAGCGTCTGCCGGGTAATTCCCAACTGTGCCGCTACAGCCGAGAGGTTTCCGTTGCATTTCTCTATCGCTTTCTGAATCATTTGCAATTCCATCTCTTCCAGTGTAGAGACACTTGTTTCTGTCGCAGGAGCCGCTATTTTTCGGGGAAAATGAAAATGTTCCTCACTCAATATACCATCTTCATTGATAATGACCGCTTTCTCTACGGCATGTTCCTGGATGGTATTGATGCGGTAAAGCAAATCTTCGCGGAATTTGCCTTTGGCCACCATCTCTTCCAAATTACAATTGGTGGCGCAAATCAAACGTATGTTGACAGGTATCGGTTCGTTGCTTCCTACTCGCACCACGCTCCGGCTCTGAATGGCGGTGAGTAGTTTGGATTGCAGGTGATAGGGCAGGTTGCCTATTTCGTCCAGAAACAAAGTCCCTTCATGGGCGGCTTCAAATTTACCAGCACGGTCGGTATGGGCATCGGTAAACGAGCCTTTTTTATGGCCGAACAGTTCGCTTTCGAACAGGGATTCGGTGATGGCACCCATGTCCACTGTTATCATATCCCGCCGGTATCGGTTGGACAAGGCGTGTATTTCCCGCGCCAGCATTTCTTTTCCTGTGCCGTTCTCTCCTGTAATCAGAATATTGGCATCCGTTTGCGCCACTTTCTCTATCAGCGTCCGCAGTTGCTTCATGGCATTGCTTTCTCCCCAATACATAGAAGATACGGTTTTAGGGATTTCCGCTCTCTTCTTGTTCTTGGAGGAATTGCGGCAGGCAGACAGCAAGGTTTCTATCAGCCGGGCATTGTCCCAGGGTTTGACGATGAAGTCTGTCGCTCCTTCCTTGATGCCGCGCACTGCCAGGTCTATGTCAGCATAGGCTGTGAAAAGTACTACGGGCAGGGAGGGGTGTATTTTCTTTATCTCGTGTAACCAGTACAGACCTTCATTCCCGGTATTCAGTCCGCTGCTGAAATTCATATCCAGCAGCACCACTTGCGCATTTTCTTCACGTAACGCAGCGGGCAGTGTGATGGGTGAGGGCAGTGTGACGATATGTTCGAAATGATTTTTCAGCAATAGCTTTACTGCCGACAGCACTCCTTTGTTATCATCTATCACAATGATGGTTCCTTGTTTGCTCATAAGTCGTTGTAGCTTCTTTTTCCTTTAAAGATATCTTTAGTTGTGCGTTTCATGCAAAGGTACTATCTCTTCACACACTCTCATTTCCATTCCTTTATAGACCACTACTATTTTGTGTAGCTGTGTGGTGCCCACAGCATTCTTCACCCGGTCGGAATCAGCATAACGATTTGCCTGAGCGATCCCTTCCAGCCTCAGTTCTTCCACACGACTTTCAGAATCTTTGTATTTGGCATATTTCAACTCTATGATATAACTGTGCTTCATGTCCGGATAGATTTCCAGCAAAGGACACAGGAAAAGATCAGCGTATCCTTCTTGTGTATCCGCTTCGGAAATAGGACGGTAGAAGCGGTTTTGCGCTGTCATGGCCAGTGTGAATCCATGTACGAAAAACTCTCCTTTCTGTTTGTCGCGTTGTGAGGCGTAGCGTTTCAGACAGTCGGCTATGTAACCGAAGTAGGCCTGCCAGTTACCATCGTATGCCAAAGCCGAGGCCAGTTCGTCTTTCTCATAACTGCTGAAACTAAGGTCGGCCTCATTGTATGTATTCAGCAAATAGGTGTATAGTTGCTCTTCCACTACCTGATTGGGAATGGTGAGTTTGTTTTTTCCTTTATGCATTCCACTGATGGTAAGCATGCCGAAATAATAGAGCAGACTCACGAAATTGTCCGGATCGACAATATTCGCAGCCGGAAAGCTATCCTTCAGTTCTCCGGTGATATATCCTTGACTTACCAGGGTTTGTATGATGGAGGCATCATGAGCAAACTCCTTGTCCTTGCGAATCAGCATCCGGAGTTTTTCGTAGTCTATGCGTATGTTGCTTTCTATCATTTTCTGTGGTGCTTTGCCACGCAGAATATAGTTCTTGACAAAATAGAGAACCATGTTGGAATTGTACAGGGTAGTTTCTCCGTAGCATTCCGGTGCGAAGCAGTAGTTGTCATACCACGGCTTCATGATATCTATCAGTTGGCCGACGGTATGGTTGAACGGACTGTTTGTGGAATAATACGTCAGCATCTCACGCACTTCTTTTTCCGTGAACCCTGTCATTTCGTTGAACTCCGGTGAGAGGGAGTAATTGGTACCTATATTGAATCCGCTGGTGAGATCATCCATGGTTACGGGGCTTACTCCGGTAATGAAGCAACGCTTGATGCAGGAATCAGTTCCGGCTTTCACTTTGTTGAAGAATGCGCGCAGGTAACCCTCTTTGTGTGTCTCTTCAGTGTATCGGTGCAGGCTTTCGGCATCGGAGAGAATGGCATTGGTAAAGTGGTCATACTCATCGATAAAAAGATAAATTTTCTGCTCAGTCTTGTTGCACTCCGTAAACAGATATTCCAATTGTTCTATCGCTCCTGATTTTTCATCCAGCTTCTCCTTGATACCTTGTGGGAGATAGTCGGCATAGATATCGCAGAAATAGTCGAACATGGTCTGGCAATGTGCGTCCATCCCTTGACGGTAGTTGTGCAATTCCCCGCTGATACCGGAAAAATTGAGTTTCAGCACCAGATAGGTGTTGCGGTCCGGCGTGGGGTGCTTTCCTATGTAGAGGTCTCCGAACAGGGCGTCAAACTTATCGCGGGTGCGTACATCATAATAATGTTGCAGCATGCTCAAGGTCAGACTTTTGCCAAATCGCCGGGGACGGATGAAGAAGAAAAACCGGTCCGACTGTTCTATCAGTGGGATGAAGGCGGTTTTGTCCACATAATAATAATTGTCGAAACGGATGTCTGCAAAGTTCATCATACCGTATGGCAATCGTTTCCTGTTTGAAGGTGCATATTCCATTAGTTATATTGTTTTTTTATGAATAAACTCTGGTAAAAGAGATATGTATAGCATACAAAGATACTTTCTTTTCCCTGCTTCTCCAAAAAACAAAGGTTCTTTCTTTTTGGTAACATGGAGGAAGCTGTCCGATAGGATCCGCCAATCTTTTCTTTCAGAGAAAACTTTTCAATTTCATGAATTGTTCTATTATAAAATAGCATTTCAAATGAAAACATTTATATTAAGCATAATTGTAACCATGATTACATCGGTAGCTGGTGCACAGCAAAAAAGTTTTTATGACTTTACGGTCAAGACTATTGACGGGAAGGACTTGCCACTTTCCACGTTCAAGGGTAAGAAAGTATTGGTAGTCAATGTGGCATCTAAATGCGGTTTCACTCCCCAATACGCCAAGTTGGAGGAGTTGTATGAGAAATATGGAAAAGATGATTTTGTCGTTATCGGATTTCCTGCCAATAATTTCCTGCATCAGGAACCCGGAACGAATGAAGAAATCAAGGAGTTTTGTACGTTGAATTATGGAGTGACTTTTCCTATGATGGCTAAAATATCTGTAAAGGGGAAAGATATAGCTCCCCTTTATCAATGGCTTACGCATAAAAGTGAAAACGGGGTTTCGGATGCTAAGATAGGGTGGAACTTTCATAAGTTTCTGATTGATGAAAATGGTAGATGGGTTGCCTCAATCGGCTCTACTACCAGTCCGCTTTCACAGGAAATTGTAGGATGGATTGAAGAATAAAATGACCAGAAGATAAATAATGCCCTATTGTTATTGCACCAGCTTTCCGTTTTTCAGTTCCGACATCAGCAGGTCATAGACGTATGCCGGGCTTTCGATATACAGGCCGGTGGAGAAGTCTTCCAGTTTGACGAATGTCTCCGAATTGTGGAATGTGGAGATGGCTTCCTGCAAATCCATATCATTACGTTCCACCAAGTAACGGACTACATCGGCGGATATTCCTTCAAAGAGGAATTTTGCGGTATTCGTGTTCATAGTCGTTTCAGCATTTTAATCGCTGCCTCTGAGTGAAAGAAATATTGTGAAGTCACTTTCGAAAATGTCAGTTCGTGCAATAGTTGTTCTTCGTTAATAAAATTCTCGGTGTATAAACGTAGCAAGCGCGCAATGGTATCATCGGCAACAGGGCCAATTACGATATCGTAATCGTGGCAAGGCTGAGTAGTGTTTATATCGCGGTTCGACATGACAAAACGTGCCCATTCCCAGTCTGGCTCCTTGAAAACCTTGACTTTCAATTCGCTCGACTGCGCTTCTTCAAGGTCAAACTCAAACATAGTCAGAGTGGGGTTTCCGCTGAACATCCGCGCTGTTCTTGCGGCCATCCTTTGGGCCTGTTCCCTAATGTCGGTCAGGTAAAATCCTCTGCCGAAATCCTTATAGGGGCGGCATCTGTTGAGGTCGATGCCGTCGATTGCCGTATTTGAACCGTGGTAAAGTATCATCGCAATGTTCCTCCATTGTTTTGGCAGACGATGGTCAGGTCATCCACACAGTCGTTAAAAGAAAGCGTGTGTTCCACATCGTAAAATTCGGTGAGAAAATCAATGCCTTTGAAACGTCTGATATAATTGCTTGCCTCCCGGATTGTCAAATCGTGACGGCGCGCAAATTCGACAATGACCGTCATCACATAATCGATTAGGTTCTTGTCCGCTTTCTTTTTGGACTTGAGCGCCACTATCGGTTCGACACCCAACGCCTCCGCTATGCGGTTGACAGTGCCAAAATTAACACACAGACCGTTTTCCACTTTGGAAACCATTGCTTTTTGGACGCCAATCATCACCCCGACTTCTTCTTGTGTCAATCCTTTGTTTTTTCGGCATTGGGCCAAAAGTTCTCCTATTTTTTGCAAATTCGTATTCATACCACAAAAATAGATAAAGTTTCTTGTGTAGGAAACTTTTTAACTACAAATATATTCTTTAGATAATTATTATCTTTCCAATTAAATGGCAGCTCTGCTCTGACACGCAAGAACCCGTGTGCCGGATGATGATTGTTAGGAAAACAGGAGGGAAATCAGTTCCTTTGTACATCATAGGTTATGGAACGGTGGTTCGAAAAGAGTTGTCGCTATTTTTTTGCTTATTTATTTGTGGGGATAAATATTTATCCCTATATTGTATTAGTAAAATTAAAAATATCATGGAGAATGATTATTAAAACTGAAAGTTATGGATACAATAAAAGACATTTGGTTTGATGCTAACCGCATTTATATGAAAACGGATGGTGGAGAAACTTTCAGCCGTCCCTTAGAGGCATTCCCTTTGCTGAAGGATGCAAGTGACAGAGAGCGCCTTGATTTCAAGATAGGAAAGTTTGGTGACGATGTTCGTTGGGAATCATTGGATGAGGATATTCATATATCCAGTTTTTTCGATACAGCGGAGCCGGATTATGAAAATGAGATAGCAATGATATTTAAACGTTTCCCTCAACTAAATGTGTCAGAGGTTGCACGTAGTATGGGAATAAACAAGAGTCTTCTTTCCAAGTATATCTATGGTATTAAAAAGCCGAGTGATATAAGGAAGATGCAGATTAAAGAGGCTCTCCATCTTTTGGGAAAAGAATTACTTGCCGTTTGATTAATCTCTTAATAATAGTTTAGGTGTGATTCCATTTGGTTTCACGCCTTTTTTATGTTAATTTTTCCACAATCATAGTTTCAACAGAAAGATAATTAAATATAAGGAAGATATGGCTAGAATAAACAAATACGGCTATGTTGCTGCGTGACGTTTTTGCATCCGTCAGGGAGATGCGGTGAACAAGCCAAGTTCATACCAAGAACCGGGCAAGCATGTGATGCAGACAGGGTAGGCGTGTACCGAGTACCAGGTAGCCTTGTTTGCTGTATCTTATATCTTACCATCTGGGCGATGATGCGTCCGGAAGAATTTGCATCAAGGTAAGTATACCGATAATCTGTTTCTTGTTTGTTTTTTGAGTAATAAAGAAACATCACTAAAAATAGCGGAATATATTTTCGTCCTATTTATTAAATTGCTATCTTTGCCACGTTTTCCACGCCGGTACTTCCGCAAGGAAGTTAGGGAGGTGGGAAATATACATATATAGAAAAGACGTTTACTTGACGTTTTGTTCTTGGCTCTACAGAACTTCGCAAATTCTAAAATCCAGCCAAAACAAAGCAACAGTAGGTGTCTGCGGGGTATGTTTATATCCTTGGTGCGCCTTTGCCGGTCAAAGGTGCATTCAAGTGTCATTATACATATCGGCGTGGGCTTCTGCGTTGCTCGTTCAGACTGGATTGGGCAATGCGAAGGCCTTGTAGGGCGGGACGAGTAACAGGTACAGATTCCCGCGCTTTTTTTATATATAGGTATTATAAATTCTGATTTAACACATAAGAACCGTCCGGTTCGGGAATCTGCGGAAGGTCATCGGTTGACCCGACAGGCTGCATCTACATCGTGCGGATTCCCATCCTCCATTTGTTGAAATAGCTTTTCTCCGGTCAGCTTAATCACAAGAGGCCGATTCCTCTTGTACTTTACGAAACTTCTCGTAATTGATTGAAATGCAGATATATATCTGTACTTCAAAGCTCCATAACTATGCTTTCAAGTGAAAAAATGCAATGGTTTGCCATGCGTGCCACTTATCGCCGGGGGATGCAGATCAAGGCTTTGTTGGATAAAGAAGGAATCAACAATTTCATTCCCATGCGTTACGAAGTTCGTATAAGGAACGGGCGCAAGAGGCGTGAGCTGGTTCCCGTTATCAGTGATCTGATATTTGTTCATTCCGTCCAGTCCGAACTTCAGAAGGTGAAGTTCAAACTTCCGTATTTTCAATATATGATTGATATCCGCAACGGGCAGAAAATCATTGTGCCCGATGATCAGATGAGGCAGTTTATCGCTGTGGCTGGAACGTATGACGAGCATCTTATCTTCTTCAGTCCCGATGAGGTGAACCTGCGTAAAGGTACGAAAGTCCGTATTACGGGTGGTGACTTCGAGGGCTACGAGGGGGTGTTTGTAAAGGTGAAAGGTGCGAGAGACCGTCGTGTGGTTATCAGTCTGCAAGGGGTGATAGCCATGGCCATGGCGACGCTTTCGCCGGACTTGATAGAAGTGATAGAAGAGCCGAAGAAGAGATGACTTCATTTGCTACGTTAAATATTGTTATCCCTTGATTAATGGGGAAGTAAATGATCTGATAATATAAATCTTATGTATAATAATGTGTAGAACCACATTCATGCCGTCAGGCATCCGGCTCCAGCAGCTGATTCAGAATCAGTATAAGGAAATTTTAGCCAGGGAAAAGAATAATGATAAATTCATTCATCTGTATGACATTGGCGCGTATTGGGTGGCTTTCGAGCGTTCCGCCTGTAGGTTGAGCGGTTTGTTTTCTAAAAGTGAGCTGACTTTGTTTCGTGTCCCGGATTGTGTGGAATATGTGGTGATGGTTTCTGTTCCTGCCGATGAGGCGGAGGGCTGTTTGGGTGAGTACATCATTTTGCACGATGGAATTTACCGGAAAGTGTGGTCGGAGCATGTTTTGCCGATGGGGGATTATCGTCATTGGCATGAGATGGCTGTGAGGTCTGTTTTGTTGTAAAGAAAAGTATGCGGACTTCGTGGACCAAGTAAGTGGTGTTACTTTGCTTACGAAGATATCTTACTTTTTTCAATGGAATATGGTCATCCGTCATGCTCTATAGGGAATACCCTGAAAAATCCTTCAAAAGCTTCAGCCTGCTCGCAAACGCCCTACCCGTGGGCATTCCGGCTGAAGGATTGGGTTCAGGAATCCTTCAGCTGGGGGTGGAATGTTTCAGCCGAACTGATCTTCCTCCGATTCTTAGGGAATCGTTTTTCCTGAAGGATATTTTCCGGCTGAAACATTTCACAATGCATATCCTTCAGCCGGAATGCCGACAGGCAGGGTGTTTGCGGAGTGGCTGAAAGATCTGAAGGAAAAAAAAGGCGTTTCGGCATGTAGATACCGTTATGGAAAAAATAACAGGTCAAATTTTTAAAAGCTCTTGTTCTTTCAATGAAAACGTCCTGTTCTTTTTTTTAAAGACCTTGTTCTTTTCGGAAAAGAACAGGATCTTTTAAGGGTTAGTAACGTGTATGCCGGAAGGTTAGTGCTTATTTCACTAAGGGGAATGAGCGTAGTGTTGCGGTGAAGAAAAATATCGCCGTTTCATTAGTGTTGAAATGTATAAGTATTTTAGTTTCCTTGCAGGTCGTTCCATTGACCATCGGTTATGTTAATCCTACGAAGTATGGCATTTGGCTGACGTTGAGTTCCATTATTGCCTGGCTGTCTTATTTTGATTTGGGGTTTGCCCACGGATTTCGTAATCGTTTTGCTGAGGCAAAAGCAAAAGGGGATATGAAGTTGGCAAAAGAATATGTCAGTACTACATATGCAGTGCTCTTCTTGCTCTTTTCCGTAATTTTATTGATAACCTTGGTGGTGAATAATTATTTGGATTGGAGTCGTATTTTAAATATTGATCCTGTTTATAAGGATGAGCTGAGTCTGGTTTTCGGTTTGTTGGCATGCTTCTTTTGCCTGAACATTGTGGCAAGTGTCTTTACTACCATGCTGACGGCAGATCAAAAGCCTGCTTTAGCTTCGCTTATAAGTACAAGTGGTCAGGTACTGGCTTTTGCTTGTGTCTATGTATTGACTAAAACCACAAAGGGAAGTCTGAGTGCTTTGGCTGTTTCTTTTTCAGCTATACCGTGCCTGTTTCTTTTAATTGTTTCTATTATTGTGTATCAAACTAAAAAATACAAGATTGTAGCCCCTTCGTTGCGTGACGTTCGCTTTTCGTTGGTGCGGAGTGTTGTTGGTTTGGGTGGACAGTTTTTTGTTGTTATGTTTTCTATGCTTTTTATTTTTCAACTTACTAATATCATTTTGTCAAGAGTGCAAGGCCCAGAAGCAGTTACGCAATATAATATTGCTTATAAGTATTTTAATGTACTTAACATGGCTGCAAATATTATTTTGACTCCGTTTTGGTCAGCATTTACTGATGCTTATATTAAGAGAGATTATAATTGGATGCGTGGTACGCTAGAAAAACTGGAGAAATTATGGTTGTTATGTATTCCTATTTTAGTTTTAATGGTACTGAGTTCTGATCTCTTATATAAATTTTGGATTGGTGATTCTGTAGCTGTATCTTTTTCATTATCATTTTGTATGGCAATATATGTATTATGTCAGACGGGAGGAAATATGTATATGTTTCTTATTAATGGAACGAGCAAAATACGTTTGCAACTAATCATTTATTTGTCATTTGCTTTGGTTTCTATTCCGTTGATGAAGTATTGTTGTAAGTATTATGGTATAGAAGGTATACTGATAGTTCCTACTACGGTATTTATTTTGCAGGCCTTTATTGGAAGAGTGCAGATATTGAAGATGATAAATGGTACGGCTAAAGGAATTTGGCTGAAGTGAAATGAAAAACAATATGAATTATCCCCTAATTTCTGTCATAACTGTTTCTTATAATGCAGTTTTAACAATTGAACAAACCATTCTTTCCGTCATTAACCAAACTTATCTGAATATTGAGTATATCATCATTGACGGTGGAAGTACGGATGGAACGGTTAATGTAATAAAAAAGTATGCGGATAAAATCGCTTATTGGGTGAGTGAGTCGGATAAGGGAATTTATGATGCGATGAATAAAGGAATTGCTTATTCGCATGGAGAATATTGTAATTTTATCAATGCAGGTGATAAATTTTGTTCCTCATCTATATTGAAACAGGTCATGGACTTTAATCATGTGGCAGATATAATAGTTGGTCAGGATTTACATGTTAATGAACATAATAAAATAGTATCACGCAGTGTATTACCTCGAAGATATAATCTTCTGCATTTTTATATAACTACCATACCTCATCAAAGTTGCTTTATAAGGGCCTCTTTATTAAAAAAGTATTATTATGATACATCTTTAAAAATAGTATCAGACTGGAAATTCTATTTACAATCAATCGTTTTAGGTGGGCATAGTGTGGCTGCGTATAACAATGTTATTGTGATATGTAATCCCAGAGGAGCCAGCAGTGATAACAACCGGATAAAAGAAGAACGCGAAAAAGTGCTTAAAGATCTACTCCCAGCTTATATTGTCAATGATTATCAGTGTTTATCCTGTTTGGGAGAAGAATTTATTGAAAACGCTCTTTTTTTATTTAATAATCATTGGATAAGATTTTTAGTAAAAAAGGGGCTTGCAATAATGGTTAAAATAGTAAGAATATTTAAATAGTTTATTTATGAAAATAGTAGTGTTCAAAGGAGGACTGGGTAATCAACTCTTTCAGTATGCATTTTATAAATACCTTTCAAGAAAGGATGAAACCTTTTATTTCTACAATGATGCTTGGTATAATGTGAGCCATAATGGATTTGAATTAGATAAATATTTTAAAACTGATGATTTGAAAAAATGTAGTAGGTTTTGGATAATTCTGTTTAAAACCATTTTATCAAAATTATACCATTGGAAAATATATGTAGTAGGTTCTGTAGAGTATCAATATCCTAATCATTTGTTTCAAGCTGGATATTTTTTAGACAAAAAGTATTATGACGAAAATACTATTGATTTTAAACATCTTCTTTTGTCGGAAAAGAACCAATCATTGCTGAAGGATATTCAAAACTCAAATAGTGTTGGCGTGCATATAAGAAGAGGTGACTACATGACCAAACAAAATTTGGTTATATTTGGAAATATTTGTACGCAGAAATATTATCATGATGCCATAAGAATAATAACAGAGAAAGTAAATGATGCTGTCTTCTATGTTTTTTCTGATGATATTAGCTGGGTACAAACTCATTTGGATATACCCAATGCTGTTTATGTGAATTGGAATACAGGAGAATCCAGCATCTATGACATGTATTTGATGTCTTCCTGCAAATACAACATTATAGCCAATAGTACTTTTAGTTATTGGGCGGCACGATTAAATAAAAAAACTAATATGGTGATTTATCCCTCAAAGTGGTATAATACATTTACTCCTGATATTTTTCCTGAATCATGGTGTGGAATCTAAAAAATGGATAGATGATAATTACTCAGCTTATTTTTCTGCTCTTTATTATTTTTTTTATAAGATATAAAAAGAAGGCTGTTCTTTATATAATACCATTGTCTTTGTTTTTTACAATGCTTCCTGTTGTAAGAATAGGGGGTACGTATATTGGTCTTTGTGATGCGATAAATTTTGTTATATACGGGTATATTCTTGGTCGGAAAGATGCAAGGAAAGCTATATTCTGCAATCCATTGTTTTTACCTTTGTTTGGTAATTTTATATTGTTGTTATTAATTGCTTTGTATGGAACGGAACGGACTTCATTGTATGTGTTGTGGAAAACAATATCAAATGAAATACTTTTGCCACTTGCATTTATCTATTTTTTGCGAACAAAGAACGATATTAAATTAATTGTAAATCTTTATTTGAAAGTGTTTTGGGTGTTATGTATATATGGAATTATAGAGTTTCTATTAAATTATAATATAATTCTATATTGGCTGCAATCTCAGACTGATTTATCTTTTTGGGTAGATCATACCAATGATATCCGATATGGATATGGGCGATATAATTCATTTTTTCATTTTCCCATAACATTTGGAGATGCGTGCGTTGTATTCTTTTATTTTCTTACCTTCTTCTATAGTAAATATGAAGGAGTATTTATATCAAGGAAATCTTATATTAAGACTTTGTGTTTGCTTCTTATCGGTGTTTTTCTTGCTAATTCACGTGCCACTATTCTTGCATTAGCATTTGGATTGTTGCAATTTGACTATATAAGAAAGCCTAAAACTCTATTAATCGCTTTTTCTATCTTTTTAATCATGGTCTTGCCGTTTTCTGATTATATATTAAATGTATATCATTCCATATTTGATTTTACGGGTAATTATGATGTTGGTGGAAGCTCTATGGATATGAGAATGAGACAATTAGATATTTCTCTTTTTCTGTTTTTACAAAACCCTATATTTGGTGGTGGCTTGAGTATGATTTATTATTTAATGACAGATATATCAATCCCGGAACTTGCAGGTGCGGAGTCTCAATTATTTTATTTGTTGATTGAACGTGGTTTGTTAGGTATATTGGGATATCTATGGCTGATAATTTCAATGTGCAAATTATTGCCTTCATATAGAAAGTTCAACATGGTTTTTGTTGGTATCTGGGTATTGGCTTCTTTCGTATCATTAACAGTGGGATTATATATAAATTTTCCGATTATATTTTTGCTCATTATATATAAGAGTCAGAAACTTAATTTATTAAAAAGATAATGTTCTCTATTATTATTCCTCTATATAACAAGGCTGATTATATTGCAGAAACACTGAAGTCAGTTCTGAATCAAACATATTGTGATTATGAAGTAATCGTGGTGAATGATTCATCGACAGATAATAGTTTGGAAGTGGCTTCTAGTTTTCAGGATGAACGAATTCATATTTATACAAAAGAAAACGAAGGTGTATCAGCAGCACGTAACTATGGTATTATGCATGCTAAATATGATTATATTGCTTTTCTGGATGCAGATGATATTTGGGAATCTGATTATTTGGAATGCCAAAAGAAGTTGATAGAAATCTATCCTGATGCTGGGATTTATTCTACTGCTTTCTACTCTTTGGAAAAGGGGAAACGGAAACTTCGTAATGTATTGATTAACGAACACACACACTTCCTTGTTCATGATTATTTTAAAGAATCCGTAATGAATGGATTATCCATTTGCTGGACTAGCTCCTTGTGCTTAAAAAAAGAAATGATAAAGGAGATACCAATGTTTCGAGTAGGTATTAAGCGTGGTGAGGATTTGGACCTTTGGCTTAGAATAGCGTTGAATTATGATGTAGCCTATTTGAACCTTCCGAAAGTCTTTTATAGAACAGGGTTATCTGATAGTCTTACATCAGATTATTCTAAAAATGGAGAATTTCCTTATTACGAGTGGTTTAACTTTACATCGGAAAGTTCTTATTATAGAAAGTATGTGATTTTAGTTGTGTATATACATGCAAAAAATGCATTTATACATCATGATTACGATACATGTTTGGCCGAGTTGTGGAGTGTTAAAACTATTGTTTGGAGATTCAAATGGGCAGAGCGATTATTATTACTAGTAATTTCATGGATAAAAAGTAAATAATGAATATCATTTATTTTGTTCCCAATATTACCATTGCAGGAGGTATATTCCGTATAGTGTCAGACAAGATGAATTATTTGGCGGAAAATATGGAAGGACGGCTTTTTTTGGCATATTATGGTAATGGACAGGAAAAACCTATATATCCTTTGCACCCGAACATTCAACTGTTACCTATTGATATAGAGTGGAAGGTAGGCTTTGGAAAGAAAATTAATAGAGTATGGAAAAATATAAGTATTATACGTCACATATTTAAAAAATATAAGATAGATATTGCTGTCAATGCCAATGCTCCTTTATTGATATGGATATTACCATTTATTTGTCGGCGGATAAAGAAGATCCATGAGTTTCATTTTTCTTATAAAGGACAACAGATATTAGATGAGGAAATTTTTAAATCGCGAGGAAAGAAATTTTTAGTTCAATATTTAAGAAAGTGTTGTTTGACAAAATTCGATAAGGTAATTGCATTAACAGAGTCTGACAAGAAAATGTGGAATTTACCGAATATATTTGTAATACCTAATTTTAGCAATATACAACTACATGAAAGAAATGGTAGAAAAAGCAAAGTTGCTATATCAGCAGGTAGATTAGAATCTGTAAAAGGTTATAATCGATTGATTGCAGCTTGGGTGATAGTTGCACAAAAGTGTCCGGACTGGCAATTGGAAATTTGGGGTGAAGGAAGTCTGCGAGAAAGTCTTCAACGACAAATTGATGCTTTGCATCTTTCATCAGTTGTTCATCTGAAAGGTGTTTCACCTAGTATAGGTGAAGTATATTCTCATTCTTCTTTTTTTGTCATGTCATCTTTGTATGAAGGTTTCCCGTTGGTATTGGTGGAGGCGATGAATTGTGGCTTGCCTTGTGTTAGTTTTGACATTACTGGAGCAAATAGTATCATAGACAATGGTAAGAATGGATTTTTAGTGCCGGATAATGATGTAAATGCCTTGGCGGAAGCTTGTATAAAATTGATAGAAAATAAAGTATTACTAGAAGATATGGGTAAGCAGGCTTATATGTCGGGAAAATGCTTTTCAAAACCAAAGGTAATGCAAAAATGGTTAGACCTGTTTAGGGAACTGATGAGAGAATAAACCGCATGATTGGAAAGAAATATAACTACATACAAATTAGTTTACTATTAATATGTTAGAAAAGAAAATTGCATTGTTGACTTCTGTTACATTTAATAATATTGGTAACGGATTTATAGATTTGGGTGCTGAAGCTGCTTTGATGAAAGCATTACCGCTTAATGCTGAATTATTTAAAGTTAGCTCAAATGCTAATTTTGCAGCTACAATGGGACAAATGTTCATGCTGAAAGAAAACCCAATAATAAATTGGTTATGGGTACATACCATGCAAAGGGCTGCTAAAAAGCTTCATGACCGTTCATACAAAACGGTAAAAACGCAAAATATCTTTAGTATGGCCAGTATGGTTAAATGTGATTATTTTATAATTCCGGGATGTGTATTAACTGTTCCATTTTTTACGATTTATGGAGATTTAATAAAGAGAAAAGCAGAACAAGGAAGTAAGATTATTTTTTTAGGTGCAAGCGGAAACTTCTATACAGAATATGAAGTCAAATTTGTTTCTGAATATTTAAGAAAATTGCGGCCTTACGCTATAATGACCCATGATAGCCTTGCCTATAAGTACTATGCAAATTTTACAAAAAATAGTTATAATGGAATAGATAATGTGTTCTTTGTGAATTTACTTAATTTACCCCAAATAGATACTGATTTAACACCGTATGTAGTATTGAATATTGAAGAACCTAAGCATTATAGGATAAAAGAAGAACTGAAAAATATTTTTAAAGAAAAGAATATTGTTTATTCTTATCATAAGCCTTTTCCTTATACAAAAGTTAGTAAGTTAGTAAAAAATGGAGTGATAGTATCTGATAATCCAATGGATTATTTACTCCTTTACCGGAATGCTTCAGAAGTTTATTCTGATAGAGTACATGCTTGTATCCCTACTTTGGCATTTGGAAATAAAGCAAGATTGTTTAGCAATAGTCCTAGGATAGCCTTGTTTGAAAATGCGAAAATTCCTGATGTAAGGGAAAGACTTGTCAGCATAGAAGGATTAAAAGAAATGCAGGACAAACAAATTGCATTTCTAGCTTCATTATTACAGTAATAAAGAGAATGGTAATATGAATATATTGTTTTTTTATCGTGTTTATCCTAATTATGGTGGTGTTGAGGTAGTGACAACTGTACTTGCCAATCGTTTTATAAAGGATGGACATGGTGTTATCATAGCTTCAATAGAACAACCGCATATTGAACTAGCTTGTCAATTACTACCAGATGTAAAGCTTGTCAAATTAGACTATCCTGTTTGTTCTATAAAAAATATGAGGAAGTTACATCGATTAATTATAAATGAAAAAATTGATATTATAATTAATCAGTGGGGACTTCCTTTTATGTCAACATTACTGTGTAGAGTGGCTATAAAAAGAACATCATGTAAATTGATTTCGGTATTACATGGTGCTCCAAATACGTCTAAATTAATTATTAAGGCACGTGATAAATGTGAAACAGTTTATAACCCTTTTTTGAAATACATATATCATGCTATAATGTATCTAAAAGAAGAGTTGGTAAAAGCTAGCATTCGTTATAATTGTAGCCATTGTGAAAAATATGTTCTTCTTTCATCTCATTTTATCAAGCCGTTAAGTGATTATGCACATATAAAGAGAACTGAGAATATTATAGCAATAGGCAATCCTGTTACTATTCCTGTGTATTTTGAAGAATGGGAGTTAAAACAGAAGAAGAAGCAGCTGTTATATGTAGGAAGAATGGATTATGAAAATAAACGAGTAAATAGAATAGTGGAAGCTTGGAAAGTTCTTTATGAAAAATATGTTGATTGGGAACTTGTTTTGGTGGGAGAAGGCCCTTATAAAAGTACATTGGAAGAATATATTAGAAGATATGATATTCAACGTGTTTGTTTCAAAGGCTTTCAAGTATCTCCTCCCATACAACATTATAAGGAAGCTTCTATATTTTTATTGACTTCTGATTTAGAAGGGTTTGGATTAGTAGTTATTGAAAGTATGAGTTATGGAGTGGTCCCAGTTGTGTATGGAAGTTATGAAGCTATATATGACATCATAGACAATGGAAAGTCTGGCTTAATAACTCCGATACCTTATAATAGTCAAAAAACAATTGACTGCATCAGCTTGCTAATCGAGAATGAAAAATTAAGAAAAGAAATGGCAAAGGAAGCCATGTGTAAGGCGAAATGTTTTACAATTGATTCTGTTATTACAAGGTGGTATAATCTGTTTGAAGAAGTATTATAAACTTCCATAAAAATAAATTATCATTTAATTTATGCTCCCTCTATTGCTTAATAAAATCATACAAACAGATAAATTGCTGTTTTTACATTTGGTTACTCAGAAAAACAGAATTTACACCTTTCTCAACCCCGTATCTTACCTCATAGCTTTAGAAAACAAATCCCTATTTGAACAATTCGATGGTATTTTTGCCGATGGCTCTTTACTGGTTTCTGCCATAAGATTAGTATACGGAAAGCGAGTGACCAGGGATATTTCAAGAGCAGTATCCGGAGTTACGCATTGCAGGGTTCAGGAACGGATATTTCTCTTCGGATGCTGAAATGAATAAGGAAGCTTCTCATATAGTCGAATTAAATCCGGATTTTCTGATAGTAGGTATGGGGGCCTTGATGCAGGAAAAGTTTCTGCTTAAGGTAAAAAAGATGGGTTACCAAGGCATCGGCTTTACGTGTGGTGGCTTTGTTCACCAAACGGCAATGAATAGGATGCACTATTATCCGAACTGGGTTGATAAGATGAATTTGCGTTTCGTTTATAGAATGTATAAGGAGAAACATACACGTACAAGATATCTGCAAGCTGCATTCTTGTTTCCGGTACGCTTTATCGGGGAAAGAATTTTCGGATGAAAGAGCAGACTTTGCTTATTGCCATGTAAATAATGGAGAATGGCAACAACAGGACGAAGATAGCAGTAGGAATAATTTTTCCGAGTATTTTTAATACATCTGTTTTCATGCTGCAAATATAAATTAAAATTCATAGAATAGTGAAATTAAGAACTCTAATATTTCTGGGGGGACTCTTTGGAGGAATGAATGTTATCAAAGGGCAGGCTTTTTATGGTACTACAGGACTACTTCATGCACCTACTGCCGTTATGCAGAAAGATAAAACCGTTATGCTGGGAGGAAATATGCTGGATGTAAATATACTTTCCCGATATTGGGTGAGAAGTGAATATCATCCCTATACCTATAACTATTATATAAATTGTACTTTGTTTCCTTGGCTGGAAGTAGCATATACTTGTACGTTGGTAAAGGGGATACATGGTTCTTCTTATTGGCCTCAGCAAACTTGGGGCAGGTTTACCAATCAGGACAGATCGTTTCATTTCCGGTTGAGGGCATGGAAAGAAGGCTGGTGGAAGGCTTGGACGCCTCAGGTAGTGATTGGTGCGAATGATCCGGGAAGCCATTCTTCAAATGGAGGTGGAGACATAGATTGGGGGGGCGGTGGTAGCGGAAACCACAATTACTTGACACGTTATTATCTGGCGGCAACGAAACATGTTGAATTTAGTGGAATAGGTACAGTGGGGGTTCATGTAGCTTGGGTTATCGGTAAAGCTATGAGTGATGTGCATTATAGCCGTCCTGCTGCAGGGATAAACTTTCACTTTGGCATAAAGGGCGAAGGTTTCTGGCAGAAAGCTCTGAATGGATTTAATCTGATGGCGGAAGTGTGTCCCGGACATGCGGAAGATCTGCATACAGCAACTTATACTGTGAATGTGGGTGGAACTTATTCAATATGGAAAGACCATATCAATCTTATTGCTGAACTGAATGACGGTAAATTTTTTAGCGGAGGTATATTCTTTAAATTACATCTCAAATAACTGACTTGATTTCTAGTGGATGAAGCATTATAAGAATAGCCGGAATCACTTGGAAAAAGTAGTTCCGGCTATTCTTATATAACGATATTTGTATGTCCTGTTTTTATTATCCTACAATGTATTTAGCATTCTTGCCGCTTATTTTACGAATGAATACCACAAGCAGCCATGATACGCCAAATGCTACGACTGCGGCAGCGGGAATTTGTAAAGGCACGGGAACACCGATATTGCGCATCAGGACTACACCCGGACCTGTGAAAAAATAATGTATCATATAGATGCCAAAACCACATACGGTCAAGTTTGCCAGCATACGCTGGATCAGTTCTGAGCGTACTTTTACTTTCTTGGCTATGAGGAAGAAAGGGATAGTCATCATAATCACATTCAAAGAATTATAGGTGAAGAACAGTTCCAACATTTCATCAGTGCATTGTGGTAATGCGGTCATGTGGCGGAAACCGAAGAATGTGACCATGTAACCTGCCAGAAACATGGGGATACAGACTGACAGTGTCTTACTCCATGACCAGTCGTGGTTGCGCAGATAGTGTCCCAATAGCAAGTACCCGTTGAATCCGGCAAAATAATAGAGCATATTGAACGAGTTCCACGCACAGCCTCCCCAAATGTATGGGGATACGAACTGATAATAATAAGGTAACAAGCCGGTTATTCCCCATGCGACAAGAAACCATAGTTTGGCTTTCTCCGAGGCCTTTTCTACCCATGCGGAGAAAATAGGAAGGTATAGATATAATCCGATAAGCAGATAGATATACCACATATGTACGTCTAATAAAGAGAAATTGAGAGGCATTTCTGCTATATAACCCAATGATACGTTGAGTGACTGACGGGCGGCTTCTTCACCGCTATAAGGGAAAAAGTCAAGGATTATTTCAGGATTAAGTCCCAACAATCCTGTAAACCAGGGAAATAAATTATAAATGACACTCCAGATAAGGAACGGCCAGAATACACGGCTGATTCTTTTTTTGTAGAAAGCGGATATTTCGCCACGTACGGGGAGCAGCAATGCTCCTGTAATCATGACAAACAGTGGGACACACGGACGGAGAAAGGCTCCGTAGGCGGCTCCCCAGAATTTGATTTCATCAATGTTGGCTGGCGGTTCGCCGGGGTAAAAGTTGAACGGGTCTGCACTATGGCAGCAAACTACGGTGAACATGGCTACCAAACGAACGACATCCAGCCATACCACATGTTTTCTTGTGGTGTTCATAGCAATAGGTTGATTCATAATTTAATTTTTGATTTGACAGGCACAAAGGTATGCTTTCTCTGAGGATTATTTCTTGCTTTGGAACAAAAAATAAAAAGAACTATCCGCAATCATACTACAAAATGAGAATCCTCCCACTGCAAGA
>PPYE01293632.1_pt1 | contig 19956 bp, 16 predicted proteins | sample 1559881 | NCBI WGS metagenome assembly PPYE01 (sample SAMN08240022, study PRJNA423297) | Human gut metagenome, whole genome shotgun sequencing project.
ATTCTGTTTGTCATAGTAGCGGATTGTCCGCAGGGTTACATGGGCCATGCGGGCGAATTCGCCGGAGGAATAGTAGCCTGGTTTTTTCATTTTATGTCTCGCTTTTACTCAAATGCTGTCAGGTAGCCTGGGTACTCTGCATGACCGGTGGTGAGGGTTTGTCCTTCTACAGTTATTTTAATCTGCTCACAGTTATAGGCATTAAGGAAAGTATTGCATACGCTGCCAATGGCAAAATACTCTCCAGTTGAGCCCATGTTAGTAACAAAGGTCGAAAATGCAGGGTTGAAGTCTATCTCTACACTTGGCTTATTGTCTACCGTAACCGTATTAAATGCCTGTATCTGGACATCTGCTGCCACTGCACCTTTGGAAATAAGGGCATTCAGTACCGCTTCTGGAGTTAGTGCATCAATTTGAACTTCTTCGGAGACGAAAGAGGTTGCATCATCATTACTAAAATATACTTGTAATAATATGGACTTCTGAGTATCAGACATGCTTTCTTCTTGTCCATTCACTTTATTCTGAGATTGCTCTCCCTTTTCCTTATTCCAAGTATTCTTTTCTTTATTATTCTTTTCTTTATTTACCTTCTTTTGTTTTGAGTTCTCGCTATTTTCTTCGGCATGCTCTTTAACAGTTGAAGAATCCGTCGACTTACTACAAGCAATAAGAAAGCAATTAATAATTAGCACTACAAATACTACCTTTTTAACTTTCATCATCTTTCTCCTCATCCTTTCTTAGCGAAAACTTGAACGACAAATTGGGATTATAAGCTGGATCGCCTTTCTTTAGCCAATCTTCCCACAGCATATAAATATCTTCAAACTCATTTATATTTTTCGATATCGGTGTATCTTTTTGACCGTAATAATATCCTTTTACAGAAGGCACAAATGTAAGCAGATATTTCCTAGAGCCAACCTTCAAGCAAAAATCAATATTAGAACATTCTTCATTCAATTTTTCATTAAATCCTTCTACTTCTTTATAAGCCTGTCTTTTTATCATCATAAATAATGACGATATTATACTTAGATTCTGTTGTACAGTTTCTCTGTGCATATATCCCGTTAACAATTCAGGGTAACCCGCAAATAATTTTTCAGGTAAATTTTCTTTCCCTATGACAATTCCGGCCTGATGTATTGTATTATCGGAGTAGTAAGTCTTTCCCCCAACAATTCCCATTTGATTTCTCATACAATTCGAAAGTAACAGTTCAATACAATCCGAAGAAATTATTTGAACACAATCAGATAATAGTAAAATATAATCGCCTTTAGTTTGGCTAATTGCCCAGTTCACAACTGCGGCAAAGTTATATGATCTTTCCCATTTTAATACTTTGATTTTGTCACATTTTATATTCTCTACAAATACATCGTCTAATACATTTATATTATCACATTTAATTACTAATATTTCATAATTCATATAGGATAACTCTGAAATTGACTGTAAGCAATTACTTAATGCCTTTTTCCCGTTTCTATATAATACAACTATTGAAACTAAGGGTTTTCCCTTTAACTCATATTTCACTTTATAAAATCCTGGATTCTCTGTTTCTTCTACCCATCCTTTATCACTGCATCTTGCTAAGTGCTCCTCTATCGCTCTCTTACCTGCGTTATATGCATAGGCTTTGCTAACAGGATTATTTGACGTAGAATCATTATGCATACGCCAATGATACAATATTTTAGGTACATGTGAAATTTTTCTTGCTTTTTCTATACAACGTAAAATCAAATCATAATCTTGTGCACCATTAAACTCCTCCCTAAATCCTCCCAAACTCTTAACTAGTTTACGCTTCGCCAAAAAAAAATGGCAAATATAATTATTAGATCTTAATAAATCTAAGTTAAAATCAGGCTTAAAGTTCGGTTGAAAATGTTCTTTTGCATTAAAAGAAACTTTATCTTCATCAGTATATATCACATCAGGGATACTGTCTTTGTTTATACTTTGCACTACTTCGTACAATGCATTAGGAGCTAATAAATCGTCATGATCTAACAATCCCACATAATCCCCAGTTGCAATTTGTAAAACCAAATTAGTATTTTGTGAAATTCCTTCATTTTCAGGTACATCGATCACCTTGATCCTAGAGTCATTTTCAATATAATTATTTAGCAAATTTTTAATTTGTTTATTTTCGGGGCTTGCATTGGCTATACATAATTCCCATCTACAGTATGTCTGATGACGAACTGAGTTTATCATTTGTTCTAAAAACTCAAAAGGCGTATTATATACCGGTACCAAAATACTTATTAAAGGCATATACTCAAATTGAGCATCTCTTTGCATCTCTAATACAACTTTCTGTATTGTCTGTTTTGCGTACCATTCCCTATATTCCCTGTTACTATCTCGAAATTTTTTTTTAGTATAATTCCATAAATTTTTAAATCCATATTGCTTTAAATAATTTAAACTTTTAAACAAATATTTCTTTTTTCTCTCTATCAAGTTATTATTAGTCATAGCAACCTTACTATTACCTTTCGCCTTAATTGATAAAATTTAAAATTAATTTTCTTATAATCTTTGTTTTTAAATCCTGATGCTCACATAGTGGCTTTAGTTTCCAAAACAATGGACTCATTTTCAGATTATTATAATCTTCCATATTTTTGTCCAATGTATTTATCTTTTTGTTTAAATCATTAATCATATTGTCACGTATAAACTTATCATAATAGTATTTATCGATAATAGACTCAACTACAATTTGTATTTCTGTTTCCTTCAATTCTAATAGTTTAAAATCGCATATAATTTCTTGTCCTTTACGAAATTGAAATTTAATATAAATGACTAAATCATCATAATCAAAAATAGTATAATCCTTTATGGAAATACCAGAAAAAAAAGATACTGCAAATTCCTGTAAGTTAATTCTGAAATCCTTTATTGTCTTTCCAAAATGCTTTCCCAAATTTATTGATATTTGGTCACAATCTACAGGTATCACAAATTTCAAGCATCTGTTACTTCCTTCCGCCACCATTTCTTGATCAATATACTTGTCTGAATATATATTCTGATAATCGCCAAAAAATATTCTACTAACATTAGTCTCATTTAACTGTTTATGTGCTTTCCAAAAAAACCAAGGGTTATCAAAAACATTTAATTCCAACCAATGCACCTTTAGGTTTGTTTTATAAATACAATAAGGAAAAGTAAGTTGATCTCTTCTCACAAAGCGACAAAGTAATTCAAACCATAATTCCATCGTATGCTTAACATCCAGGCTATTATGTTTTCTTATGAGTACTGTACACTCAGCCAATCCATAGTGCCTAGGAAATTGTTCTTTTTCTAAAAATTCTAGGCACTTTATAAGAGACTCTTTGTCTGCTTTTCTATGAATAATACATGCAACAGCCTCATCATAAGCACAGTTTCGCATTCTATGTCGAAAACACGCCATATTAACTTTATCCAAGCAGCAATACTCTTCCAAAAAACACTTAATACTACCTCTCACCTGTATTGCGCCATCGACCCATATACTGACATCATATTTCTCATTTATTACAGGATGACCTAATATTTTTATTTTTCTTGAAAGTAACGTGTTTCCCAGGTTAAAATCATCTTCAATATATATGATTGTCCAGAAATCTGATTTCAACCTTTGATTATTTGTAAAACAAATATAATCAATTCCTTCTTCTTTTTCTACTGGCTGTAAGTCATCATAACTTCCTGTAATGCAAGTATAAACACATATCTTTTTCTCACCCATTATCCCCACCTCATATACAGTTTATCAGCACCAAAATCTTAAAAGAATTACAATGGAAGATGCAATTAGCATAATTACGCTTAACAATTGAAAATTATCTACAAAAGCCTTCATTACCTGTTTAATCTTTTCTTTCGTTATTAAAAACCTATTTGAAAAAGCCAAAAATGCAACAGGCATCATAGGAATAAAATATCTTCCTTGAACTCCGGTAATACTATTGGCACCAACACCATATCCTTTTACACTAGATGTCCAAAAAATGTACATTGCTAGATAACAACCAAAAATTGATGCCAATACACTAATAATAACAACTACCCGATCAAGAGTTTTTATCTTAAGGCCTTGCAAACTAATATCAGATACTCCAATTAATGGTAAAATCAATAAATATACTACTAAAAATACACAATATAAGTTTGTATCTATCAAGCCAAAAGTGCCAATTGTAGAGGCAACTAAATATTGGCGAGTTTCCTTTATCGTACTAAAAAATATCTCAACATATTGAAACGGATGATGAATAACAAAATTAATTTGTTGCGCAGCAAGAGTATCATGACCTGCCATATATATTTTACTACTATTTAAAAAAGCAGGAACTTTAAATACAATATACATGAAAATAATAATTCCGCACATCACTGCTAATTTTTTTAAATATTGCTTAAAATCTTTCAATTCCTGCTTAGGTAAAAAGAGAAGTAATAAAAACAACGGCAGATACACTATTTTGATTGCTATAAAAATATAAGCAATTACCCCTAATATGATAGTATATGAGACACTTAGTTTTTTTGGATTTTCTCCAAATGACATTTTAAATATTATTGCGGTTGCAAGAAATGCAAGAGCAATTAGTATTGTGTCATATGATACCGTTGCCGCTTGGAACAATGCCATAGGCATAAGACCAATAACTGCAAATGTACTTTTCAAAATTGGTGCTATTTTAATACTTATGCAAATAATAAAAATATAGAAAAGCAAATTAAAGAGTCTGGCAAAATATAAAAAATAAAGGACGGAAGGATCTTTTACATCAATTAAATGAGCCACAATTTTCCCAAAATTAATCCCTGTCGCCTGAACTATATGAGCAATCGGATTTGTATTTACTGTAGAAAAATTATAAAAGTTCTCACTCGTATATCCCGCCGGAAGTCTTTCCTTCAGATATATCTCTTTATAGTCAAACTTTTCATCCAACTGACCAGCCTTTTTATTTTGCTCGTCTATATAAGCAACCATTTCTTCAGGTAATCTAAACCCCTCTTTCCCATCTTCAATATCTGGGAAAAGATTACCTTTAGCAATCACATATGCCTTTTTAAAATGACTGTCTTCATCAGGTGCTTGAAAAGGCGGAGTCAGCATAAGAAAAAGCATTCCAAAAATACACGAAAGATAAAAAAATCTTTTTACGATCAAATTAGTATTCATTATCAGACTCCTTCAAATTAACATACATATTTACAATTTCACTTTCAATATTACTCCATTCTCTATTATATGCCGTCTTCAATCCGCCTTCTATCAATTTCTTTCTTAATTTGCTATCATTTAAAAGCCTTTCAATCTGTTTTACTGCTTCATCAATATTACCCAATGAATAAAACAAACAGTTTTCTTCATTTCTTAAATATTCTATATTTCCACTATTAGGAACTACAACTGCAATACCGCCAGTAGCCATCATTTCTAATGGAGGGTATGAAAAACTTTCTAAAATACTAGTCTTTAGTAAAATATCACAAGATTGATATATTTTTCCAACTTCATCATGTGGAACTCTTTGCAAAATTTTATCTACATAATACCATTCCTTTGCTCCACCCTGATATGACAAATAGTAAATTTCGTACTTTTCTTTGTCTAGTTTTTCTACTATTCTAAAACTCTCATCTACATTTTTATAATGATCATCACTATTGCCTTCTATTAATATTTTAACTTTACCACGAAATGATCTTTCTACATAATTAAAATTTTTAAGATCAATTCCATTAGGTACATACCTGCTTTCTTTTCCGAAATCTTCTAAAAGCCATTCTTTACACCACTTTGATATAGTAAAGTAGTGGATAGGAACTAGCGAATTATACGTAGCGTTAGCTAAAGTCTTCTCAAAGTAACCATCTGGACTAAAATTTGTTTCAAAATTTTGCACTAAATAAGCTTTGTGCAATACATTAGGGTATGATTTCACAAATTCTAACGTACTCCATAAGCTTGCCGTTAAAGTATTTATATACCCTTCAAATCGGGTATTATATTTTTCAATAACAGGTATAATTCCATCTTTATTGACTATATCTTCTTCCTTTTTATCTTCGTTTATTATAAAAACATCAAACCCCCGATTCCGTAAAATATTACAATGTTTAATTATTACATTTACTCCTCCACTAATATTAGTAGTAGGTAAAACAAACCCAAAATTTTTCGGAAGTTTAGAAAGAATATATTTGGTCACTCCCCTGCCAGAATATGTAGTGACATTTTTCTTTACCCTTTCATACGCTTCCTGCCCAATTATTCTTCTATAATTTCCATCTAAAATAAGTTTTTCTAACATTTCCAACCACTCTGTAGAATTCGAGCATAAAACACCATCTTTTCCATGTTTTATTATTTCCTTAAATGCTCCTACTTCGCTCGCAATAGTTGGAACTTTAACTAATGCAGCCTCCATCCACTTGTTTTCTGATTTGGCAGCATTAAATAGATTATCTTCTAATGGGGCAAGATTAATATCTACGCTTGCTATTAATTCTGGTAATTTCCTCCAATCCGTAAATGGTACAGCCAAAATACGCTCTTTATATGATTCTAGTTCTTCGGGTATGTTAAGTTCACCTACTATTTTTAAAAAAACATCCTTGTACTTACCCATTATTTCACTTATAATGGGTAAAATTAATTGAAAATCTGCATTATGAGTTATACTACCACTAAAATATCCTAAAACCAGTTTATTCTCTTTTTTATCATTATTAAGAATTGCTCTTTCAGAATACTTCACCATTTTTTCTGAAGCCACATTACGATTTACAAACACATCACTAACGTAATTTTTTAATTCATCAGCGAGAGCATTTGTTGTTGTTATTGCACAATCACATTTAATCAATGTTGCCCGAGTTCTTTCAACGCCATCATCGTACAAATGACGTTCTTCCTTTGACATAGTCTTCAAATGAGGTATTAAATCAGTATACTTTTTATCAATCACCAGGTCGTCAATATCAAAAATAACTGGCTTATTATAATATTTGGCCTGTTCAATAAACTTATCAATCATATCTGTTATAGGACATCTAAAAAAGACAAACCCTCTATAATATTTAATTAATTCAACGTCTACCTTATCATAAAAAACACTATCTACAGTAAGGCCAAAAGCCTGTAATTGCTCCATTTGATGCATTACTCTATATCGACTTGGATGTGGTAAATAACAGCCATTTATAAATAGGATATCCTTAAAACAATGTCTAATAGGATCTCCTGAAAGACGCAGTTTGATATAGTTTTTACCTTTAATTGCAGCCGTCCTCATTCCTTCTTCTTTAACAATTCTAAATAGTTTTTGATTCCATTTCTCTTTCTGAGCCATATCTATCTCCTTTAACTTACTTATATAAACCAATAACTTTTTCTTCTAATTTTTTCCAGTCCCGATTATAGGCAGTATTTAATCCTCCTATATACAACCTATGGCGTAATTCTTTATCTGAACACATTAATTCCAATTTTTGTACCGCTTCGTGTATATTACCTTGTTCATATAGTAAACAATTTTCTCCATCTTTTAAATATTCTACATTTCCATTATTAGGCACAACTAATACCAGCCCCCCTGCTGCCATCATTTCCAAAGGTGGGTAAGAAAAACTTTCTAATATACTAGTCTTTATCAGAACATCACATTGCTGATACACTTTTGCCACTTCAGAGTAAGGTATTTTGTGAAAAAATTTATCTACATGATACCAGTCCTTGGGTTCTGCATTATAAGACATATACCAAATTTCAAAATGATCTTTTCTTAAACACTCTACTATTTTAAAACTTTCATCTACATTTTTATAATAAGAGGCACTATCCCCTTCTATTAATATTTTAATTTTTCCGCAAAAATTACGTTCATTATTTGCTTCATAAAATTGTTTAAAACAAATTCCATTAGGGGCATATCTTACCTTTTGCCCAAATTGTAAACTAAGCCAATGTTTACACCATTTAGAAATTGTAATATAATTAATTGATTCATCCACTGCATATGTCGCATTAGCCTTAACTCGAAAATTTTCACCCGGCTTATAAAAATCTGATTCATAATTCTGGACTAAATAAAACTTTCTTTTAATATTGCAATAAGACATTACAAAGTCAAGAGTTGTCCACATTGTTGCAACAGCAATATCCCAATTACCTTCCATCATTCCAGTATTTAACATAAGAACTGGCAGTTTATACTCTTCCTCTTTATACCACAATGTCTCAGCATTCATGCATGCCAATGCGGTGTCGTAACCATTTCTTCGAAGTATAGACGCATGTTTTAAGGCCACCATAATTCCACCACTAATCTCTAGAGAAGGTAATACAAATAAAATATTTTTATTTAAATGTTTTTTTATGAAACTTGCTAATTTTAATCCAGTCTTATATGATAAATAATGAGCCTTGCAATAATAATACGCATTTAACGCAATTCTTTTTCTTTGCTCTGGCTGTTCTATTAAATTTTTAAGTGAAATTTTCCATTCATCCAGAGTATCACATAAAACTCCTGTCGTTCCATTTTCAATGCATTCTTCAAATGCCCCCACCTTACTAGCAACCGTAACTACCTGAACCAATGCTGCCTCCATCCATTTATTCTCAGATTTTGCTCTATTAAATAATGTATTCATTAATGGAGCTAAATTTATATCGACCTGAGCGATTAACTCAGGCAATCTCCTCCAATCAACAAATGGATGTCGTATAATTCTACTTGAAAAATTCTTCAAATCACTCGGCAAGTCCAATTCTCCCACAATATGCAGCCTCAAATTATTATATTCTTTCAAAAGGTCTATTAAAACAGGTAATATTATTTCAAAATCTTCATTATGCGTTATACTTCCACTAAAATATCCCATATCAATTGTTTCTTTTTTTAAATTTTTAATCTCTAACGCTTTTTCTGATAATTCTTCCATCTCTTCTGAGGCTGTATTTCGATTTATTAGAACACTTGGAACATATTTACCTAATTCCGTTTTCAAACAAGTTGTAGTAGTAATCGCAGCATCACAATACCTAAGTGTTTTCCCCATTGACATAACATTATCATTATACTGTTTTCTATCACTCTCTGACATCGTACTTAAATAAGGAATCATATCCGTATAATAAGTATCAATTACCAAGTCATCAATATCAAATAAAATAGTCTTATTTAAATTTTTAGCCGCTTCTATAAATTCTTTTACTGCTTTAGTATAAGGGCACCTAAAAAAGATAAAGGTCCTATATAACCTTACCATATCTATTGATAAATGTTCATAAAAGACCTCATTACTTGTAATATTATAATAAGCCAGCTGCTCTCTTTGATGTGATACTCGGTAACGAGACGGATGTGGTACAAATGATCCGCATCCGTCAATAAAAAGTACATCTCTGAACACCTGGTCTTCTCTTATTGTCTTTTCTATTTTTTTTGTTTTTAAATACGACTTTACTTTACTATTTAATGACGATATTCCTCCCTTCTTCAAAGTATCAACTGATTTTTTCAATAAGTTTTCCATATACATTTCACCTCGCTATTTAAATAATTTATACAATAATCTTATAAAGAATATTATATAAACAGCAAACAGCATTAACACAAAAAAAGTTTCAAGATCAAAACGCTTTGTTATTGTCTTCACAATAAGTGTACCGTCAATCTCCTCACGATTCATAGTAAGTTTAGTATTTCGCTCAATACCTTTTTCGAACGAAAAATTAACACTACTTTGACTATCTTCAGAGATTTGACTAAGTGATAAAACAAAGTCTTTCCCTTTACACTCTTTAATAGTGTTAAATGATAATTCGTAAAATCTGGCACTTAATGCTTCCTTGGCATTTACTTGTCCTTTTGCGACTACTCGACCTGTATCTACTTCGTTTAAAGAATAAATAATATCAACCTTGCTAATATCCCCATTTTCAACCCCTTTAATTCGGAATCCATCTAAAGTAGGCTCCTGTACTCTAAATTGTTGTCTCAATGTTACTGGCTTTTCCTCAATAACATTTCCATATTCACTTGGGTCGATATCTTTGTCGTATATCTCATGTGCTTTTTCTATATGCGCATACAGAAAAACTACTGCTATTAAAATTCCTATTCCACATATAATCTTTAATTTTTTTTTCATATTCCTACCTCTGTCTAGGATTTTCTATATTCTTCTGCAATTATTCCGGCATCACCAAAGGCTTTTACCACACCTTTCTCTAACCAGACAATTTTATTACAAAGTTTTTCAACCTGATTTATATTATGAGATACAAATAAAATCGTGGTATCACTATCCATCATTTTTTGAATACGTCTTTCACATTTTTCTTGGAATCTAAAATCTCCTACCGATAGAACTTCATCTACAATAAGTATGTCCGGCGTACCAATCGTCGCTATAGCAAAAGCCAGTCTAGAAACCATGCCTGAAGAAAAATTTTTAACTGGTACATTCATAAAATCCTTTAATTCCGAAAACTCCACAATATCACTATAATATTCGCTCATCTGTTTCCGGGAATATCCTAATAATGCGCCATTCAAATAAACATTTTCCTGAGCTGTTAAATCCATATCAAATCCTGCGCCCAATTCTATCAGTGGTGCAATAGAGCCATTAACCGTAACATTCCCCTTTGTAGGTTTTAAAACTCCAGCTATCGTCTTTAACATAGTACTTTTTCCACTACCATTCAGTCCAATCAATCCTAATGCATCACCTTTTTCCAACTCAAAAGATACATCCTTTAATGCCCAGAACTCATCAAACGACACTTGTTTTTTTAAACTTTTGATCACATACTCTTTAAAACTATCAAATTTTTCAGAAGCTAAATTAAATCTCATATAGACGTGATCTACTGATATCATTATTGGTTTATCCATTTTCTTCTCCTACATTATATATTTAAGATAAACTGATCTTGATTTTTATAAAAGACATATAATCCAACACCTAACGCCAAAACTGTTTCTATAAAAGCAATTAAAATTCCTAATATATTGGGAAAGTTACCATTTAACATAACATCTCTAAACATAAGCAAAATATTAGTAACTGGATTAGCCTTAACAATTGGCGATAACCAGTCTGGCAAAATTGACATTGGATATATCACCGGGGTCAAATACATTAATGCTGTAGTAAAAACCGAATACAAATGCATAATGTCTCTAAATTTCACTGTAACGGCAGCAAGAATTAGACCTATCCCTAAAGAAAAGCCAGCCAAAAACAATATTGGTATTGGAACAAATACAACCGTCCAGTTCATCTCCACACGCATTGCCACCATCACCAGCATCAATGCCGTAAACGATGCCATTAAATTTATAAAACTAGAAAATACCCTTGACAAAACAAATAGATATTTAGGTACATAAATCTTTTTTATCAAAGGTCCATTACTTATTATAGCTCCCATAGAAGATGTTGTCGTATCATTAAAAAAATTAAATATTACTTGCCCGCTCAATAAGTATAAAGGGAAATTTTCTATATCAAACTTAAATAAGTTTGAAAAAACAACTGATAGTACAATCATCATAAAAAGAGGATTAAGCAAAGTCCATAATACACCTAGAACAGATCTTCTATATTTTATCTTAATATCTCTGGCTACCAACTCCTTTAACAAAGGTTGGAATTTCAAGAAGTTTTGTATATACTGTGTCACAATTATACCTCCACCTATTCACAATACGATCTAATGTAGTATATCATTAATTCTTTTTTTTGGCAAGCATAGGCAATCTATAATGGTCTCATAAATTAAGACACTTTTTCGGACAGGTTTTAATGAATCTGAGATACTAAAAATCAAGATATTTACTGGCATCTATTTTGACAATTACCGAATCCACGAAACTACAAATCGGAGGTCATTACATATTGTCCAGAAATCTATGGCAAAAATACTCATAAACTAATTACATTCCTTTACTTATCATACTATTTACTAGTCTCTTCGAAATACATCCCTTGTATAGACCTTCTCTTTGACATCATCCAGGCAAGCATCATAACGATTAGCAATAATAGCCTTGCTTCTCTGCTTAAAATCTTCAAGATCATTCACGACCTCGCTGCCAAAGAATTTCACTCCGTTCTCTAGCGTCGGCTCGTAGATAATAACTGCAGCGCCCTTCGCCTTGATACGTTTCATGATGCCCTGAATAGAAGACTGACGGAAATTATCGGAATTGCTCTTCATGGTTAGACGGTAAACTCCTATGAAACCCTCCTTCTCCTTGCTGTTATCCCACGATGCATTGGCCTCGTAATAGCCAGCCATAGACAGTACACGGTCTGCAATAAAGTCCTTTCTGGTTCGATTGCTCTCCACGATGGCGCTCATCATATTTTGAGGCACATCCGCATAATTGGCAAGAAGCTGCTTCGTATCCTTGGGGAGGCAGTATCCTCCATAGCCAAAACTTGGATTGTTGTAATGCGTTCCAATTCTCGGATCAAGGCAGACCCCGTTAATAATTGCCTGGGTATCCAGCCCCTTAATCTCCGCATAAGTATCCAGTTCGTTAAAATAGCACACTCTTAGCGCGAGGTAGGTATTGGCAAACAGTTTGACTGCCTCGGCCTCCGTGAAGCCCATGAATAGCGTATCAATCTTCTCCTTGACTGCGCCTTCCTGCAGGAGTTCCGCAAAAGTATGAGCGGCCTTTACTAATTTCGCATTCTCCACATCAGTTCCAACGATAATACGGCTTGGATACAGATTATCATAAAGAGCCTTTGACTCGCGGAGAAATTCTGGGCTGAAAATAATGTTGTCGCAGTTATATTTTTCTCTTGCATAAACAGTAAATCCAACTGGAATCGTGGATTTAATTACCATGATTGCTTCCGGATTATACTGGATCACAAGTTTGATGACCGCCTCTACAGCAGACGTATCGAAGAAATTCTTCTGGCTATCATAGTTGGTAGGTGCCGCTATGACAACAAAGTCGGCATCCTTGTATGCAGCCTCACCATTAAGGGTGGCAGTTAGGTTGAGGGACTTGTTAGAAATGTAGTCCTCAATATAGGTATCCTGAATAGGGGAAATGCGATCATTAATTTTCTCTACCCTTTCCGGTATAATGTCCACAGCGACTACCTCATGATGCTGAGCAAGGAGCGTTGCAATGGACAAGCCTACATAGCCTGTTCCTGCGACGGCTATCTTTATATCTTCAAAATTTCTCATCTTAATCTCCATTCCGCCGCTTTGCGGCGGCACAAATAGTAATGAAAGTGTTCCAATCCTTTACTCTTTGCTGTATGATAACTCGTAAGAAGCTATACTACAAAGCACGGGAGGAGGAGTTGTAATAACTTTCTTCGTTTTAGACAGCATTTTAATCAGTGTAAGTTCTGCCTTTTCAAGCACAAATAAGTGGTACTACGAGTCCGTACACTAAGAATTGTTTAAACACCTTAGTTTAATTGTGTGGCAGTTCAGTCAATGGCTTCTTATCTTTTACGAAAGGAGTCTGACTTATGAAACTTACTTACCAAACCTGTTGAGGAGTCGATGTTCACAAATCTTTTCTCGTTGCCACAATCATTAAAACCACTGGTGGAATCGAACCTTCTTATCAAAAGAAGCGTTTTTCTACCTTTAACAATTCTATTCTTGAATTCAAGCACTGGCTTCTCGACAATGATTGCCGGGATGTCTGCATGGAATCGACTGGAAAATACTGGATTCCTGTTTTTAATCTTCTTGAAGATGAAATCAATGTTACCATTGCCAACCCCAAATGGGTAAAAGCAGTAAAAGGCAACAAAGACGATACGAAAGATTCTAAATGGATTGGAGATCTATTCCGTCTCGGACTTGTGAGAGGCAGCTACATTCCTTGTAAACCGATTCGTATTCTACGCGATTACACCCGGTATCGTTACAAGCTTGTTTCCTGCCGTTCCAGCGAAAAGAATCGATATCAGAATGCGCTTACTGTATGTAATGTCGCATTAGATTCTGTTGTTTCCGATATCTTTGGGAAGTCATCCACATCCATCATTGACTACCTGCTTGAACAGTCTGATAACTCTATTAACCACGAAGAAATCGCATCCAAACTTCTTAGACGTCTCAAATCCAAAGAAGATGCTGTTATAGAATCCATCGAAGGATATCAAATGACTGATGCCCCAAAATATCGTATGCGCCTCATCCGCGCACATATGGATTATATCACAGTTGAAATCAATGATGTAGACTCTATGATAGAAAAACTGATTTCTTCTAATCCTGATTATAAAAATGCTGTTCAGTTACTTTGTACGATTCCGGGTGTAAAACATGATAGTGCTGTCACCATCATCTCCGAAATCGGTATTGATATGTCTCAGTTCTGTAATTCCAAACGCTTATGCTGCTGGGCTGGACTTACACCCGGAAGCAATGAATCTGGTGGTAAGAAGAAATCTGTTCGGATTACACGTGCCGGTGTCTACCTCAAACCTGCATTGGTTCAATGTGCCCATGCAGCCGTCAAATCCGATAAGTCCCCTTACTACAAAAAGAAATATGAAGCTCTTGTTAAAAAACAAAAGGATAAAGCTATCAAACAAGCCATGAAACCTCTTCAAAAAGAAGGCTTACTGCCTCTTGACGAACCTTTGGCTTCTTAAATCAAAACTGCTAATTCTTAATACCTTCAGAAAAGTTGCCTGTTTTAGACAGCTTAATGAAGTGCGCCCATTTATGGATGACCTCTACTTTCTTTCACACTAAGTCCCTACGAATCATACTCCATAAAATTCTTTGTACCATTCAGCAAATTTTCTTAGCCCCGTCCGCAGGTCCGTACTCGGCCTGAATCCAAAATCACGCTCCAATGCACTGGTGTCCGCATACGTTACCGGTACATCCCCGGGCTGCATAGGGACCAACTCTTTGTGCGCCTCAAAATCATAATCAGAGGGCAGCACCTCGGCATGGATCAGTTCTTGCTGTAGGATGTCTACAAAGTCCAGCAGATTCTCCGGGTTGGAATTTCCTATGTTATACACGGCATACGGCGGGATTGGGAGCCCATCCTCGCCAGTCCTTTTCTCCGGCGGCCCCTGCATGACCCTCTTTACGCCCTCTACGATGTCGGCCACATATGTAAAATCTCTCTTGCAATTGCCATAATTGAAGATCTGAATAGTATCTCCTTTAAGCAGTTTATCCGTAAAGCCAAAATACGCCATGTCCGGGCGGCCTGCCGGGCCGTAAACAGTAAAGAATCGTAAGCCTGTGGAGGGAATATTGTAGAGTTTAGCATAGGCATGGGCCATCAGTTCATTGCTCTTTTTCGTGGCCGCATAAAGGCTGACCGGGTTGTCCACCTTATCGCCCGTGGAATAAGGCACTTTCTTATTGCTGCCATATACGCTAGATGAAGAAGCGTAAACCAGGTGTTCTACGCCTTTTGCGCCATCATCGTAGGAATGGCGGCAGGCTTCAAGTATATTGTAGAAACCAATGAGATTGCTTTCAATATAGGCATCCGGATTAGAGATGGAATAACGCACTCCGGCTTGGGCCGCTAGGTTCACCACGATACCCGGATTATATTTCTTAAATATATCCGCTACAACCTGCTTGTCCGCAATAGTTCCTCTGATAAAGTTCCAGGTGGAATCATAGTGTTCGGCCGCTGTCTTTTCAATCTCCTTCAATCGGCTCTCCTTGATTGAAACGTCGTAATAATCATTCAGATTATCGATGCCTATAATGTGTACGGAAAACCGAGTTTTTAGAAGTTCTGAGACTAAATTCGCGCCAATGAAGCCAGCAGCTCCGGTAATTAATATAGTTCTCTTTTCTAATTGTATATGTTCCACTTTATTTTCACTATCCTTTCTTCGTTAACTATGGTCAATCAAGTATTTGATCATTATACCTATTAATTGTCACTACCAACGGCTCATCATCACCTTGTGTGAAAATAAAAATGACCAAAACCTTATATATATTGAAAAAGCATACGATCTCAGATATGATTTTTTTGTCAAGAAAAATCTATCAATTAAGAGGTGTCGTATGCTCAATAAAAAGGTACTAAAATTTATACTTAATGTCAAGCACACTGTTATCGATGATGTAAAAATGTTTGATGAAGATTCTATCGTTTTTTATGTTCATCCAACCAAAGCCCAGCAGTGTCGTTGTGGTATATGCGGTCGTAAATCTCCTTATTTTGACGCAGGCAGAGGCTACCGTTTATGGCGTACTACCGATATCGGTCTTCATCGAGCAGAGATTTGTGCCAATTCGTATCGCGTTAAATGTCCTAAGCATGGTGTAGTTACTGCTTATGTTCCTTGGGCAAGACATGAATCACGACATACGCATGATTTTGAACATTCTGTTGCCTGGTTAGCAATGAATTGTTCTAAACTTGCAGTTTCTCAGTTCATGATAATCTCTTGGAACACAGTCGGTCCTATGATTAGTCGTGTCCGAAATGAAGTAGATACAAATCCCGAAAGTCGATTTGATAACCTCGAGAAGATTGGTATCGATGAAACAAGCTTTCGTAAAGGACATAAGTATATGACAGTTGTTGTAAATCATGATACAGGTAAAGTTGTCTTGGTTGCCCCAGGTCACGGCAAAGAAGTATTAACGACCTTCTTCGAATTACTGACCGAGGAACAACGTAGTTCTACAAAAGTTGTATCTGCCGATGGTGCCAGATGGATTGCTTCTTGCATTGAAGAATTCTGTCCTAACACAGTACGTTGCATAGATCCCTTTCATGTAGTTGAATGGGTTAATGTGGTGCTTAGCAAGGTTCGCGTTGATTCTTGGAACGATGCTAAGAAGAACGCTGCACCAACACCAAAACGTAAACCTGGAAGACCACCTAAAGGTACAATACCTAAGGATAGTACTGCATCTGAAATCAAAGGTTCTAAGTATGCTCTCGGAAAGAATCCTGAGAATCTTACACCAAACCAACAGGCAAAACTAGAACTGATTGCCAAAACGGATAAGCGTCTCTGGAGATCATATCAATTAAAGGCAGAACTTCGCACCGTTTTCAGACTTGATAAAGAAACTGGTAAAGAGCAACTTGATCATTGGATTAAATGGGCTCAACATTGTCGTATTCCTGGTTTTGTGGAACTTCAACGTAAAATACGTCGACACTATGATGCAATACTAGCAACCTTAGAAAGTGGCATATCTAATCACAATCATTCAGGCTTTTACCGATATGATGTTAGCACCTGCTTAGGATGCGGTGCTGACATCATATCGGTAAAAGCCTGAATGATTGTGACTAATTTAGAAGTTCCTTTACCTTGGAATTGGTGATTATCCTGCTAGTCCCAGTGTATCAGACAGACATATCAGCAGCAAGGGAGCTAACGCTACACTACGTGTAAACCCTTGCCCCTAATATGTCTGCCTGATAAGGTATAGTAAAGGCAGAATAAGGTGAGATATATGACACGAAGCAGTCATATATCTTTCACACATACTGATGGTGTCTCAAAAAATATCTTATATTTTTACTCTTCTGACTTTGTCTGTTTTTTTTCATATAAAGCAATCTCTTGTGCAAGTTTTTTTATCTGTATTGACATTCTTGAAATAGCTACTGTTAATATGAATATAATTGCTAACGAAAAACAAAACCCCAAAAAGAACAGCATATTGGTTGAGGATGCTATTCCCATCATATCCGCCATCCAATCCATCAATCCCGGAAACAAATCCAAAACCAAAACGCAAAATCCTACAAGTAGCCATGCAAGTGCATATTTCAACTCCAATGCCTTATTTCTTATCATATTCACTATTACACATAAGGCTAATATAATAACTATTGCAACTATAATTTTAATTCGTACATTCATTTCATCTATCCCTTTACTTTCTAATACACTCAATCAATATCGCCAGCGTTACTTTAACCATATAGTAGATAGACTTTCTAGGAGATATGGAAGATACTCCTCCTTCTCTAGCCTTCATAACAACTGGAATTTCTCTGACTTTCTTTTTCCGTCTAAGTATCGCAACCACACTTTCTGGTTCCGGATAATCTTTCGGATAATCATAAGCAAATATTTTAATAATATCGCGATTAGTCATACGTAAGCCAGATGTCGGATCTGTAATCTTATTCCCCGTTAGAATCCGAATCAGAATAGTAAAATACTTTATTCCAATTCTTCTTGTCCCAGATGATTGGAAACCTTCTTGATTAATAAAACGTGAGCCAATCACCATGTCTGATTTATTATGTTCCAAATAATCTGACATTTCCTCCAAAAATTTAGGATCATGTTGTCCATCTCCATCCACTTGCACCGCTATATCGTATCCTTCTTCATAGGCATATCTATATCCAGTTTGGACAGCCCCTCCAATTCCAAGATTAATTGGCAAATCGACAAAATTAAATTGATTCCTTATACAAATATTCCTTGTATTATCTGTAGAACAATCATTAACAATAACATAATCGAAGTCCGAAGCATATTTTTCAATGGATCGAATCGTTCTTTCTATGTTCTCACTTTCATTATATGCTGGTATTATAATCAACTTTTTCATACTGTCTCCCTGTATACTTATCTATTTCTCAAAACTTTGCTTTTTAATTAAATCTTCCATAACACACTGTCTCTCTTCATTAATTATCTTTTATAGAATTCCTCGTAATTGTAACATATATTTTTTTATACGTATATGGTAAATAACTCGTCCTCCTAAAAAAACATGCCAGACTTCACAAGAATTAAGAGCTTACCCCATATCTGGGCAATCAATCTGGAAATACTTTCGCCATAAGCACTTCGTGACTATGCAATGGTATGTATCAGCCTCTCTATGGGATTTAGAGCATCTGATATCGTGGCTCTTAAATTCCGTAAGCGTCAAATCTTACATGTGGTATATGGCTGATGGTGATATTTCCCAACAGCAAACAGCGTTAATGGTTTCCAGAATTCCATTTCTGACGAAACCGGAAAAAGAAAGAACCATACTGAATGGAGAATGTCTAAAAGTGCTTCTTGCCGCACCAGGAAAAGGCAAAACTGAAATCCGGGATACTACTATCATGATCGTTCTGGATGATTCTGCAATAAGACTAAGTAAATTGCTTAATCTCAAACTATCAGATGTAAACTTACAAAGAAAAACACCATATCTTCGGATTCATGGTAAAGGCGATAAAGAGCGAATCGTATCAATCTCAAATAATGCCGTTAAGCATCTGAAATACTATATTAATCTATATCATAGTGTGAATGCACCTGTTACGGAATATCTGTTTTATACAGTTATTCATGATCGTACCAGCGCCATGTCTCCAGGCAATGTTGAACACATCGTCAATAAATATGCCGAAATGATACGTTCAGAACATCCAGATATGCCGGCTAAAGTGCATCCACATATGTTTAGTAATCCAAACTTTCCACTGGAAAACTTATAAACACTCCATTCTTTGTGTCTGAAAGTTTAGATATTATTTCCAGCCCCCTATGCCCCATATAATTTAGAACTGGAGGTGATGAGAAAAATAGGCTTTGAAAATCTTTTACTGAATTATAGTAAGCCCATTAAGCACATGGAAGAGGAAGGCTATTCTAAAAACTACATTTTTCTACTAAAAAGGGGGAATCAACTGGCTGCAAAAAATATTTCCAACAATCGATGCAAATACCAACACATCGGAAATTCCTTTCTTCTAAATCTGATTAGATTCTTCACTTTTTGCATACAGTCTAGTCAATATTTTCGCAATAAAAGAGGGCCAAAATTTTCGAAACATGATGTAGTCTTCCTGTGTCCTAACACCATCTTTTATAATAATCGATGTTTCCGACCCTTCATGTATACGATGTCCCACCAATATCTCCCTATTA
>PPYE01311534.1_pt1 | contig 19955 bp, 17 predicted proteins | sample 1559881 | NCBI WGS metagenome assembly PPYE01 (sample SAMN08240022, study PRJNA423297) | Human gut metagenome, whole genome shotgun sequencing project.
TCTCTCTTTTCGATTGACAGGGGGCTTGTCAATTTACAGGAGTCTTGCTCGGATGATTTTTCGTAAGCGATTGCCCTGAATAAGGAAGCGGGAGTTTCCGCTTTCCGAAAAGCTTTTTGAAAAATAGAAATCGATTGTTTTTTAGCGAAAGAGTATAGTAGCTATACTCTTTCGCCCCATTACAGAGATTTTTTCGGCAGGTAAAGCTTTGTCCCGTCCCGCAATCGAAGATGCCCGCGAAACGCCGAAAGCCTCTGAAGGAAGGAGTAGTTCAGATGAGCTGTACAAGAAGATCATATCTGCGCGCGACGCGGTCCTCTTGTTTGCGGAGGCGGAGGGTGACGCGGCTTTCTCTTTTCGCCGTCCTGTTCGTCCATATTGTTTCGGCGAACCTGCCCGCGGCGAAAGCGGCTCCGCCTCCGAACCGCCCCGTCCCTGTGGAGCTCTTCGTGGCGAAGGAAAAGGAAATGCCGCTGACCCGAGAGTATATCGGGCACGTGGAAGCCGTTCAGGCCGTCGAACTTCGTCCGCAGGTGTCGGCCGTCATTGAAAAGGTCGAATTCCCGGAGGGGGCCGAAGTGAAAGAGGGACAGCTGCTCTTCACTCTGGATCGACGTTCTTTCTCCGCGGCGGCGGAACTGCGCAGGGCGGAACTCGCTCAGGCCCAGGCCGACAGGGACAGAGCGCGGCGCCTCCTCAAACGCATGGAGGCCGCCGATAAACGCTCGGTCACGGCGTCGGCCCTTGACGACGCTCGTTGCGCCGTGCTCGACGCCCGGGCCAAAGTACGGAGGGCGACGGCGGCTCTGAGGATGGCCGAGATCGATCTGGAACGAACGAAAATCTGTTCGCCGATCGACGGCCGCATCGGGGCGGCGCTGGTCACCCGCGGCAATTACGTGACTTCGGCGACCCCGCTCGCACGGGTGGTGCAGACCGATCCCATACGCGTCTCATTCGCTCTGTCCGATCGCGAGTATCTCGCCGGCCGGGCGTTTTTCGCCGGCGGCGCGAAGGGCGCCGGTGCGTTCTCGGTCCGCGTCGTCCTGCCTGGCGGCGCGGAACTTCCCGGCCAGGGACGTCCGGATTTTATCGATAACCGCATGAATCCCGGAACAGGGGCCATCCTTGCGCGCTGCCGCTTCGACAATCCGGATGGATTGTTGGTACCGGGAGAACTGGTGACGCTCCGGGTGCTCCGTTCTGCGGGGCCGGTCCTGATTGTGCCGCAGGAAACGGTCATTTCCGATCGGCAGGGCGATTTCATCTGGTTCGTCGACGACGGCGGGATCGTCTCTCGCCGTTCCGTCGTCGTCGGTCAGACTGTAGACGGGCTTGCCGAGATCGTCGAAGGCCTGGCCCCCGGCGACCGCATCGTGCGCCGAGGGATGCAGCGCGTGCGGCACGGCAGCGCCGTAACGGCAATAGCGCCGCCTGAGGAACGGTGACGGCGTCATGATCTCGAAGTTCTTCATCGATCGTCCGCGTTTCGCTGTCGTTCTTTCTCTTCTCATGTCCGTCGTCGGAGCGCTGGCGCTCTTTCTGCTTCCCGTCGCCCAGTACCCCGAGATCGCGCCGCCGACGATACGCGTCTCGACCGTTTATCCCGGCGCGTCGGCTCGGGTCGTGTCCGACACGGTAGGAGCGCCGCTGGAAAAAGCCGTCAACGGCGTCGAAGGTATGATGTATCTGTCGTCGTCGGCTTCGGATTCCGGGGCGTACGTCATGAGCGTGACTTTCGAGCTCGGCACCGATCCGGATATGGCGCTGGTCCGGGTGCAGAATCGAATGCAGCTCGCCTTGCCTCAGTTGCCCGTCGAAGTGGTCGCCCGCGGACTCTCGGCGTTGCCGGTATTCATGTCGCCCATCGCTCAGCTGAGTTTAGTCTCTCCCGGGGGGACTCACGACCTGCTGGCGCTGAACGATTACATGAAAAACAACGTCAAAGACGCCATCGATCGCGTCGACGGCGTGGGAGACTCGTTCCTCATCGGTTCGGGGCGAAGTCTCAGAGTCTGGCTGAATCCGGAACGCATCGCCAACCTGGGACTTTCCGTCGACGACGTGGTAGCGGCGATACGGAGCCAGAACCGGCAGGCGGCTATCGGAGCCGTGGGGATGGCTCCGGGCAACGAAGGGACTCCGATAGCTTATTCCCTCGAAACGAAAGGACGTCTGAACGACGCGGAGGATTTTAGAAACGTGATCGTGCGTACGGATTCCGACGGCAGTCGCGTCACTCTCGGTCAGATCGCCCGCATCGAGATTGGAGCCGAGAGTTACGGCTTCGAAGGGTTTGTCAACGGGGCTCCCTCGTCCAGCTTGAAGATCAGCCAGTCGCCGGGTTCCAACGCCTTGGAGGTCATGGCGGCGATCAGGACTCAGATAGCCCGTCTGGAACGGGATTTCCCGAACGACATGGAAATGGCGATCGTCTACGATGCGACGGCTTTCGTCAGAGCGTCTTTCGTGGAGATCCTCGCGACGTTGGGGCTCACCTGTCTGCTGGTTGTCGTCGTATGTTACCTGTTCCTGCAGAGCTGGAGAACGACTCTGGTGCCCGTGGCGGCCATCCCCGTATCCCTGCTGTTCGCGCTCGCCGGGCTGTCCGCCCTCGGATACAGTCTCAATATCCTGACGCTGTTCGGGTTCATCCTGGTGATCGGCACGGTGGTGGACGACGCCATTCTCGTGGTGGAGCGGGTGCAGTTCGTCATGGAACGGGACGGCGCCGATGCCCGCTCGGCAACGGTCCGCGCCATGAAGGATATCACGACGCCTATGGTCGCCACAACGATGGTGTTCCTGGCTATCTTCGTCCCCGTGGCTTTCATGAAGGGGATGACCGGCATCATCTACCGGCAGTTCGCGGTCACCATCGCCCTCGCCGTTTTGTCTTCGCTGGTCGTCGCGCTGACGCTCAGCCCCGTGATGTGCGCATCCCTGCTTTCCGCCGCCGCACCGGCGGCGAAAGGCCCGCTCGCATGGTTCAACCGTCTGCTGGAACGAACCCGTTCAAGCTATGTGAGGGGATCGGTATGGATCGCCCGCCGTTCCGCCGTAACGCTGCTGCTGTTCCTTCTGATCGGCTGCGCGGGATGGTTCATGCGGAGGAAGATCCCCACGTCGTTTCTGCCCGACGAGGATCAGGGCTGCGCTTTTCTCGTCGCTCAGCTGCCCGAAGGGGCTACCAGGAGCCGGACGGTCCCTTTGATCGAAAGGCTGTGCCGTAGGGTGGAAGACGTGCCGGGGATCGAGTGGGTCCTGGGTTTCCCGGGCAACAATTTCATCGGCGGATTCGGAGCGGACGAGAGCGTGGGCTCTGTCTGGGCGACTCTCGAGGACTGGTCGGAACGCTACGCGCGCGAGGGGCAGGATCTGAACTCCGTCATGGCGAAACTGCGCGGCATCGCCGCTTCGGTTGCGGAAGCGCGGGTGATGGTGTTCACGTTGCCGCCCATCCTCGGCGTCAGTCTGAGCGGAGGACTTGACTTCCGTCTCCAGTCGCGCCGGGGATTCGATCCCGCCGAACTGTATCAGGTGCTCCTGGATTTTCAGGGACGTCTCGCCCGGTGTCCGGAAGTGCTGTTCAGTTACAGTCCTTACACCGCCAGCGTGCCTCATATGCGTCTCAACGTCGACCGCGCCAAAGCGGAAGACCTAAACGTACCGATCTCGTCGGTTTTTTCGACGCTCCAGTGCTATTTCGGCACTTACTACGTGAACGACGTCAACCTTGGGAACCAGACCAACAAGGTCCTTCTGGGAGCGGACGCGCCGTTTCGGCAGAACGTCGACGGGATGGCGCGGAGCCATGTCCGCGGCAGGACCGGACGGCAGGTGCCCCTGAGCGCTTTGGCGGCGACGGAAAAAAGCTTGGGGCCGAGCGAAGTGGATCGCTACAACCTCTATCCCGCAGCCGCCGTTACCGTAAGACTCAAACCCGGCGTCAGCACCGGGCGGGGGATGGCTCTCCTTGAAGAACTGGCAAAAGAACTGCCCGAAGGCTATGGCTACGAGTGGTCCGGCATGAGCTTTCAGGAAAAGCGCACCGGCGAATCCGGCGAACTGAGCCGCGTGCTGTTGCTGGCGCTGCTCTTCAGCTATCTTTTCCTGGTGGCTCAATACGAGAGTTGGACGCTGCCCCTGTCGGTGCTCCTGTCGCTGGTAACGGCTTTCGGCGGCGCTCTGGCTGGCGTGTGGATCATGAAGCTGTCGCTGAGCGTCTATGCCCAGCTGGGGATCCTTCTGCTCGTGGGACTGGCCTCGAAGAACGCCATCCTCATCGTCGAATTCGCCAAAGCGCTGCGGGAACGAAACGGACTGTCGATCCTCGACGCGGCCTCGCAGGCCGCCCATGAACGATATCGCGCCGTGCTGATGACGGGTCTGACCTGTGTCTTCGGCATCCTGCCCATGCTTTTTGCCGCAGGCGCGTCGTCGGCCAGCCGAAGGGCCGTCGGCAGCGTCATGGTGTTCGGGATGGCGATCGCTACGGTATTGGGCGTTTTCCTGATCCCCGGACTGTTTGTCCTGTTCGAAAGACGTGCAAAAAGCGGCGGCGCTCCCGCCGTCACGCCGAAGAAGACGAGGTGAGATCAACGCGATGAACGGGAAAAAATTTGCGCTTGCCGCGCTGGCGACAGCGGCGCTGACGGCACTGGTTTGTCCGCAGGGACGCGCCGCGCGGAGGACGGAAAAGGCAAATGAAGGCGACTGGCTGCGTCTGGCGGAACGATATCCTTTGACGGCTTCTTCGGCAAACGGAGAACGGCTCTCCGCATCGGTTCTGGCCAGATGGTGGGACGCGCTGGACGATGAGCTTCTGCCGGAACTGATCGTTCGCGCCCTGAAACATAATAAAGATATGGACGCCGCGCTGGCGCGGGTATACGAAGCGCGGGCAGCGCTGGGCATTGCCGAGGCCGGTCTCTCGCCGGCCGTCAGCCTGGGAGGAAAAACCCATAGAAGCCGGATTTCCGACAACGCAGGAGGAACGGGAGAACGCAGCGGACACCGTTTGGGGTTCCACGCTTCGTGGGAGATCGATCTGTTCGGCCGGCTGCGCCGGGGCGCTTCGGCGCGACGCGCCGACCTGGAAGCCGAGGTCGCCAAGCTGCAGAACGTCTGGGTCTCGGTCGCCGCCGAGGTGGCGCTGAACTATGTCGATTATCGTTCGCTCCAAGCCAGGATCGACGTAATGGAACGGAACGTCCTGCGTCAAGAGGACATGCTTCGTCTCGTCGCCTCGCGCCGGGCCGCCGGCCTGAGCAACGAACTGGCGGAACAGCAGGCGCGGTACGGCCTGGACTCGGCCCGGGCCGGTATTCCGCCGCTGAGGTCGGCTCTGGAAGCGAAGAGCAACGCCCTTTCCATTCTGGTTGGAGAGATCCCCGGTTCTCTGAACGACGCGCTGACTTCCCCTGCTCCGGTCCCCCGAGCGAAGGCCGCTCTTGTGACGGGGATCCCCGCCGAGACGCTGCGCCAACGCCCGGATATCCGCATGGCCGAGCGCCGTCTGGCCGCGCAGACGGCGCGGAAAAAAAGGGCCGCCGCCGAGCTTGCCCCTCAACTGCGCCTGTCGGGTTCCGTCGGTTTCGAATCACTGAATTCAGGAAACCTTTTCTCGCCCGGATCGCAGGGATTTTCGATCGGCCCCCTGATCCTCAGTTGGCCGCTCTTCAATGCGGGCGCCCTGCGCCGCAACGTCCGGGCGCAGGGCGCGCGTGAAAAGGCGCTGCTGGCCGCCTATGAAAAGACCGTGCTGAAGGCTGCCGCCGAAGTACGCGACGCCCTTGCGGCTTACGGTCAGGAAAATCTGCGCCGGCAGTCTCTGGAAGCCGGGCGTTCAGCGGCCCGGCGCGCGCTTGAACTTGCCGAAGATCGCTATCTTCACGGACTGTCCGATTTCAGCGACGTGCTGGGAGCCTAGGGAGCGCTCCTGTCTCTGGAGGACGGACTGGCGGCGAACGCCGGCAACATGACCGGCGCTCTGATCAGGCTTTACAAGGCCCTCGGAGGAGGCTGGGCGCCTTTGTCCCCGGAGGACGAGCGGCATCGAGTCCCTGACGCTGCCAGGCGTGAGCGACAGTCTCCTGATGCTGAGCGAACACAAGGCTGATCCTGTGTATTTTCTTCAATAACGGTTTAAATCGCAGACAGTTTTTTGGCCGCAGGGAGATATAATAATTTTTTATAGGACATCTCAATTGTAAGGCGTCCGTTCTTCACGGAGGATTAGTCGCAAAGGACTATTTCACCTGCTGAGCAGTGCGCATAACTTGTTTTGTGACTCTTCCTTAGCGGTTTGGAGTTATTAAGTTTTTAGTTATGATAAATCTCAATGCTATAGGCGCTGTAACACGTCCCGCCCGTTTCAATTCGAATGAACTGAAACGGGCGGGTATATTTTAAAAATATATAGTTCAAATCCTTGCGGCGACTTCGTTGCAACTGGGTTGATCTTTCGTCCGTGGAACAATCCGCACGGGCGAGTCGAATCATGATGCGATTAAAAGACTTCGTTTGTTTAAGCATCTAAGCTGTGCGGTACAAACATTGAGACAATGTGCAGAGCCCTTCAGCAAAAACGGGATCAACTACTGGCAAACCAGTTAACATCCGCAGTTTTTCCGCAGCGCCAATACTGCTCATTCCGGTACAGGACAAAGCGATACTGTCGACACCTTGAGCTTTTAGACTCAGAGCCAGTCTTTTTACGGAATTTTCTCCCTGATGTGTCATCAACTCCCAAGTACTGTACACGCCTTCAGGAGCCCCTAAATTGATCAGGTTGTTGCCGAAAACGTTGATATAAGGCGTCGGAACGTAGTCTGTAATGCCCAATATGCCAGCGCGGCGTCCGTATTGGCGAGCTACGATGGCAACGCTGCTTCCTGCGCCGATAACAGGGATTGGAAGCAGTTGGCGTAGTTCAGGCACGCCGGGATCATCTGCGCAGCTTACGATAAGAGCGTCCACGTTCTGAAATTCTTCTGCCAGCTCAAGAATCTTCGGTACGGCTAATTCTTTAGTTTCTGGGCTGTGAATACCTTCAGGTTGGTTGGGGATACATCTGGATTCCACTTGCAACTCTGGAAAGGAGTCCATAATCAGTCGGCCATGAAGTTCCATCAGAGAACGGTCGCTCATGGTAACGACGCGAATCAGTCCGATTCGCCAGGTCTTCATGTTTGGCCTCTAGCTGTTTAGATAATCAACGATCGCACCGGTGTAAATTTTTGTGGCGTTGACCACGTCTTGCACGTTCACAGTCTCATTGTAAGCGTGAATTCCTTCCAGATTGGCCGGTCCATACTGTAGCGTGGGAATTCCCGCGTATCTGAAGAAACGCGCGTCGCTGCTTGCCCATTGGTAGGTCCTGTTCAGCGTTTCTCCCCAAACTCTCCGTACGTTTTGAGCGACAGCCTCGACAATGGCCGCTTTTTGATCGGTGCCGTTGGGCTCGGATTTCCAGCCAAATTCATATTTGATGCCGTCTATGCAGGACTCACTTATAATCATAAGCAACATTTCCTCAACCATCTCGCAGGACACTCCCAAAGGCAGGCGCACGTCGATTTCCGCTTCAGCGTAATCGGGGACCATATTTACCTTCGTACCGCCGTTGATCTTGCCGATATTGACGGTACAGTGATTGAGCACGTGCTGAGCTCCGGGAGCCTTCAGCAGGCGCTTTGCCATGAGGCGAGATTCTTCCATGAGGCGAGCCGTATCCTCGTCATAGCGAGGTACGATGTCACGGATTTTGTGGATATGCTGAAGGACTTTGAGCAGTCTGTCGATGGCGTTGCCCCCCGTATAAGGGGCGAGACTACCGTGGGCTGGTTCTCCGTAAGCTTTGAGTTTGATCCAGCAGCAACCTTTTTGCCCTATCTCACAGTTGAAATAACCTGTTGGCTCGGCGATCAACGCTGCGTCGCCCTTTATAGTGCCGCTTTCGACCAGCCACTTTGTTCCCCATGGACCGCTGACTTCTTCATCGGGGACGACCGTCAGGATGATTTGTCCTTGCAAGGAGATTTTTTCGTCAGCCAGCAGCCCCATGGCAAACAGCAGCCCCGCAAGCCCGCACTTCATGTCCGAAGCCCCGCGTCCGTGTATTTTACCGTCACGGATCTCTCCACTGAAAGGATCGAAGTCCCATTTATCAAGGTTGCCGACAGGCACAACGTCGCAATGACCGTTAAGAATCAGTTTTTTCCCTGATGAGGGATCCCCCAGCTCAGCTATAATGTTTGGGGCGCTTTCCACAGGACGCACTACTCGGCAGAGGATGTCGCGCGTTTCCAAAAATTTCGCGATGTAGGAAACGATTTCCTCTACGTCCCCCGGCGGGTTGACGCTGGGAATGCGAATCAGATCGGAACATAGCACGAGCAATTGGTCGCGTCTGCTTTCCACAAGCTCATACAGTTTCTTGTGATCGTACATCTTTTATCGTCCTTTCTGTTACAACATAGTCTTTAATAATTAAAATTTATAATCTTTTAATCAAGCCCTTTTATGAACGGGCTGTATGCATACGCTGATATGCGGTTATCCATGTTTTTGAAACATCGGTTGCAGCTACTATCCGTTTTTGAGAATTCTGAGGAGCCTTACTTTTTTTTGCTGCTCTTCCAGCTGAACAAGCCGGGAAAAGCTTTAATGATAGCTGCAAAGATAACGAACTGGAAGATGGAGTAGATTCCGGAATACCAGCCGAGAGTGAAGGGCCACGTGGGATAGAAATCATAAAGGTGCAAAATGAAAGCGTTGCCAGCGACAAACATGGGTTGTTCGACAAAGAACTGGAGCAGAAGCGTTGAGACTGCGAAAACAATCCAGCGCGTCCGTTCGTTTTCGATTTTGATGATCTGTTTCCAAGCAAAGTACCAATAAACGCCCTTGACTGGTTGTGCCCAAAGATCTACAGCCGGAGTTCCGGATGGAATGCCGCGGGCGATGCCGACGATAATGCCGACGATTGGACCGCCGCACATGCCAGCCAAACAAGGCATGAGCGCTCCGGGATCCATGACCAGCGGAGGAACAAGAGGAACCGCAATCCCCAGAGCGCGAAAAGCGAAAGCTGCGCCGCCAAAAGCTGCGGCAAGTCCAATCTGGTTGGATGACATCAGTGGTTTACGCTCGAAATCTTCTTGAAGCTGAATATCCTTTCTTGATTTGAACATGTAAATGAGCAAAAACAGCACGATTGCCGCTAGAGCAATGTAGTTCCAAGGATACAGATTCGCCAGCAGTTTGGCTCCTTTCTGATAATACACGCGGAAAAGCACAAAAAAGATGAAGATCAGTACAAGTCCAACTAATCCGTTTCTCGTTTCTTTTCTCATGCCATACATCTCCTTTGTCCATGAATTTAACAATATTTACCAGAGCAAAAATTCCCAGGTAAACAAAGTTCCAAACCAACCTTTTTTAGAGCTAAAATAAACGACTGCCGTCATTGCGGCAAAAGCAATCAACATGACGATAAAATCCTTCATCTGCAACTTCAGCGATTTACGGTAAGTCCTGTGTAATGGATCGTTCGTAAAGCCTCTGGCTTCGATGGCTCGAGAAATCTCCTGTCCTTTCAAAATAGATATGAATAGTCCGGGAACAATGACCGGGATATACGCTTTGATTTTTCTGAATGGATTGGAGCTCTCGAAACTGGCGCCGCGAGCTTTTTGGGCCTCAATGACGGTGCTTATTTCATTCTTCAGGACCGGAATATAGGAGAAAGCGATCCCGATAGCGATAGAAGCTTCCGGAGGAAGCTTCGCCTTGTTCATGGTAAGAACAATGGAACTCGTCGGCGTAACGCTGGTAATCAAGTCGGCCGTCCAGATAAAGAACACAAAGCGCATGGCGCTGGCCAATCCGCTGAAGATTCCTGTCGCAGTTACCGGAAGGTGCTGGCCTGGCAATAAGTAGAAATATACCGGTTCATTTGGAAGCGGTTGAGCAAAAGGGAAATTGAGGATAAAAAAGAGAAAAAAGGCCAAAAGCAGCGGTTTGGTAATTCTCCATATTTGCATTCTGGAAAATCCCGAAAATCTGTACAAAGCGTAAGCCAGCAATAACAACAAGGCAACCGCAAAGGGGTCAAATATAGCGCAACCGATGATGATAAAAGAGAGCAGAAGGAATATCTTTGTCCGCGGATCGAGGTTATAGAGAAAAGAATTTTTGATATCAGCGTTCATGACGATGGCCCCCCTCAGTTATAAAGACATATGTTCAAGCAGTCTACAGGCTTCATCTACATCAACGACAGTAGGGGAAGAAAGGCCGCAATACTGAAATAACCGTGTGATCTGCGGAGCTTCAAGGTTGGAAGACCGCAGAACTTCTTCCTCTGCGAAAACCTCTCTGGGAGTGCCGTCAGCGATAATGCACCCCATATGCATTGCCACAATACGATCGGAATATTCCGCGGCAATACCCATATCATGAGTTATCACGACAATGGTTTTACCCATTTCGTCGTTGAGGAGCTTCATCATGTCCATCATCGCGCGGCTCTGAACAGGATCTTGCCCTGTAGTCGGCTCATCAACAATGAGAATATCAGGTTTCATACAAAGAATTGCAGCGACGGCGATCTGTTGACGCTGCCCTTTACTGAGGTTATATGGATTAGCATCCAGCAGATCCTCAATTCCAAGCAGTTGGGCAGTTTCATGCACTGTTCTGTTGATATTATCTTTAGACCAACCGAGATTTCTGGGGCCGTAGGCTAATTCGTCGGCGACGATCGAAGAAAAGATCTGGTGATCGGGATTCTGGAAACAATAGCCTACTGATTTGGAAAGCTCCGCTACGGTTGTTTGTTTGGTATCTTGTCCTTTTATCAACACGCGCCCGCTGAGCGGCTGATGCAGGCCATTAAAGTGTTTGACGATCGTCGTTTTGCCGGAACCGTTACGACCGACGATAGAAACAAATTGCCCTTTGTAGATGTCGAGGTTGATGCCGTGCAGGACTTCCACGTCGGGGGTATAACCGAAGCGAAGATCTTCAACGTGAATAATCGGTTCGGTGAACTTCCGATACTGTTTGAGCTTTTCCCCTTCATGAAGCAGCTGTTCTCGAGGCGGAACTTGTGGAAGGAGTTTCTTGAAGCTATCGACGGCCTGATCAAGATTTCTGGGTTGAGTCAGTTTTTGTTTTTTCTCTTCATTCAACCAAGAACAGAACTGGTTGATCTGCGGGGTAATAACACCAATTTTTCTAAGTTCCCGGGAATGGCGAAGCACTTCATCGGGAGTGTCGTCGTAGACGATGTTTCCCTTGTCCATGACGATGATGCGATTGACGAGATCAATGACCTTTTCGAGCTTATGTTCGACGATGAGAACAGTTTTTTTCTTGTCTTCCGCCAGTTTCTTCATTAACTGAAAAACAAGATCGCTGCCCAGCGGGTCAAGGTTGGAAGTTGGTTCGTCGAGGACGTAAATTTCCGGCTCCATTGCCAGCACTGATGCCAGCGCGACTGATTGTTGCTGTCCTCCAGACAGCGCCTGCGGCGGACGTTGCAGATAGGCTTCCATACCGACGTAACCGGAATATTCCTTGATCAAGCGTTCCACTTCTTTGACAGGCAAACCGCGGTTCTCTGGACCAAAGGCAATTTCATCTTCAACTGTGGGATTAGTGAGCTGACCGCTTGGGTCCTGGAAAAGTAATCCCGCAATAAAAGCCATATCGCCGATGCGGCGTTTGGAAATGTCCTTGCCATGTACAAGAAGCTTACCCTGAAAATTACCGGCGTAGGATTCGGGCACAATGCGATTGAGTGTTGAACAGAGCGTAGTCTTGCCGGCTCCGGAAGGCCCGGTAATGAGAATGAGCTCTCCTTCATGAATTGAAAGATTGATATCCTGAATGGCTGGCTTTTCGGCTCCGGGATAGGTATAGGTTACCTGATCGAATTGGACGATTGTACCCATTGAGTGACGCCTCCGCTTCTCTTTGGTTATAATTTGTCGAACATATAAATAACAAATTTCTTATGAAAAATATGTCTGAAGCACTGCAAATTTGCTAAAAACTTGCAAATTTTAAAATCTTATATTGCCGAAATTCTTACACAAGCTCGCTCAGCGCCCGCGCGGCGATGGAGCGAGCGAGGATCACGGGTTTGTTGGCAATTTTACGTACCTGCTCCTTCATCGCCAGCGTGTAGCCCATGCAGTCCATGACAAGCGCGTCGGCGCCCCAGCGGGCGAACTCTTCCGCGGCGGCGGAGATCGTCTCTTCGGGACGGACGTAGGGCGACGCTCCGATCGAGCGGTTCTGCGGCGTGATTTGCGACCAGCGGCGCGACGACTGTTCCAGCTGATCCGGCGACGGCATGAAAACGCCGAGTTTCGCGCCGGCCGGAACGACGGCCTGGACCATGTTGAACAGCACTCTCTGCGGCCTCAGCAGCAGCCCGCCGGTTGGGAAGTCGGGGAACTCTCCCGTGCAGAGCAGCAGGACGGCGGGGATCCCGGCGGCGAAATGAGCGGCGATCTTTTGGCGCACCAGCGACGTGACCGTGCGCTCGCAGATCTGCACCGACGAACCGTCGGCAAGCCGCGTGACCAATACGTAGTCGCCCGGGCGCGGCGCCATGGCGGCGATCTGTTCGGAACTCAGACCGTCCAGCGCTCCCGCTTCGATCAGTTCCACTTCCGCCCCGAGGATCTTCATAAGGTCAGGCGTGACGTCTGTTCTTGGCGCCTGCCCAATGGTGACGGTCCCTACGCGCAAAGTCATGGCCGGGCCTCTTACGCCTGAGGATCCGCCGGCGGCAGATCGCCCATGCTTTGAAGTTTGTTCATGGCCCCGTAACGTTTGAGGGTCAGATCGAATTCTTCCTCGCTGTAAAACTTGCACTTGCCCTCGCCGAACGCTTTCGCCGTTTCGATGGCGAAGCGCACGGCCGCCTCGATGTCTATCGGTTGCGAGCTTCCCGTAGCACAGCCGGGGACCGTCGTCTGCGACGTCAGCGCCACGCCGACGACCGGCGCTTTGGTGGCCGTGCAGGGCTGGAGGATGCTGTTCAGGTGATAGAGCCCGTTGCCGTAGGGCGTGATGTCGGTCATGCTGAGGGGAAAAACCTTGGGCAGCTCCCCCGTGACGGAGCTCATGATCTCGAGCAAATCTTCGCTGACGCGCAGGATCCAGCCCTCCTTGACCGTCGGCGAGATGGCAAAGCCGCGGGCGTTGACGATCCGGTTGCCGCGCGTCGTGTCGATGGACAGGACGGCGTCCAGCTCCTCGCCCATTTCTTCGCGGTTGGCGATGGTCATGTTGATGGGAGAACCCATGAACGGCACGGGATCGTGAGGGCGTGTAGGAGAATTGGGGCAGATGTGAGTGGAGACGAACACGTCGCCTTTGAGCGCGTCGCCCTTTTTCGCCATGTCGCCCAGTTTCATGGCGACGGCCACGGCCGACACGGCGCCGTCGCCGTCGGAAACGAGCCCGATCCGTTCGGGGCGCGCGCCGATGCCGCCGAGACGGCCGACGATACCGATGGTGGGGGCTGTGCCGCCGTTATGTTTGCCTTCGGAGCCGTAGAACCACGTTTTGACGAAATCAGTGCTGCCTTTGGGGCCGTGAACAGTTTTGACGGAGATCTGTTCCCCCGGCACGCCGGCAGCCATCAGCGCTTGTTTGACGCTCTCGCCGCTTACGGACGGCGAGTCGAGCAGTTCAAGCGCGTTCATCGTATAAAGAAGAGACATGATCGGTACCTCCTTGATCTTCTACGTCTATTTTTTCTCTTCGGTCATTGCGAACGCGGCAGCTGCACTACTTCAGCGTGACGTAGGGCAGCACGGCCCTGCCGACGACCTTCTCGATAGGTTCCAAAAGTTCCCGGCAGAACATGCCTGCGCCAAGAGGGATCCTGTCCGCAGGGACCAGCGTCACGAAAACGCGCCGCCCCTTTGTGAGCTCCGCCGTGGTGACGGGAAGTCCGGTTTCTGCGTCCGTGGTCATGATCAGATCGGGGAAGGTCCCCAGCCGTTCGCCGCCACGGTCCAGCGTCATGAATTCGTTCCAGAACGCGAGTTCGCACCCGCCTGCGGAAACGACGCCATGGTCGAACCCGCCTTCGGTAATCAGGTCGATAGCGTCCACCGTGCCCGCCGTAACGACGCGGCCGCCGAGAAAGCCGACCGCCGCCTGGACAACAGCTTCGGCTCCGCGGGAACGGGCTTCAAGCATTTTCGTCCCAGTTTCGATGGCCAGCATCACGGCTCCCGGCGCGGCATGTTCTTTCAAATAATGGGCTTTGACCGGATTACGGGCCACCGCAACCAGTCCTCCGGCCTGAACGGCGCATTGCCGCACGAGCGCCGCTACGGCCTCCATGGGGCCGCTGAAAGCCGCTTCGAGGTAGCGCCCCGTCTCGGGATTTCCTCCCGCCGCCGTCTGCTTCGAAACGTAACGATTGTCGCGGTGCAGCGCCATGGATCCCATGACGCCGGTGGGATGCGCGCGTCCGTTGCACGGCGCGTCGATCAAGGGCAGTCCGCTCATGGCGGCCGGCAGCCAGCCGTTGAACGTCGAGCCGCCGCCATTTTCGTTGGTGATCAGTCCGGCCGGAGGCGACACGTCCAGTTTTGCCATCAATTCAATGACGCGCATGGCCGCTTCGGGTTTGGCCATCGCTTCTTTCGAGGCCGGCGCACCCACCGCCGAACAGGTGACGACGACCGCTTCGGGATCGATCTCATCCAGCGAGACCAGTTCCAACGGACCGGAGGAAAGAGCCGCTTCGCCGAGCGCGCGCCCCTTAGCCATCGAACCGCCGCCGCCACCGCCAAGAAAACAGCCGCCCAGCAGCGCGGCTTCCACGTGTTCCTGAGTCAGTTTCAATCGCGACATGCAAAGACCTCCCTCAGCACAAGGCCGTCCACAGGCAGGCAGCCGCGCAGCGCAACGGATCCAGCACCGGCAAGCCGACGCGGCGGCGCAGCTCCGGAGCGGCGTTGATCGTCGCCAACCCCGTGCAGGCCAGAAGGAGCAGCTTGGCGCCCTTGCTTTTCAGCGCACAGCCGGCTTCCGCGAGCGCGTCCATCGCGTCGGGGCGGAACAGATCCAGCGTCGTATGGATCTGCGGCGGGCGCAGAGAGTCGACGATCCTGCCGCCTAAAATTTTTGCGATCTCTTCCGGCACGTTGTCCGTGATCCCCAGCACTCCCACGGGAACCCCGTAGGCGCTGGCCACGTGCGCCATCGCCGTGCCGGCACCGACGACCGGGACGTTGAGCTCCCGTTGAAGGATGCCGACGCCGGGATCGCCGGCGCAGCTGATATAGACGGCGTCGACGTTTTCGTCCGCGAAAGCGCGCCCCAGCGCCAGCACCTTGGGCAGCGCCTTCGCATGACTTGCCTCGTCATGGATCCCTTCGTCCTGACCGGCGATGCACCGCGATTCGACGGACAGACCGGGAAAACACGATTCAATCATACGTCCGTGAAGCTGAAGCAGCTCTTGATCCTGCGTCGTCAGGACGCGGATCAGACCGATTTTTTTCTTTTCCGACATCGAAATTTCACACCCTTTCACGGCAGCGCCGTTTTTACGAAAACACGGCGCTGCCGGTCACGTCGAAGATAAAATGCACTTACCACCAACCGAAGGAACGCCCGATGGCGTTAAAGAAACCGAAAAGCCCGTCGCCGGCCACGAAACCCGCGCCGTAGAGCTGCATCGCCTCTTCGTGGTTTTTGATGAAGAGCGCCCGCAGAATCAGGGCGACTACCAGGCCGACGCCGTAAATGGGGTTGCGGATCAGCAGCCCCGTGGCGCAGAGAATGCCCAGCGCCTTTTTCGAACCGCCGGCGACCTGCAGAAGCGCGCCGGGGACAGCCCAACACAGCATTTCAAGAAGGATCGCATAATCGGAACCCGCCTGGACCGTGGCCGCGAAAACCCGGCTGACGGGTGGAAGCAGATTGAGATTGAAATGCATCTTCATCAAAAGTCCGACCATCACAGCAGCGATCAGGCCGCCGAAGAGTTCGGAAAACATCTGCTGGCGACGTCCGTCCAGTTCGTACTCGCGATTCTTCCCGCTTCCTCTGATGACCCAGCCCGTCTTCAGATCGTATCCCATGTCGGCAAAACAGGGGCCCGTGCTGGAAACAAAGCCGGCCAACACCGCCAGCGCCGCCGGCGGAAAGTTCATGAACAGGCCGAGGCTGACGAAAATCACGGTCACGGCAAAACCGGGGAACCAGCCCGAGAACATGGCGCACAGCCCCACCAGAATCGCCGCCGCGATGGACGAGAACGTGCACCAGAAAATCCAAAGGAGCAGCTTCGGCGTTTCCATGGACGCCATAAAACCGGTGATGAACGCCAAAACGACGGCCGCGGCGGCGAAATATCCAATATGGGCGGCGATGGCTTTTTTCGCCGCCGCGTGAGTCACCGTAGGCGCGCTTTCGGACGAAAACTCGCGGACGGATTTTTTGAAGATCATGACGAGCGCCTGGATCAGCGAAATCAGCCCGGCGCCGATCATGAAACCGTGCGGGATGTACGTTTTCCCGAGATCTGCCGGGAGATTCGTCAGTCCAAGAGAACTGAGCCAAGGGACAAGGCTCGGATAATAGCCGCGGATCAAAAGCCCCGCGGCCAGAGCCGACATGGCCCATGGGTTGGCGATAAACGCGATGCCCACGCCGGCCATCGGGATGCCGCCGGCGAGGAACGGCTTGATCCGGCACCCGGCGCCAGCCGCGCCCAGAACGATGCCGCTCAAAAGCGTGCGCCCTTTTTTGCCGCCCTCGTCTCCGGCGATCAGCGCTTCCGCCGTGGCGATACCGGGCGCCCACGACTCCTGGGCGGGGAACATTTCCGAATCGAACAGCGAATAGACCAGATGCATGCCGATCAGCGTCGCCATGCCGGAACCGACAAGCATGGGAACGATCAGCGAGGAATCGCCGAAGACGTAGAGAATGCCGACGGCAAGCAGGCAGCAATTCGCCGCGCCGAATCCGGCGGCCGAAGCCATCGTCTGCACCAGATTCTGGCGATCCAGACTGCGGAATCGGCTCAGACTGGTGAAGGGGATCCTGGCGAGCGCCATGGCGAACAGCGCGCCGATGACGGATGTGTTCGGCGTCGTTCCGATGCGGGAGATGATCTGCATACAGATAACCGCCGAAAAAACGGAAACCAGTACGCTGATGATGAACGTTTGCCCCTCAAAAGCCTTGACGTGCGGAAACTTTTTCTCTTCTGACATGTGCCTGACCTCCTGACCTTCGTCGAAAATAGTGAGACTTTCTCAAAAGAAACGCCTATACGTAATCCTCCTGTCAATAAAGTTTTTTGAGATCTTATTAAATTTTATCATGCTAAATAATATAATAAATATATTCTTGCATAAAAATACAGCATCAAATTATGCAGGCGCACAATTCTAAAAATAAAGCCCCCTGAAGGAGCGTCCTTTCAAAACGCGTTCCTTCAGGGGGCTTTCACGATTCTCCGCCGGCGCCGTTTTTCGCGTACAGAAAAAACAGCGCCAGATGGAACAGCGTTGAGCCGTATCGGTTTAAGGGGAGAAGCTCCATGATCCGCCTGTGGCGGTAAAGCAGGGTATTGCGGTGGATGTGCAGTCGTTGGGCGGCTTTTTCGGAGGAGCCGTCGCAGGCGAACCAGACGCGGAGGGTCTGCACAAGGTTGGAACGTTTTCTCGCGTCTTCGTCGAAGAGAGGGCGCAGACAGCGAGAAGCGGCTTCACGGAGTTCGCTCAGCGGCCGGTTCTTTTTGAGAAGATCCAGAAGTTCCAGCTCCGAGTAGACGAAGACGCCTTCATCGAATCCTAGCTGAGCGCCGAGCTGCAGGGCCGTTTTCGCTTCCGCGAAGCTCTGAACGATGTCTTCCAGCGGTGCGGGGCCGGAGAGGCCGAGGCTCTGATGTTCCAGCTGCTGGATCAGATGGCATTTCAAAAATTCGATGAAGTTTTCCGTCCGCTCGTCGGGCAGCTGGGCGACGAGCATGCGCAAGGAGCTGTTGGCGCTGTACTGAAAAGCGCGCGGCGGCGGCAGGGAAGGCCGCTGCGGCGGCAGATTTTCCCATTGCAGGCTCCATACGTTCCGGGAGCTTTCCCAACCCTGTCTTTTCAGCGACTCGAGCAGACCGACGGGATCCTGCTCCAGCTGAAAAAGGCTGAGAGGTTCACCGGCGTTGTCGCGACAGCTCCGTTCGGTACGGAAAATTTCCCGCATGACCGTACGCGATACAATGGCATAAGCTAGTCCTTTGGGCAGGATGACCAGGGGAAAGTCCAGCTCGTCGGCGAGACTGAACGCCTCCGGTGGAATCGCGCTGATGAAGCGTCCCAGTTTGACGCCCAAGCCGGCGGCTCTGCCTGCGCTCAGGACGCGGATGATGCTGCAGATCTGCTCGGGGTTGTTGCGGAAGGCGTAACCGGTCGTGAAAGAGAACGTGTCGGGGCGGCACCAGCCGGAAGGGTCGGGGATCTCGATGAAATCGATGAAGCGGACGCGTTTTCCCGCCCCCTTTTTGCCTGCCGCGATTTCATAGCCGGCGAAAATGGGCAGCTTGAGCATATCGGCAACGGTAAACATGGCGGCAGCCCTAAACCGGAAGTTCTCTGCGGTGGCCTCGGTACCAACAGCCGCGGTGCTCCGCGCCGGTCGGGCCGCAGGCGGTGTCAAGACAACTTTTCAGCGACTTTGCGTCGCCCGCGCTTTTTTGAAAAGCCGTGCCGGACAACGCCAGAATTTCGTTGAAGAACGCCTCGCCTTGGGAGTGCTCGTCAAAGCTCGCCAGCAACGTGCAGCCCCCTTCCGATCCTTGGATTCCGCCCCGCGCGACGATTTGAACTTCCGCGGCGCCGAGGATTTTGCAGGCTTCCGCTTCGTTGATCACGTGGCCGGGGATGGGAATCAGACCTGCCGCCATGCCCATGGACAGATCGGGGGCGGCGCGCGACGCGGCAGCCATGGCGTCGTCAAGCGAACAGGGCGCGTATTTTTCGAGTCCCGCCGCGACGATCATCTCCACGCCTTCGGCGGGAAGAGCCGTAAAAAAGTGCAGCGTTCCGCCGAAAGGGCTTCCGGCCAGCATTGCCGCGCGTCCGTGGCGGTCCACGAGATTGGCGCCGGCAATGCAGACGTCGCCAGGCGAAAATCTCAGTTTCCCGGAGGCCCAGAGCTTGGCGTCCAGCGGCAGGGGGCTTCCCCGATGCAGCAGAAGATTGTGCGGCGCCGAGCAGTCTTCGGCACAGGAACCGGCGCCGCGGCGGTCGATGCGTCCGCAGATTTTCAGCGGAACGCCGCAGACCGCTTCGGAAATCAGCGAAACGGTCGTGCCGCCCTTGAGGAGCAGCCGCCCCTCCGCCAGCGCCCTCCGAACGGCGGGCAGCGTCAATATGGCTTTGGCGATCAAACGCTTGCCCGCTTCGACAGTCAACGAAATCTGCACTTTCATGTGATTTCCCCCGTTCTCGAAAATCGGATTTTTTTCTTGAAAACGAACGACGGTCAGTCCAAAATCATAGCAACTGCCATCCCACACTAATTCTTGACATAAAGTGTCAACGTAGTTTTCTGGGCGCTGCGAGCGACTGAACTCCCTCGCAGCGCCCCGTGTTCGGCTTTTTGATTAAGAAACAGTCTCAAGCGCCCCTTTGCGGCCTGCGCCATTCTGTGTGGCGTTTTTCATTATATATTGTTTTTTCGCTGTTTCAAACGGCTCAACCGCAAAATCCATAAAACTCAGATTTGCGGTCGCAGGAAGAACGGCTGCTAAAGATCGAAGCTTTAAATTGCCCTTTGACAAAGGAACCCGAGTCTGGTATATTACGTGTCGCGTTCGTGGATGGGGTTGTAGCTCAGTCGGTTAGAGCGTCGGCCTGTCACGCCGAAGGTCGAGAGTTCGAGTCTCTTCAGCCCCGCCA
>PPYE01338230.1_pt1 | contig 19953 bp, 14 predicted proteins | sample 1559881 | NCBI WGS metagenome assembly PPYE01 (sample SAMN08240022, study PRJNA423297) | Human gut metagenome, whole genome shotgun sequencing project.
TATACATCATGTCTTCCACACCGTTGATACTCTCCTCCAGTGGCATGATGACACTGTTCATCACTGCCTCGGCATCGGCACCCGTATAACTGGCAGTTACATATACCGTTGGAGGCGCAATGTCAGGATATTGCTCCACCGGCAGCGTGAAGAGCGAAATAAGCCCTATGGCCAGAATCAGGACAGAGATGGAGATAGCCATCACCGGCCGTTTTATAAACACATTTCCTTTCATAATCAATCTCCTTCTTATTTAACTTGCGTGCCTTCACGCACCAGTCCGGCGCCTTCCGATACGATTTCATCACCTGCTTTCAGTCCGTCCAGCACCACATATTCGCGTCCGTCATTGTTTTCGGCCACTGTTATCAGGGTAGAGACAGCCTTCCCGTCCACTACCTTATATACAATCGTCTTATCCTGCATCTTCACGGTGGCCGTCTGCGGAATGGCGATACAGTCTTTATAAATGCTTGGCACTACCACCGTGCCCGAGGCTCCGCTATGAAGCAACCGCGATTCGTTGGGAAACACCACGCGCGCCACCACAGTACCCGTTTGCCGGTCGATGACGCCATACTGGCGGGTGAGGGCAAGCAACTGATTCTCGGTCATGGAGAAATAGACATACATATCCGAATTGTCGCTGACCGTAGTAAGCGGATAAGGCATATTGGCACTTACCAATGCGCCTGCACGATAAGGCAATGCACCTACGACTCCGTCACTGGGACTTTTCACTTCGGTATAAGAGAGATTGTTGCGGGCACTGATCTCCTGGGCTTCGGCCTGCGACAGTTGAGCTTTGGCGGTGAGATAAGAATTCTCGGCCGTTTTCAGACTGAATTCCGAAACTACTTTCTGCGCATACAGTTCTTTGTTGCTCTTGTAGGTCAGTTCGGCAGTACCCAGCGCGGCACGTGCTGCTTCCACATTGGCAGTGGCGGTTTTCAGTGCGGCCTTGTAAGGCACTTGGTCGATAATGAAAAGCGATTGCCCGCGGCGTACTTTTTGCCCTTCGGTCACACAGAGTTTCTCAATCGTTCCCGACACCTGCGGATAAATATCAATATCCTGTCGCCCACGTATGCTCGCCGAATAGGAAGAAGAAAATTCCTTATCCACCGCTTCTATCTGCATTACTGCATAAGAAGAAGGGGACATTCTGTTTTCCCGATTATTCACCAACTTTGCAAAAAGTAAAAAAGGAAAGAACATGGAAAAAGAGAACATTATTACGGTGGATATAGAGGATTTTAAGGACAGTCAGCACGTCCTTGATTATATAGATGATGACTTTGCGATAGTCAACAGTCTGGAGGGGACTCCTTATAGTAATGATACAATCAAACTGAATTGTTTTCTCATCGCGGTTTGCATAGAAGGGTGCATCCAGCTGGACGTCAACTACCGGACCTACAAGTTGCAGGCGGGCGAGCTGCTGCTCGGTCTGCCCAATACGATTATCAGCCATACGATGCTTAGTCCTAAATATAAGGTCAGGCTTGCCGGATTCTCTACCCGTTTCCTGCAACGTATTATTAAAATGGAAAAGGAAACGTGGAATACTGCCATTCATATCCACAACAATCCGGTGAAGTCGGTTGGCAACGGGGAGGATAAAACTTTCTTCGGATTCTACCGGGATTTAATTATAGCCAAGATAAACGATGAGCCTCATTGCTACCACAAAGAAGTGATGCAATATCTCTTTTCTGCTATCTTTTGCGAAATGCTGGGGCAGCTTCATAAGGAAATGGAAGCCGCCGGCAATACGGAAGGTTCGAAAGAAGGCATCAAACAGGTGAATTACATTTTGCGGAAGTTCATGGAACTGTTATCGAAGGACAAGGGTATGCACCGTTCGGTGAGTTATTTTGCCAACGAGCTTTGCTACACTCCGAAGCATTTCTCGAAAGTCATCAAACAGGCGTGTGGCAGGACTCCGTTGGATTTGATTAATGAAACTGCCGTGGAGCATATCAAATACCGATTAAAACGTTCGGAAAAGTCTATCAAGGAAATTGCGGAAGAATTCAACTTCCCCAATCAGTCCTTTTTCGGGAAATACGTAAAAGCGCATTTGGGAACATCACCGGCCAATTATCGGAACAGAAAAGAAGAATGACATGCTGTTTCAGTTCTTTAGAAAGGAAAGAATGTTCAATCAGTTTATCTGTTAATTCATATACCTTAGTATATTTCTCCAGACAAGAGTTTACCAAACGTTCGGGTAGGCCTATTTTCAAACCAAAATAATAGAATGTTTTTCCTGTAACCGCCGATGCAGCACCGAAATAATCCGATTCAGGATTAACAAACAGACCTTTGCTCATGGCAAAGATACCATCGTTTATATGGAGATGAGTATTCAATAAATCGTATGCAGGAGATAGGCGGAATCTTCCTTTTTTCTCTTCCAATAAAGAAAAGTTCTTTAAATGAGCGTCGCCGTTAGAATAGACAAAATTGAATAAAACAAGTTCAAAGAAACGTAGTTTATCTACTTGTGGCACAGAACTGTATTTATCTATAATTCCTGCGAACTCTTCATAAGCCAGATTATCATATTTATAATCGGAACCTCCATTTTTCCTGGTAAGCCCGGCTAAAGAAGCAAAATCCTCCTTTTGTAACTTTCCTTTCTCCGACAAATCAAAACGTCGTACAAAATAAGCAGGGGTTCCGTCCTGAAAAAAGCATAATCCATTAGGAGCTGTCGGAATCCCATATACTTGCGCAGCTATCTGCATTGTCAAATGTTCGTTGGCAGGGCAAAACTCCTTGTTACGAAGATTATTAGGGACAGGCTTTAATATGAATTCGCCCTGTTCTCCCTCTTTGGTTAATCGCAATATCCCGTCATCGGCAACTAAAGAATACTTAATCTGGACTCCTGAAACAGATATGCGTTTGCTATTGTTATTGAAGATATCAATGCCGACATTATCATCAAAATGCTTATAAGGCAATTCACAAGATATATTTTCTCCGTCAAAAAGCTGTTTCAAGGCTTTGGGTGAGTATCCGCTTTCTCCGCCAGTCTCCCGTAAAAGTGAGGGACAAATATGAGTATCTGTTTCCATTATCATATTCTTTTAACTGTTATTGCTCCGATTGTATCTGTATGGGCAGTAGCCAGAAGAATACCAAAATCATCCTCTTCATCAATATGCAGGTTTCTAGCTTGAATAATACGATTATCCCCTTCAGATGTCATATTAAAAAAGACAGGGAAAAGATAGGAAGAGGTATATTCCTGCTGTGTCTTGGGCATGGTCAGTGAGACAGCTGGGAGTTGTGGATTATTATAATAGTCCGTATCATAACAGAATGAATAGTGTTCACGATCTATTTCTGTTAACAGACCGGCATAAATACCTTTTATATAGACTTTGGCAGATCGACTCATATGCGTGTCTATTATTGAATATGAATACTAAGTCCTAAAGTTTTCAGGACATTAAAAAGGACATCGAAGCGGGGATTACCACTTCCACGTTCCAAGCGGACCAAAGCGTTAATCCCTATTCCTGCAAGAGTTGCCAACGTAGCCTGATCCAAGCCCAACTCTTTACGCCTTTCGCGAATATGTTTTCCTATCTCTATTAAATCCATAATTCACCATATATAGTGACTTTCTCACAAAGATAGAATCTTTTTAGTAGAAAAACAAGCTAATTCACCATATACAGTGAATTTACGCATAAATAGCATAGTATAAAAGCATACTATCATGCTTTTCACCATATATGGTGATTTAAGAGAGATACATACTTATAGAGGAAAGACATTGATCGCTGAAAAAAGTGCCAACATGAAGAATTGTATATTTTATCTGTCCTGCTCTTCATCATTCGAGCCGTTTCCTTGCACTTCATGAAAAACGCCCTCCATTTAGAGTTACAGATTTCGCAAATAACACCAGATAGGTACTATTAGCAAACAAGTTGCAATAAAAGTAGCCATTCAAAAGCACAAACAGCTATCATTTCACAAGAGATGCATCAGATTGCTATTTATAAAGAAACAATAGAAAAAGACAAAGTAGCTCAATATATCCTCTTCAAAAACCAAGTTTAGCTTCCTTTAAAAGAAACGAAGGGTTTGATTATAGCAAACGGACGGTTTGTTTAAACCAAACAGAGGGTTTGATTACGGCAAACAGAGCGTTTAATTACACCATATCGTGCATATTTCAAGGAAATAAATACAAAATAGAGAGATATAATGTATATTCTTGCAATTGTTCATGCAGTTTATTTTCTGTTTGGCTCTTTTCTTTCTTTCCTTTTTTCGTGAATATCTTAAAAACAGAACAGATTCCCCGTTATATGAAAGTTCCTTGTATCCGGAGACAGGCAGAAACTTTCATATAGCGGGGAATTCTATTTCATATTCTCAATGAAGAGAATCAACGAAGAGAATCAACGATTCTCGGCATCCTTCATACAACGCACGGAGAACGCATGGGAACGACCGGAGGAATGTGTCCAAGTCTTATCGGAGACTTTATAATACAGAGAAGTAGCTCCCTGATCCTTGTCATTTCCATAACTGCTTGCCGATGAGTTAGACCAATAACAAGCGGCCCCCTTAGCGGTATCCAATCCTGTATTGTTGCCATTATTACCGCCGTTGGAACCCCACTTACAACCTGCCAACGGCCAATATGCGTAATTCGTACCGTCATAGCAATATTTAAATACCGCAGTTGCGCTCTGTTTCACAAATTCACCTTTCTGTTCTATCTCATCCAATACGCGGGGAGATACAACCCGGTAACCTTTCGGACAAGGATCATAAATAGATTTATGACCGTCAGAAGGATTGAGATAAGTGCTCGATTCATTCGGGTTACCCCAGAAGTCATCTTTACGATCGGTACGTGCACCGGTCCATGCGCCCAGATACCAGTCGGATTTTGTATTCTCTACATTATTGGTATAAAGCAATGCACGGGGATTTTCTATAGAGAATCGGACGTTGGTGGCTTCGGTAGGTATATTAGTACCCACGGTTCCCGACCAGCCGACCGGCGTAGGACGTCCCCATTGGAAGTAAACACCGTTTTGCTTCCAGTTGTCTCCTTCGCACGTCATATAAGTACCCAGATTACGATCCAACACTACATATCCCGTATTACCATAAGGGTGTTCTGCCGGAGTAGGGGTCATCCAGATAATAAAACTCCAGATGACGGTAGTCTGATCCGCTCCATAGATAGCCACCTGACCGCAACCGCCGTCATAGCCTCCACTTACTTTATAGGTGTTGATCGTAATATTGTAATCACTGCCAATAGGAGAGATGTCCGTAGTAGAGCCATTCACGGCAATCATCTTATGATTAACGTTCAAATCGCAACCCAGAATAGTTTTGGCATACTTGGGTTCTTCCACTTCCATAAAGTTACCACGTGCTTTCACACTCATCGTATTGCTCACGCCACTGGTAGAAATATTCGTCAACAGACAGTTGGACTCGCCATAAGCCCATCCTCCTGCCAGCAGACGTGTCTCTACCGGCTCGTACCATTCGCAGGAATTATCCGAAAGTTTCAGGTTGTTGACAGCAATCGTATTGACAGCATTGGCTTTCAGTTGCTTTCCTTCTTTGAGAATAGGAATTGTAACAGTCTGCTGGTCATTCTCCAGAGTGATGACAATGTACACTTCTTTGCCGCTCAAATCAGCAGGATACGTAGTCAGGTATATATCCTGTGCGGAAGCGAGCAGTTCGGGAGTAGTCAGTGAAACAGTGGCATACGGTTTCACATCCGTACCGTAGGTCAGTTCGTCCGTATCCAAATCTGCTGTGAATACACCGGAAAGAGGAGTTTTTGTCTCCTTGTCATATAAAGAGACACTCTTGAGTTTGTACGTAGAAAGCTCCTGGGACGAGATACTGAACTTCACATACGCCATCGCATGGTTCAACGTAAACTTAGCAAGCATATCCGGACTGCTGACCGTAGCCTTGGCAAACGCAAAACCATACTTTCCAATATGACGGCTATCGCCGGGACGGCTTTGTTCCTGCTCAACAGACAGGGTAGAAGTTATCTTGTTGCCATTTTCGGCCAGTTCCGTACTTGCCCGGTAAGGATAGTAAATAAGAAGTTCCGTAGCTCCTTCTTCCGCCATCTTCACGTCGTCCGAAGTAAAGACACCGGAGTTTTGCCCGATCGACTCATCACTTAATAAAGACTGCACATTATTGATGTCGGTCCCTGCCGTACGAGAGAACACACCCAAGGCATCCCCTTCGCTCCAGAGCACCGGATAAACGTCCCCTGTTTTGTCACCGATAGAAACACGCGTCTGCGGAGACGAGAGTCCAACCAATGTCAGACATGAACCTGCCGTTGCCGGTTCTTTGCCCTTATCGGACGAAATAAGTTCGTCCTGCGTGCAACTTGTCATCATAAGAATCATTGCACCTATTGCAAATAATCTATTTTTCATACCATTCATTCTTTTGAGTTACACCATTTTTACCATTCATTCTCTTCCAGATCACCGGCAGAACCGCCGTCACTCCATGCTCCTTCCGTTCCTGAAGCTTTCCAGGTCTGGAAAGCGGAACACACGGCACGTCCTTCGGCATTATAGGCGATGATCGCACTGATGTAATTCACTCCCGGACGCAATCCTTCGGTGATTTTGCGCGTATAGGGCAGAGATACGGGTTCTCCGTTCTCTTCTACGAATTTCACCAGCTTCACTTCAATGTTATAATCAAAACCGATATCGGCCACCGGATAGAATTCAATGACTTTCGCTCCGAATGTAGTACCTGTTTGCTGTTCGGAAGTAATCAGAGCCGTATTGTCTGCAATCTCCGAAACTGTTAGGTTCATGGTGGGGATGACACGTGGAGCCGAATCATCCTTGTCCGAACAGGAGGCAGTTATCAGCAGTAATACGAAGATAAATGCCATGCTTATATGTAAGTTCTTCATAATCATATTGTATTAGTTTTATTTTTGTAGATTCTTATACCGTAGCAATGCTTCTAAAAAGTAATAATCGGCATACGTCAGGGGGACATCTACTTCGCTTTTATCAGGAAGTGCACCCACGCTGTGCTTCAGGATAAAACATTCGTTTGTACCCGGTTCTGCCAGATACTCTTTCGAGGCAAGCGTACGGAGTTGCTTTTCTGCCATGGCAAGATAAGATTCCTTGGCTTCCGTGCCGGGGATATAACGGCTTAGTTCGATAAAGGCGGAGGCCATGATAGCCGCAGCGGAAGCATCCCGATAGGTCTGCTCTTCTACCGGAGCGTCGAAATCCCAGTAAGGAATACCATCGGCCGGCAAACGGCGAAGCAGCATATCAGCGATATGCCCAGCTTGCAACAGATAATTCTGATATCCCGTCAGACGGAACATCATCGTATAACTATACAAAGCCCATGCTTGTCCGCGGCTCCAGGAGGAGTCGTCCGAGAAGCCCTGCACCGTTTGCTTGCCGCGCACCGCACCCGTTTCAGGATCATAATCCACCAGATGATAGGTGGAATAATCATCCCGGAAGTGATGCTGGATAGTGGTATTGGCATGCGTACAGGCAATGTTCTGCAAAGAGTCGTCGGCGTAGGCTTTCGACATGGACAACAGCAATTCAAGGTTCATCATATTGTCAATAATCACCGGAAACTTCCAGTCGCAGCCTTTGCGTACAAAGTCCCAGCTACGGATCACACCGGCAGCAGGATTGAAGCGGGTTGACAAGGATTTGGCACCCTGATAGAGCACTTGTTTATAAGCCTCATTACCTGTCAGCCGGAAAGCATTGCCGTAACTGCAATTCAACTGGAAACCGACATCGTGATCCCTGGTCACGTATTGTATAGAGTCGAGTTTCAGCGTGTTCTTCTCGGCCAGTGTTTTCACTGCATCCTTCCGGGTATATTCGTAGATATACCAGAGGGAACCGGGATAGAAGCCGCTACACCACCAATAGATATTCGAGGGAACAAACTCACCGTCGGCAGAGAGCGTGCGGGGAAGTGTCTTTTCTGTCAGGCGGGTGTCCATAGCCGTGTATTGTTGCTCCGCAACGGTAAATACACGGTCAATCAACGCCTCCATCGGCTCCTGCTTCGTGCAGGAGGCCAATGTCAAAAGTCCGAGTATAGATATTAATAGGATTCTCATACGTTCCATTCTTTTTTATTTAGGGGACAGGGTTGTGGTAAATGTGGCGGTCTGATTGGCGGTGACCGTTGCTTCAAAGCCGACCATATAGGTGCCCGGATTAGCCTGGTCATAAGAGTTCTCGCTGGTAGTACTCCATTGCTTGTAGGTAGGCTTCACGCTTCCGCTGGCTGTGAGATACATCACTTTGCTTCCGTTCGTTAGTACGATGCGGTTACTTTCCACCGTCGGAACGGCAGGCGTTACCATACACCAGCGCACTTTAGCGGATTTATCTGTTCTCGCCTTGATCTCATCCATGACTACTAAATCTTTATCGTTCACGATTTTCACGGTACGGGTAGCGGACGCCGCCTGATCGGACACTACTTCAGTCAGATCGAAAGTGGCTCCCAATTCCGTAGCGGTATTGATGGTAGTAGTCAGTGTAGCCACCCCATTTACCCGGTGACGGGCGTCGTTGATTGAAATCGTGCTATGATTCAAGTTATTCAGGCGGAATACATCCCAACGCATCGAGTTCTGTCCCATATCCCAAAGATTACCACCCAAAGCTGACAATTTCGACTCGAGCGTTGTATAACTTTGCAGACCGAAATCCATCGACCAGCGCACTCCATACGCGTCGTACACAAACGAACCGGCATCCATGTGTCCGTGGCTCGAACCTGCCTTGCCACCTTTGATTCCGAGGTATTTATCCGTATCAGTGTACGTCCAGTCGGTATGTACCATCACTACGGGCGTTTCCCCTTTTCCACTCCATAATTTATTGGAAGGAGCGGAGATTGCGTCCAGATTCAGATTATTGGCAAACGCCATAATCATCGGTAACAGGCGGTTTTCGGCACAGGAAGCGTATTCACCGTTCTTCAGCATTTTCAGTTCATTATATAATAAGGATGGATTACTGTATTTATCGGCAAACCACCACGAAGCCAATGCCGCAGTAGAGGAGGGGGCACAGTCGGAATAATTAAAGAACTTGCTGTTCAAGCCTGTCATATACAGCATATATTCTGCCGTTTTAGAGAATCCCGGTGTATCGGAAAGCCCGTTATCCGTGCCGAGCGTACTGTTGAGGGCGGCAAGCATCAATACCTGATAGAGCGTGCCGTAACACCAGTAACCGCTGCCCTCCGGATAGTTGCCGTCGGGAGAGTACATCACTTCCAATGCAGGTTTGTTGGATTCCAATGCCTTTTCAATCATGTCCTTTGCTTCGGAAGGATTGTTTTCATAAGAAGCCAGTGCCGCACAGACCAGTCCGCCATTACAAACCTGGTTCCAGTTGTTGGTGGCTTCGTAGAAGTTGAGGTTCCAGTTCTTGTTCTGTGCCTGTTGGAAGGCAAACTTCAACAGTGCGTTGGCCGCTTTTGTACGGGTGGCTGCGCTTAGTTCGTTGTAGAGCCAATCGTAGCCGAACGCAACAGCCGTAGCCATTTCGCCCACATCGAGAAAGTGGCGTTTCGAGTTCCAGTCGGGAAAGTTGCAGACAGCGTTCATATCCGTTTCCGCTTTAGTCAGGTATTTGGCATCGCCGGTCATCCGGTAGGCATAAGCACAGGTGAAAATACGCAGTAACGCATCGCGGGATACATCGAGAATACGTTTGTTGCTGGCATCCAATTTATAAGTCAGTGCCGTGGCGTTCATCCCTTTGCTGTTGCATACCCCCATAATGGTATTATGGAGCAAGGTCAGATTGGCACTCGAATTAGCATCCACTTTGGCTTTCAACGCAGTGAAGGCCTCGGCGTTCATCAACAGGCGGGGATGATTGTCCGCGGTCAGTTTGGAATAATCCAATCCGCCCTCCGGCTCCGTGGGATTCGGTTTCTCATGGGTAGATCCCGGACGGAATCTGTTCTCATCTTCATCGGAACAACTAACGGCTGTTCCTACAAAGAAAGCTATGATGATTGTTTTAAAAAGAATCGTTTTCATGGTTCAATGAATTTATTTGTATTACTACTTCAAAGGAATAAGTCGTACTTTCAGTTGCACGGCACGATTGGCAGGAATCACCGTCTCAAAGCCCACGCGGATGGTTCCCGGATTGCGGAAATCATATTCATGCGGGGGCACGTTCGACCAGGTTTTCATTTCTACTTCCGTATCGGCATCTACCGTCAATAGCATCCGTTGTCCGTCTTTGGTTAATTCCATCCGGTTCTTGCCTGTAATTTTGGCTTCTGCCGGAGTGACCATGATCCAGGATACGGCAGCTTCTTTGTCTCCCGTCTGCAACCGGTCGGTCACTTCCAGATGGTCTTTCTGATCCAATATCACGGTGCGGACGGCTTTCTTCACGCTGTTGGCAAACACACTCGACAGGTCCACTTCCGCCCCTTTCTGTTTCTTCGACTCGAAAGTACGGATGATCGGGGCATTGCTCTCTACCAAATGGCGTTCTCCGTTAATCGTCAACGTATTGTGAGCAATATTGCTTAGCCGGAATACTTCCCAGCGTTGTCCGTTCTGCGACATATTCCACAGGTCCACTCCCTTACTTTCGAGTGTGATATAACTCTGCATCCCCAAGTCCATCGCCCAACGCACTCCGTCTCTCTCGAAGATAAACGACCCGGCATCCATGTGTGCATGAGAGGTAGAGGGCGAACCTCCTTTCACTCCCAGATAGGTATCTTTCTTGCTGTCCCATCCGCCACGGTAGATAAACACAGGCGTATCTCCACGGTTAAACCAGAAGTTTTTCTTCGGCTTTCCGATCCGGTTCAGGTCGAGCTGTGAACAGAACACCATCAGGCTGGGCAGTAAACGGTCTTCGGCAAACTGCATATCCGGGCGGTCGAGATACTGACGTTCGATCCACAACAGGGAAAGGTCTTTCGCCTTGCCTGCAAACCAGAACATCATCATATTACACTCTGCCTCCACCGGAGAGTCCGAGAAACAGAAACAGTCTCCGCTCGGAGCTGTCATATACTGCATGAAACGGGCAGATTCCATGAAGCCGGGGGCTTGGGAGAGCCCATTGTCTGTGCCGAAAGCACTTTCGAGCGCAGCAATGAGCATTACCTGAAAACTTGTCCCGTACCCCCAATATCCGAACCCTTCGGGATAACCTCCGTCGGGGCCATAACCTACCATCGCTTTCGGATTTGTCTCCATGCATTTCTCTATGATGCCTTTCGATACCTCCGGAATCTCTTCAAAAAGAGCCAGCGCGCCATACGCCAATCCACTATTACATACGGAATTCCAGTTATTCTTGGCTGTATAGAACCAGGCATGACGGGTGTTCTTTGCCGCGTCGAACCCTTTCGCGATGATTGCTTCGCGCACCACCCGGCGGGTGTCGGGCTGCAAAGAGTCATACAGCCAGTCATAACCGATAGCCAATGCCATTACCATCTCACCCACATCCAGGAAATGAGTAGGGTTCCAGTCGGTGAAATGACTAACGGCCAGCATCTCCTGTTCCGCACGGAGAGCGTATTTCTGATCTCCCGTCATACGATAAGCGTATGAGAGGTAATAGATACGCTTCAATGCGATGCGCGAAATCGCCAGCAGGCGTTTGCCCTCCTTGATACGTTCCACAGGTGGTTCCGTAAGTGTCCGGTCGCAAAGTTCCATAATCCGTTGGTGAACAGTGGCCAACGGGGGATACTCCGCAATGGCTTTCCTGATGGCTTCTTCTCCTCCCGCCGGCAATAACAACCGGGGATGAGGCGCTATCTTGCCATAATCAAACTGTTGCGCAACTACACCCGTGCAACCGGATACAAAAATGAGTAATAGTAAAAGTATTTTCTTCATCCTTATTCAAATCTTTATGATTAATACGCCCAACCGCTTCGTTTAGTCAGGTTCGGGTTCTTTTGCGTTTCAGAGATAGGAGCAGTCCACGGCCACATGTAATCGGTGTAATACCAGTTATACTCTACCATATCGCCCCACCAGGACTTGCCGCCATTCACGTCTTTCCCCTGGAATTTGGTTTCTTTGTAGGTTCCCCAACGTACTTCATCGAAGAAGTTGATTCCTTCCAGACAGAATTCCACGCGACGTTCATAACGTATCCTTTCGAGCATGTCTTCCTTTCCGTTCACTGCGCACGGGCCGCTTCCGCCCTCTGTCAGTGCAGGCATGTGGGCACGGGTACGCACTTTATTCACCAGGCGGATGGCTTCTCCCAACTGATCGGTCTGCGCCAATGCTTCGGCATACTGCAACAGTACATCGGTATAGCGAATCAACGGCCAGTCGGTATGGCAACGGCTCCGGCTAATCAAACGGCCTTTCTCAAACTCATTGTACTTGCGATAGCAGTAGAAAGCAGAAGTACGTTTATCGAGCCAGAAGTCTCCACCATTCGTGCCCTGTTCCTTCAACGGCCAACGGAGTTGTTTACCGATTTGGTTGGCATCTCCTGCATAATTAGGTTTGTAGCAGTCCACTGCCACATAAGGAGTGACGACGGTCTGTTGCAGACGCGGGTCACGACTGTCATACGCCTTTTTGATGCGGGCTTCATTACCGCTGTTCAGGTAATATTTCTGATAGATATCTTCGCCTACCCGTTTGATAAGCGCATTCTTTTGTGAGGACATGGATTCCAGTCCGTCACGGCAGAAGAAGATTTCACGCTGTTTCGGAGTCAGCAAGTCCCAGTCTTGCAGGCCGTCTACTTCCGACCATTTGAAGTCCGATCCGTCTGCATTCTTATAGTAATCTACAAAGTCTGCGGAAGGTTTTATTTCCGTCCAGCCATCATACGTATCGCGGGCACCGGTCATTTGCTGAATGTTATCACAATAACCGGTTTCTTCGCTGAACTGGAGCGAGAAGATCATTTCTTTATCCTTTTCGTTTTCATATTTAAAGAAGTCGGCATATTCGCCTGTCCACAAGCCATAACCACACGTTTCCACTTCTTTGAAATCGTTGCCTGCTTCCTTGTATTGCTTCTTCCACATATATACCATACCACGCAGAGCATAAGCGGCACCTTTAGAAGGACGGCCGTAGTTTTCATTCAGCGTGTTATTGGGGAAGTCGGGATTGTTGATGCAATACGTCAAATCATCCAGAATCACTTGCCATACCTCATCCACCGAAGATTGGCCACGGGTACAGTCTTCGTTATTGATAGGTTCCAGATAAACGGGGACACCTTGATAAAGCATATTCAGACGATTGTACGCCCAAGCACGAAGGAAACGGGCTTCGCATTGGTAACGCGCCAGTTTATTAGCACTCATATCCGCTTTATGCAGATTGGCAATCGCATCGTTACACGCATGGATAATGGTGTAACAGAACTTCCATTCATACCACACCTGAAAGTCATTGGCAGGCTTGGTGGCCAGCGAAAGCAGTTCCACCGGATAGTTGTTGGAATAATAATCGGTTGCAAAGCTCATAGCTTCGATTCCCTGACGGTTCAGTCCGTCGGCACGGCGAAGCTGGGTAGAGGAGAGTTGGGTAGCATAGAACGGGAAGTAGAGTCCTGCCATTCCCTTGTCGGCAAGCTCTTCCGTGGTCCACATGTTTTCACTTGCAATCTGGTCTTCCGGAGCCACATCGAGAATATCCATGCAGGAGGTAGCCGCCAGCGCCATCGTTAAAATCATTAATATCTTTTTCATATCAGATTCTGTTTTTTAGTTCTACATCATTAAAAGGTAATCTGTCCGCCAAAAGAGATCTGACGCATCAACGGATAACCGATGGCAGTTCCTATTTCCGGATCGAGTCCCGGATAACTGGTGATCGTCAGGATATTGTCCATCGACACGAAAGCACGGAGCTTATTAACAAAGAACTTGCTGGAAATCCGTTGCGGCAACGTATAGCCGATCTGGATATTCTTCAACTTGAAGTAGTCGCCCTTATATTCGTTCCAGTCGCTCTGGATTCTGTTATTATAGGTAGTACCGTATGTCAGGCGGGGATATTTGCCCCACTGGTTGGTACGCGGATCGTCCGGGTTGGAAGGATCGAAGAAGTAATGGTTATCGGCGATATGCTCGATAATGCCATATCCATGGCTGACCAGTGTCGAGTTGTAGTAATCCGTATTCCAGTTGAGGTAATGCCCGAAAGCTCCCGACCATAACATGGAGAAATCAATGTTCTTGTAAGAGAAAGCACAGTTGAAACCCAGATTGAATTTCGGGACACTGGTGTGTCCGGAGAAATCCCGGTCGTTGGTATCGCCGTAGTTCATATCACCGTTGCTGTCGGCATAGAGTATATCACCATACCAAAGCTGGTCTTTGGCAACTGTCTTCATTCCTCCGAACGAATAACCGGAGTCAATCATGGCCTGCACCCATACCATATCTTCTTTCGTACGTATCATTCCGTCCTTCGGCCCCGCATGGATATCCACCGCACCTCCGGTATAGCCTTCGCCGGAACCTCTGTACACCTTATACATATAGGTTTCCCCAAGTTGGCGGCCTTCGCAGATGTAACCTCCGAAACCGGATTCAGACACATCACTAAAGTTATTGACATAGCTCACTTTGTTTCCCTGCGCATCATACGTCCAGTATTTCTGGAGTTCGCCTTTGAACTTCATTACTTTATTGGCGTTGAAAGAGAAGTTCATACCCACCCGGTATTCGAAATCTTTTCCGATGCGGTCGTTCCAGTTGAGGGTAAATTCAACACCACGGTTGCGCACTTCACCCAGATTCTCGGGAGCAGAGCCTACAACACCCATCGAAAGATAGAGTTCGGGATGGTAGAGAATGTCCGAAGTATACTTATTATAATAGTCTATCTCACCCGTCAGGCGGTTGTTGAAGAAGCCGAAATCAAGTCCGATGTCGGTGGTAGCGGTACTTTCCCAATGCAGCTTGTCGTTGCTTAGTTTCTTGCGTACCAGTCCTTTGGTTCCTTCACCGTCGATTACGACATTGCCTGTGGCGTAGTTTGCCTGCCAGTCGTAGTTGCCCGTTGAGTTGTTACCTGTCTTTCCCCAGGAAACACGCAGTTTCAGGTTAGAGAGACAGTCCGATGCTCCCTGCATGAATGATTCTTCTGAGATACGCCATCCGCCGGAGAACGAGGGGAAATATCCCCAACGCTGGTTCACACCGAAACGGGAGGAGGCATCGGCACGAAGGTTGGCTTCGAAGAGATAACGTCCTTTATATCCGTAGTTGACACGGCCGAAATAAGAGAGCAATCCCCATTTGGCGGGTGCCGAGCTGGAAGAGCTGACGAGCGTCTCGTAAGTGCTTAATTCGTTCAGCGTCCAGTCCGTAGCGCCTTTACGGGAAACGGCAAAGCTCTTGCTGTAATATTCCTGTGCGGAATATCCGAACAGTGCGCCCAGGTCGTGGTCTTTCTTGATAGTTGTATTGTAGCGTACCAGTATTTCGGCACTCTGACGCCAGGTGCGTGCACTCGTATTGGTGATGGAAGCGTTCTCCAACGCGCTTTCACTGACACGCTGGTCGGTGACGTAGTCCCAATAACCATTTTGGCGGCTATAAGAAGACTTGTCGGTGAATGTCGGCGAATAGTTGAATGTACCTTCAATGTTGAGCCCTTTATAGGGAGTGATAATTCCGTAGACTGATGCGTTGAGACGCCAGACGGTATTGAAACCGGTGGCTCCTGCCATCTGACCGAAGATATTATTGGCATTGGAAGATTCTTCGCTGGCCAGTGCGGCACGTCCCCAGTAGTTCGGTTCGCCGGGGTATACACCCGGAGTGGTCTGATAGAGATACTTGAATCCGTTGCTGATATTAGCCATCCCGTAATCTTGCTTTTGTCCGTAGAGACGGGTGCCGACAGTCATCCATTTCACTATCTTGGCTTCCAGGTTGGTACGGAAATTGATTTTCTGCGTACTTGAGTCGAGGTTCCAGCGGTTCATGACTCCCTGATTGTCAAGATAGCCCAATGAAAGCATGTATTTCACTTTCTCCGAACTGCCGGAGACAGACAGGTTGTGCTCTTGCGAATATCCGGTGTCGAATACTTCGTCGAACCAATCGGTGTTGGGATAAGCCACGTAATTGGGTACTCCGTGCTCGTTCAACCCGTTCGGATCGGCAGAAGCAGCCCTCCAGCGGTCAATGCTTTCCTGCGAGAAGATGCCTTTGGTATTCACATTGTCGCAAGCCTCGTTCACCAGTCCCATATAGCGGGCATAGTCGCTCACGAAAGAGAGGTTATTGTAAGGCATCTGCACAACTCCCGAATAAGAATAGGAGATTTGCGGTTTGCCTTTCCCGTTTTTGGTGGTGATAAGGATGACTCCGTTGGCGGCGCGCGTACCATAAATAGCTGTGGAGGCAGCGTCTTTCAGTACGGAGATGCTTTCGATGTCGTTGGGGTTCACATTGTCCATGCTCCATTCGATACCGTCCACCAGGACCAATGGGGAGTTGGTATTGAACGTACCGTTACCACGCACGCGGATGGTGGCACCGTCCGAGCCGGGTTGTCCCGAAGCTTGTGTGACGTTCATACCGGCGGCGAGTCCCGAAAGGGCGGAAGAAACACTCATGATGGGTCGTCCTTCCGTCTGGTCGGCAAAGTTGATGGAAGTCACAGAACCGGTCAGGTTCACTTTCTTCTGTACACCGTAGCCCACTACCACTACTTCATCCAGTACTTTCGTTTCCACTTTCATCTGTACATCGAGTTTCGTACGTCCGTTCAGGGGAAGCGTGGTGGTCTGATAACCAATGTAACTGAAAGAAACGGAAGGTTTGGCAGAAGTTGTTTTTAAGGTGTAGTGTCCGTTCAGGTCTGTCAGGACACCGTTTGTTGTACCTACTTCGACGACGGAAACACCCGGCAGGGTTTCTCCATTCTCATCGATCACTACTCCATTTACCGTGGCAGATGTTTGTGCCCACACCACATCTGTCAGTAAAAAGAGCGAAGCCAATAAAAATAATAGATAATGCTTCTTTTTCATTTTATTAGATTTAATGAAACAATTAGGTTGTTAAATACTCACCCTGCAAAGAAATGGGATATTTAGCCAATCTAATAATACTGTTTAGGCGATTGATGCCACTAATTAAGAAAATTCGGCGGAGAATGGAAAGGAAAAACAAGCTTTTAAGATTTCGACCAGCTTTTATCAGAAAATGACTAGCTAGTTTTATTCCATATTTAAAAATAGGTTGTATTTTTGCCTGATACCTAATAATTATTCGTCGAATATCTAATAAAAACAGTATGAAAAAACATTTTCTACTTCTTATTTTATCACTTTTATTCCTGCCGATTGCACAAGGCAAAGTAAAACTCCCTGCAATGATGGGAGATCACATGGTACTTCAACAGAATAGCTCCGTTAAGTTATGGGGGTGGGCGGACGGCAAAAAAGTAATTGTCACCACTTCGTGGAACAACCGGACTTATCAGGCATCTACGGATAAAGACGGGGCCTGGCTGGTGAAAGTAGACACTCCCGAAGGAGGATATACTCCTTATTCTATTACGATCAGTGACGGCACTCCGGTCACTCTCTCGGATATACTGATAGGGGAGGTGTGGATCTGCTCCGGACAGTCGAACATGGAAATGCGTATGATGGGAAATGCAGCACAACCCATTGACCACTCACTTGAAACGCTGCTGAACTCGGGAAATTATCGCGACCGTATTCGTTTTATTACCGTACCGAGAACCAATGATACAGAACGCCGCACGGATTTCGAGAAAAGAAAATGGGAAGTATCGTCACCCGAAACGAGCATTGATTGCAGTGCCGCCGCCTATTTCTTTGCCCGCCAACTGACTGAAAGTCTCCATCTCCCGGTAGGACTGGTTATCAACAGTTGGGGAGGTTCGGCGATTGAAGCATGGATGGATGAACCGACATTGAAAACCGTGGAAGGTATGAACATTGAAGCTGCCAAAAATCCTAAAAGAGGGGTGCACCAGCGTTTGGAATGTCTGTACAACTCGATGTTATGGCCTGTTAAGAACTTCACGGCACGCGGTTTCCTTTGGTATCAGGGAGAATCGAATATATCCAACTATCAATTCTATGCTCCGATGATGACTGCTATGGTGCAGCTATGGAGAAATGTATGGGAGGCTCCCGATATGCCTTTCTATTATGTGCAGATTGCTCCTCATAAATATAAGGACAGCCGTGATACAGGGGCCGCTCTATTGCGGGAAGCACAGATGGAAGCACTGAAAACAATTCCTAATTCGGGCATGGTGCCTACTACGGATATTGGTGATGAATTCTGTATCCATCCGCCACAGAAGGATGTAGTAGGGCTTCGGTTGGCTACGCTTGCACTGACTAAAACATACGGTATTCGCCGATTGCCATCCAACGGTCCGACGATGACTAAAGTGGACTATGCGGACAAAAAGGCCATAGTGACATTCGATAACGCACCTGCGGGATTGTTCCCTACTTTCTCCGAACTGGAAGGATTCGAGATTGCGGGAGCGGACAAGAAGTTCTATCCGGCGAAAGCAAAGATTGTAGGACGTACCAACACAGTAGAAGTGTGGAGTGAAGATGTAGCCCAACCGGTTGCCGTGCGCTATGCTTTCCGCAATTATGTGGGAAATATCACGCTGCGGAATACTTTCGGATTGAGTGCTTTCCCGTTCCGCACAGATACGTGGGATGACGTGAAATAAAGGCTTCTATAAAGGGGATAATTACCCTGTTTACAGGAGCTATATATCCAATCTGTTGGGCATATAGATCCAACGTATTGGACATATAGATCCAATACGCAGGATATATAGCTCCTGCAAACAGGGGATATAAAGAAAGGAAATTATGAAACGATCCATCTTATCTATATGTATACTGCTGGCATCCGTTTCTCTGGTCTTCGCCAATATCTACAAGAAATATGACGTTAGATCGGGGTTATCGGGCAATTGTGTCCGGAGCATCCTTCAGGATAGCATCGGATATATGTGGTTTGCAACGCAGGACGGGCTGAATCGTTTCAACGGTATCGAGTTCACCAACTACGGACATTCGTCAGAAAACGGTGGAAACAGTTATATGAATATAGTAACTATCTGCCGCCATCAGGATAACAATCAGATTTGGGTGGCCAGTACGGAAAAACTGTATTTATTCGATTCGCGGGAGGAGAAATTCTCCGTATTCGATACACAGACGGAAGACGGAGTGACAGTCAACAGTGTCTTCGGAATGGCATACGACAATGACGGGCAGTTATGGATCGGAACAACCAACGGGCTGTTTGTCTACAACGAGAAAAAAGGTACGTTGAGGCACTATCTGCATTCTCTTTCCGATCCTCATTCACTGCCGGATAATCACATATGGGTGATTTATAACGACTCGTTCGGGACTATCTGGATAGGTACCCGGAATGGGCTGGCGAAATACAACCAACGTACGGACAACTTCACAGGATATATATCCGAGGGCACTTCTTTCGGACGTCCTGCCTGCAACGAGATTATCTCTTTGATGGAAAGTTCGCAGGGAGTATTATGGGCGGGTACATGGTACGGGGGACTGGCACGTTTCAATAAGGAGACAGGGCAATTCCGCTATTACTTCGGAGAAGGGGACACGCTTACCATTCCGCGCATCCGCACCTTGTTTCAACGAACAGCCAACTCTTTCTATCTCGGCTCCGACGACGGACTTTATACATTCAACACCACGACAGGAGAATGTCTGCCTACCGACGACGAACAAAATAAAGAAAGTATCTATGCCTGTTATCAGGATAGGGAAGGGGGAATCTGGATCGGGACTTATTTCAGTGGAGTGAGTTACCTGTCTCCCAAGCATAAGGATATCGAGTGGTATTATC
>PPYE01740341.1_pt1 | contig 19952 bp, 17 predicted proteins | sample 1559881 | NCBI WGS metagenome assembly PPYE01 (sample SAMN08240022, study PRJNA423297) | Human gut metagenome, whole genome shotgun sequencing project.
GTGCTGCCGCCCTCGGCGCCGGTGGTGTCGCCGGTCCCGGTGCTGCCGCCCTCGGCGCCGGTGGTGTCGCCGGTCCCGGCGCTGCCGCCCTCGGCGCCGGTGGTGTCGCCAGTCCCGGTGCTGCTGCCCTCGGTGCCGGTCACACCCTCAGTGGTCTCCGTGCCTGTTGAGGCCGTCGGCTCCTGGGCCAGGGCCACAGTGGGCATGAGGCTCAGGATCAGACAGAAGACCAGTACCAGGGACAGGCCCTTTTTCAGTCCATGTCTTTTCAGCATATTTTCTCAACCTCCTCGGTTTTTTCATCTATCTCAATGCAAATCTTCGATTTGCAGGGTAAGGGATTTTACCGGCCGCGCCGGTCCAGTTCCTGCCGGGCCAGGGTCTTCATGGCCTCCACCATACGGCACAGGTACAGCGGGATGCCGCCGGGGCTTCCCGTTTCCGCCTGTGCCATGGCCGCGCAGGAGTGGCACAGATCCCGGTCCGGGCACTGGCCGCACACACCGGAAAGACGCAGCCGCGTACTCTCCTCTGTCAGGGTGTGCCAAGCCCGGTCAAAGGGCTGCTCTGCCAAGTCCACCCGGGGCTCTGTCATCATGCCGCAGGGGGTGAGCCAGCCGTCCCAGGTGACCCAAAAGGCCGCCTTGCCCGCCCGGCAGCGGATATGTCCGTCCACCGGGTCCACACAGGACGCATCCAGTCCCAGGGGATCGGCGATGCCCCGCAGCACGCTTTGCAGATAATTTACATACATTTCCTCCCCATACTGAAGGCGGTAGCGCTCCATATGGTATCGGGCAGCCTCTTCCGGCGTGAAGCGCTCGTTGCTCCCCACCTGGCTTGGATCCCGCCGCATGGGAGGAAACATATAGGTATTGACTTCCAAAATGAGGCCCCGCTGCTCCGCATAGCGGATCATGGACTCTAAGTCTCCGGCATTGTACGGCGTCAGGGAGCAGTTGAGCTTGACCAGCAATCCCGCATCCCGCAGCCGTGTGATGGCCCGGTCCACCTGCGTAAACACCCCATCCGCCCGGCACAGCGCACGATAAGTCTCGTCACAGGCGCCGTAGAGCGTGATGTTCAGCCGCGTGGGTGGCCGCGCCCGCAAGCGGGCAATGGCGGCCTCGTCAATCAGTGAGCCGTTGGTGTTGATGGACAGGACAAAGCCCATCTCCGTCAAACGTTCATACAGAGGCCAGAAATCCGGCCAGAGAAACGGCTCGCCGCCGGTGAGCAGTAAATACAAAAGTCCCGATGCGCGGGCCTGCTCCGCCACTTCCAGCCAGCGTTCCAGCGTCATGGCAGGCCGGGAATGGGCGGCCACCTGTGATGGCGTCATGCGCACATAGCACATCCGGCAGGAAAAATTGCACACCGGGGAGAGCTCAAACGTCCCGCTGAGCGGGATCTTCTCCCGGCTTGCTTTGGTAAAGAGGTACTGCGTCAGCGGTGCCTCATAGCGAACTTCCTTCAAATCCAAGCGCGTTGTCCTCCTTCAGGACCTTTGCCAGTGTTTCCACCGCCCGGTCATCCGGTGTGCAGGCCAGCAGATACACGGGGACCCGGTCCGTCAGCTCCGCCAGAAGACCGCTGGCGCGCTCCACATAAGCGCTGCTCCAGCTGTTGACGGTCAAGTGCGGATAGAGCCGATGGAACGCCTCCGCCGCCGACAGACGGCGCGCCGTGCAGGCCGGCGCCTGCTCCAGCACCACGATGGCACCGATGGTACGCTGCTCGCTGCAAAAGCACCGGGACGACCCCGCATAGGGGGAACCCCAGGCCGTCCAGCCTGCCGGTCCCGGCCCCAGCACCGTTCGGTCTCCGTTGAGAAGCCGTGCGCCGTGCCGCTCCCACAGTGCCGCCTGAGTGGATTTTCCGATGCCCGACGGGCCGGAAAACAAGAGCCCCCGCTCCCCCGCCGCCACAAACGCAGCGTGGAGGATCAGCCGGCCGCAGGACAAAAGCAGTTCCTCCAGCGCGATATGGGAAAAGCAGTTGTGGGTCTCGGAAAAATAGGCCCTGCTCCAAGGCAGGTAGCAGACCTCCGCCCCCTCCGGCGTCATGCGCCCCACAGCGTAAAACCGACCATCCTGGTCCCGATAGCGGCGGATAAAGCCCTCTGCTGTCCGGTGGACGGAAAACATCAGGTTTTCAAACTCCGGCCGCCCGGCGATCTCCGGCAGTACCGGCGCCTGGGAAAAAGCTGCCCGGACGGACTGCCCGCCGCCCTCTCCCAAAAAGGGCCGGAAGTTGGAGGTGCACCGTACCGGCTCCGGCGTTTCCAGACGGATGGTCACATCCGCCAGGGTGATGGGCGTGGTATGCACGTTCAGGAGTTAATGGTCGCAATATTCATGGAGCCGTTGGTGTAGCAGTAGGTCTCCACCTGCGCGGTGCAGATGTCACGGTTCAAGAACCAGCTCTCTTGCTCTCCATCAAGCGTAATATCATAAATAGTGCCGCTGGCGGCGCAGTTTCGTACGTCCTGATCCGTTACCAACGTCAAACTGCACCCCGCAATATGCTGGGCTAATTCAAAGCTCTCGAAAAAGAGCTCCGGCTTCACATACGTCTTCATAGTTTTCTCCTCTCGTTTCCGCCCGGGCCCGCGTGCCCGGCGCCATATTCCGCTCAGCCGCATGGTCATACGGCTGCTGCTTCACACAATCGCATCACTGCGGCAAAACCGGTCCTTACATCAGAAGGCCGGCCTTTTCCAACTGCCCCAGAAAATCACGCACGTCCGCCTGCGCCGTCTCCCGGTCCACTTCATACTCCGCCAAAATCGCTTCCACCAAGGACTCCTCTGTGCACTCCTCCTGCAGCTTTTTCCAAAGCAGGAGGCCGCTTTCGCTGAGAGTGACCATCCCGTGGATCTTCAGTGCAGTTTCTCCAGTGGGGATCAGCAGATATTCTCCTGCAATTTCCCGCAGGACCATCTCACCTGTCGCACGCACGCGCTCAACCATTCCTTTCAGGCCGGATGCGGGGCACGGACCTATGTCCGCAGCCGGGCATATGGCCGCTGCCGCTTGTTTATGATTGTGTATCATCATAGCACAATGAGCTGGAAAATTCAAGAACTTCTGCCGGAGAAGACAGCAAAATTTCCCAGCTTCCGCCAACATTTTTTCCGTCAGAAAAAGGAAACGGACCGCCGCACAAATGTGCGGCGGTCCGTTGGGACTGCGCCTATTCAGCCGGTCTCAGTTCACAGGAACGGAGATCACTTCGCCGGGATTGGAAGCAGAGTTGGCCGTGGCCCACTCATTTTCAAACGCGGCCCAGTCACGCACCGGCAGGATGCTGGTCCAGACTTCGTAGGCGTTGCCCTCGCTGTCGGTCTGGATCTCATAGTCGTGGGAGTTGGTAGCCTCCTGCACGTCCGCATAGTACCAGGCGTTCTTATCCATGTTGTCCGGCCAAGTGGTCATGCCGGGCAGCATGTGGTCCTTATCCGGCGCGCGGCCCAGCACACGGTTGAAGATCGCCATAGCCTGGGCGCGGGTGATGTTCTGGTTGGGGCGGAACGTACCGTCGGAATAACCATTGATGATGGCAGCCTCAGCAGCCTTGTTGATGTAGTCTCTGGCCCAGTGATCCTCGATATCGGAGAACTTGTCATCGCCGGAATAGACCACTTCGAAGAAGCGCACCGCGATGGCGGCAAACTGGGCACGGGTAATGGGTGCATAGGGACGGAATGTGCCGTCGGAGAAGCCCTCGATCACGCCGGCGCGGGTCATGGTGGACACAGCCGCGTTGCACCAGGTATCCGGCTGAACATCCGTGTAGGGGTTGCTCTGGCTCCACAGCTCATTGCGGGACTCATCCGTCAGCATACGGAAGTAGATGGTAGCGACCTCACCGCGGGTGATCTGATCCTGCGGATGGGCCAGGCCGTCCTTGCCGCCGATGATATAGGCATAGTGGTCGGTTTCGTTCAGATCGGCCAGAGGCACATCATCATCGGGGATGATGGTCTCTCCGCCGCCACCGCCACCGCCGCTGCTTCTGCGGTAAGCCAGGCTGGGCTCGGGGAACAGCAGGCCCTCGTCAGAGCCCTCGGGCACCAGATAAGCCTGCACGTTGGTCAGCACATCGTGGCGGCCCTCCGTGGTGCTGTACTCCACCAGCTGCTGAGAATAGGTCAAGCTCACCTTGCCGCCCCGGACCATGTCGTCCGCCAGGGTCAGCACGAAATGCTCATCGGAGCCGGAGGTATACACCAGACGGGAACCGTCCGCAAACACAATGGTATTGCCGGCACCCAGAGTCCCGGTATAGGCCTTGCTGCCCACACGCAGCGTGATCTGCGCATCCTTGAGCAGTTTGAAATCATACTGATCGACTTCGCCCTTGTCGGTCTGAGTCTTGCCCATGTAGTCCACCACGGTGCTGCCGGCGGGCACAGCCACGTTCATCTCACCGGCGATCTTGGCGAAAGCGGTGCCAAGATCGGCGCCCTGCAGCTGCGCGGACAGTCCCGTTTCGTCCATGGCGATTGCCATGTCCACAAACTCGCCGGCCAGCTTGGTCAGCGCGGAGTATTTCTCCTCACCGGCATAATAATCCCGGCCGATGGTGAACAGGTTCACATCGTCAGGAATGGCCTGGAGCTCCTTTGCCGCCCAGTAAACACCGGTCTCAAAGTTGGTGTACAGATCTTCCCGTTCCTTCACGGTCTGCACCGCCGCAGCCAGAGGCTCGCTGCTGGAGACCTCCACATTCTGGGCCGCGCTGGGAATATCTTTGGACAGCAGCGCGGAAAGAGAGGGGAAGGATGTGTAGCCGCCCTCTGCTGCATCGCTGTTCATCAAGTCGCGGGTCTCGCCGTTGGCAGTATACGTATTGCGGACGGACTCGGTACCATCCATCCAGGAGTAGCTGCCGCCGTCAGTGACCAGCACCATGTACTTCTCGGTACCCTCCGGCAGCACATTGCTCTCCAGATCGGCAAGGCCCGTCCGGATACCGGCCTGGACGTTGGAGCCCAGCAGGCTCTCCGTAGTCTGGAGCAGGTTGGCCACCTCGTCGGCAAGGTCAGCATCAATGGCATCAGGCACACTGGTCATGGGCAGCACGTTCAGAGCCTTGTTGCCGAATACCGTCACGCCCACATAGACGTTTTCGTTCTTGGCAAAGGTAGAGCGCAGCTGCTCAGCCAGGGTTTTGATCAAGTCCATATCCCCTTCGCTGTAAAAGCTGCTGGTTCCGTCCAGCACGAACTCCACCGCAACAGGGTTCTGGTCCGAGGGTGCGGAGATGGTCAGCGTCATCGTCGTCCGCATGCTTTCATCGAAGCTCTCCGCAGTTTTATCCAGCAGGATGCCGTTGTGGTTTTTCTGTCCGGGATTCGGCCCATTGTACTCCGCCGTATTGGCAGCCATCGCGGACGGCGCCATGCAAAGGAGCATGACCGCGGCCAGGATCCCCGCAAAAACTCTGTGTTTTCGCATGTCCGATACCTCCATTTACACATTTTGCAGCCCAGGAAACACCGCCTCCCAACAAGGCGGACAAGGTTGCGTGCTGATTAAAACACAGCCACATAAATCGGAACTTATTATACCATATCGATTCCGCCGGGGCAACTGCAAAACAAGATAAAATTGGATAATTTTTTCATTTTTGGATTTTTTCTTCCAGATATGCCCGGCCGCTAAAACTCCATGGCCATGGAGGCGGATTCCTCCTGTGTGAGCACCCGCACTCCGCCGTCCAGCACCTGATACACCCGTCCGCAAAGCCCCAGGGCGGTGGGACGGTGCGTGGTGATGATGCAGGTCCGATGGGGGCAGCCGTCTACAATATTGCGCAGCACCTGCCGCTCCGTGGCCACATCCAGGGCAGAGGTGGCCTCATCCAGCAGCAGCACCGGGGCATCTTTCAAAATAGCACGGGCAATGGCCAGGCGCTGGGCCTGCCCCTCCGAAAGGCCACGCCCCCGTTCCCCCACGGACGCATGCAGTCCCTCCGGCAGCCGGGAGACAAAATCCCACGCGCAGGCCAGCCGCAGCGCCTGCTCCAGCTCTTCCTCCGTGGCCTGGGGCCGCACCAGGCGCAGGTTGTCGGCAATGGTGCCTGAGAGCACGGTGTTCCCCTGGGGCACATAGGCGATCAGGTGCCGTACATCCATGCCCGCCGCCGATTCCACACCGTCGGCGGAGCGCAGATACACCCGCCCGTAAGACGGGCGCACCAGACCCAGCATCAGCCGGAGCATGGTGGTCTTTCCGCCGCCGGAGGGGCCCACCAGCGCCACGATCTCACCGGGACGGGCCGCAAAGTCCGCATGGCGCACCACCGGCTCGCCGCCGTAGGAAAAGCTCACGTCCTCCATGCACACGGAAAAGCCAGGCTGGCCCGCCGCGGCTCCGGACGTCCCCCGGGGCTCCCGCTCCAGCTCCGTCAATTCCCGGATGCGGCGGGCTGAAACAGCCGAGGTCAAGAAGGCCGGCACCACGCCCACCAGGGAGCGGAACGTGGTGGAGAGCTTGGCACTCTGGGACAAAAACAGCGTCATGGTGCCGTAGACGATCCGGCCCGACCAAAGCAGATACAGGCAATAGCCGAATGCCGCCATCTGTACCGCCGAGCCCAAAAGCGAGATGGCTGCCTCCGTCTGGATGGAAAAACGGTTATAGTCCAGGCTGGCCTTTTTGTATGCCTCCTGCCGCTGCCGCAGCTCTTTTCCGCACGTATCCATCAGCCCAAAGCTTTTGATGGTGTCCAGATTGGAAAATGCCTCCACCTCGTAGCTCATAAGTGCGCTGCCGATCTCTTTCATCTTCCGGTTATGTCCCCGCATGCGCTTGATCAGATAGCTGGAGCTGAGCAGCAAGAACGGAGCGCTGGCCAGAGCCAGCAGCGCCATGATGCGGTCGTAGTGGAAGATGACCAAAAACGTGGCGGCAAAGGTGTAGCCGCTGATGACCAGATTGGGCAGCCAGCTGATGGCATTGGCGGCCACGGTGGTCACATCCGTATTGAACCGGCTGGTCAGCTCACCGCTGCTGTAAGCGGTCAGGGCCAGCCAGTCCGCATCCAAAATCCCATCGAACACCAGGGCCTGAATATCGTTGCTCACATGAACGCTGATCTTTGCGGACACCCGGGTGATGAGGCTGCGCAGCAGCAGGCTGGCGAGCGTGGACCCCACCATCACCGCCGCCATGGTCCCCAGCTGGGAAAAGTGATAGCCGGTGATGATATCGATGGCGTATTTTCCTGCCAGGGCGGAAACCAGGCTCAGCGACGAACTGGCTATGCCCATGGCCACATAGCATGCCACCGCCCAGCGATAGCGCCGCGTAAAGGTGAAGATCCACTTCCAGTCCTCCGCCAATTCCCTCAGCGTCCCCTCCCGCCAGCGGCGGGCCAGCGTCCCAAGGGCCTCGGAGCCCAGCAGCGTTCCCTGCTGCTTCCCGTCACGGTTCTTTTTCACGCCTGCTCCCTCCTCTCGGCCATATGCGCCGGAGCGCGCCATATCCCGCGCGCAGCAGCGGCCGCACCGGCAGCAGCCACAGCCATGGTCCCGCAAAAAAACGCCACCAGGCATCCTCCGGACCGATCCAGTTCCCCTTGCGGCACACCTTCGTCACCACGGCAAATACCTGCTCCGGTGCCACAGGTCCCTCCACCGCCTGCTGCGCATCCCCCACCAGAAAATACCCCTCCGGCGAGACACGGCAGACCCGATGCATGATGTACGATCCGTCCGTCCGGCGGAAAAAGGCCATGTCTCCCCGGCGGAGCGGCTCCTTCGGACGGGAAAAGCAGATGGCGTCCCGCCCATGGACCAAAAACGGGGTCATGCTGCCGCCGGTGACCGTCAGCGTCACCTGTCTGCCCTCATCCAAAAGCTGCATCAAAACAGGCAGATACGTCCGGGCGTCCATCTGTCTGGGTCTTTCCTCCACGGTACGTCCTCCTTCTCGATATGGCAAAAGCCGCCCGAAAGCCGCGGGCGGCTTTTTTGCCTTATGACTCCTCTGCCTTGGTCTTGCGGCGGGCGTAGGTCCCATAGCCGTAGGACCGGTAGCCCCCATAGCCGTAACCATAGCCGTAGCCATAGCCGCCCTGCCCCGTCTGCACGCCGTTGAGCACACAGCCCATCAGCGGCGTGCCGGTCTCAGAGAGGAACTGGAGGCTGTCTACGATGTGAGACATCTCCACAGCGCCGGAACGCAGCACATACAGCGTTCCGTCCGCCAAGCGGGTAAGTCCCGCGCTGTCCGCCAGCAATCCGCACGGCGGCGTGTCCAGGACCACATACTCCGCCTCCCGGCGCAGCTGGTCCACCAGGGCGCCGAGGCGGCGGGAGGTCAGCTGCTGGCGGGCGTCCTGCGCGGGGCGGTCTCCTGCCAGCAGTCTGAGCGTGCTGCCCTCCACCGGTATCAGCGCCTCCAGAACGGATTCCTTCTCCTCCCCGCTCAAAAGCTCCGGCACGCTCCGGGAGGGCGTCTCCACGCCCAGCGCTTTTTTTACCGACGGCTTGCGCAGATCCAGGTCCACCAGGATCACCCGGGCTCCGCTCTGGCTCAGCGACAGCGCCAGATTGACCGCCACCGTGGTCTTGCCCTCTCCGGGCAGAGTGCTGGTGACCAGGATCACCTGCGCATGCTGCTTTTGGGCCTGCCGCAGGAATTTCATGCGCATGCTGCGCACGCTTTCCTGAAACGCGGATGTGACCCGCTGGTTCCGGATGGAGATGCGCCGGTCGATCTCCCTGCCCCGGCGCTTGAAGGTCACCCTGGGCAGCGTGGCGATGCACTGGAGGTTCAGCCGGCGGCGGATGTCCTCCGGGTCACGGATGCTGCGGCGGGTGAGCGCGTAGAGCAGCACCACCGCAAGCCCCAGGGCGCAGCCCAGCGCCGCTCCCTTGCACACGGTCCGGGCCGGCCGGAACGCATTGTAGGGCGCGCGGGCCACCTCCGGCACCGTCAGAAGATTCATCTGTGTATTGCCGATCACATAGTCCGCCACCTGGGGATAGACCTGGGTGACAGCCATCAAAATATCATAGGCATCCTGGGCAGACGTACTGGTGACCCGCAGGGAAAAGAGGTTCGTGTTCTCTACGGTCTGGGCCGAGATGCTGCCGTTGAGACGGTCCACTCCCATGGCCTGACGGAGCTTTGTCTGCATGAGCTCCGACTGGACCAGATACGGGAACGTCTTGGTCAGCTGCTCCGCTGTGGCCTTGTCGTAGTAACTGGTGCTGCCGCCGATGTCGGTGAGGGAGTTGCTGTCCATCTGGATGGTGAACGTCACCTCTGAGGCATACATAGGCGTATAGCTCCGCCAGGCCCGCAGGCCCAGAGCGCCGCCGCAGGCCACCGCCAGTACCAGCACCAGCCACCAAAGGCGCCCCATGGCCTTTCCAAACTCCTGGAGGATGCGGAAGATATCGATTTTTTCCAGCTCTGCCTGATCCACCTTATGCTCGCTCATCGCTGCCTCCCGCCGTATCCGCGCCCTTGCCGGCGCGCTGTTTCCCGCCGTAGCCATAACCGTAGCCATATCCGTAACCGTATCCATAGCCATAGTGGTCATTGGAAAACGGCATGCCGCGCACATCGTTGAACACGCACCCCAAAAGCTCCGCGCGGCACTGGCTCAGCATATCCACCGTGTCGTTGATGCGCCGGGCCGGGGATACATCCTGCCGCACCACCAGCAGCGAAAGGTCCGCCTGGTCCGCCAGGGCCTCCACGTCGGAAAAAAGGGCCATGGGCGGGGAATCGATGACGATGTAGTCCATCTCCCTGCGAGCCCGGTCCAGGATCTCCGCCATGACCGGCGAAGCGATCAGCTCGGCCGCTCCGTCGCTGCTGTGGGTGGAAAAGAGGGTATAGAGATGCTCCCGCTCCAGATATTCCGGCGCACAAGGCACCTCGCCTTGCAGCATGTCCGCCAGCTCTGCGGCGGGCTTGCTGTGAAAAAGCTTGAACTGGGCGGCTTTGTGCAGGTCCGCGTCCATGAGCAGCACCTTCCGCCCGCCCTGGGTCAGCGCCAGAGCCAGGTTGGCCGCCACGGTGGACTTGCCCTCGTTCTCCGCCACACTGGTGACCAAAATCACCTTCCGCTCTCCGTGCCGGGCGGCAAAATCCACCTTGGCCGCCAGCTTGTAGACCTCCTCGGTGAAGCAAAAGCTGGCCACAGGCATGGTGATAAGCAGGCCTTTATTGGCTTTTTTCATTTTGGTGCGCAGCGTCTTGTTCTTCACCTCATGGTGGATGGTGGCAAAGAGCTTTACATCCAGCTTGCGCCGCAGCGCCTGAGAGGTCTGCACCGTGTCCGACAGCACCGCCATGACCAGCAGGATGACTGCCATGGCACCGGCGCCGCCCAGAAAGGCCCGCTGCAAAAGCGTCCGCCGGTCCACGGGGTTGGAGGGCGCCGTGGGGACCGTGGGGCTGTCCAGCACTTTCAAGATCACGTTCTGAAATACGTACTCCGACACGGCATCGTAGTTATCCAGCAGCAGCTGCAGCGTGCGGAAGGCATCCTCCGGGGAATCCGCCGTCACCTTCAGCACCAGGATGTTCGTCTCCGGCAGCACGGAAGCCGTCAATGTGCCCGGCAGGCTCTCCCGCCCCAGCTGGCTGGTGGCGATGCTGCTGAACATGTTGCTCTCAAAAAGCTCCGTGAAGGTATCGGCGATCTCAGAGGAGACCGTCAGATTGGAAAGCACGGATGAATAGCCGCCGCTCTTGACACTGACGGCCATAGTGGCACTGGCGGTATATTCGGGGCGGTACACGCTCTGAAGCGCGGTGAGCACCAGCATGACCGCGATGAGTCCCGCCGCCGCGATGGTCAGTGCGTCCCGGCCCAGGCGCCGCAGCAGGCACAGGGGGTTGAGCTCCGCCCAATGAAACATCTGTTGTTCGTCCATACTCGCTCCTCACTCTGTGACCACATACAAAACCGCGGTGCCCACGGTGCCGTTTGCCCCGCTGCAGCTATACTGCACCCGGCTGATCCCCGGCTGGAGGCCTCCCTCCGGCAGCTGGGCGGAGACGGCACCGCCGCCGGTGACGCTCTCTACATAGGCCATGGGGTCGAACGGCTCGCCCGCCGTCCGGTAGACCAGATACTCCGTCAGGGTGATGCGCGGCTCTCCGGCGGCGTAATTGCGAATGACCACATCCAGGGTGATGGATGCAGTGTCTCCCAGGCTGTTGGTCACCTCAAAGGTGACCGGATAGGTTCCCTCATAGTAGATGGAAAGATCGTTGGAGTTGACCTTGATCCGGTCGGACAGGTCCCCGTCGATCACGTCCCAGGCACTCATCCGGTCCTTGATGCGGACACTGGAGCCCATGGAGTAGCGCAGCTCCTTCGTCAGGGAAAAGCGCGGCGGGGTATAGTCCGTATACTGCACGCTGCGCTGGCTGGAGGCCACATGGTGGTCGCTGTCCGCCACCACGTAGGTGACCGTCAGCGCCCCGCCGGCATCCCGCTGGATGCCCTCCACCATCAGCTCCGCCGTCAGGTCTCCGTCTTTTTCGTCCCAGGCGGTCACATCCTGCATCAAAGCCTCCGTGCCGCTGTCCTTCACAGACAGCACCAGCGGCTCATCCGGGCAGGTGATGACCGGGATCGTATCGTCCGCCTGCCAGATCCGATAGGCCGTGGACGCCCCCAGGGCGGCAGCCGAGAGGATAAAACATATCAGCGTAATGATGCGCAGTCGTCTCATAAGTGCTCCTCAAGCTCTCTCAAATTCCTCCAGCACCGGGCGGACCGGCCGGTCCTCCAGGATGCGCCGGGGGTTTTCACGCAGCAGAAAATCAGCGATCTCCGGTCCGTCCGCAGCCGCCGCCAGCTCCCACGCCTCCTCCATGCGGGTCGTGCGCCGGTAGGGACTGTGGGCGTCGGAGGCGATCAGATGGACACAGCCGCTCGCCATGCACCAGCGGGCCGTGCGGGCAGCCCGGCGTCCAAAGCGTCCGGCAAGGCTGCCCTTGTTGATCTGCAGCACATAGCCCTGCCGGCTCCACTCCAGCAGCAGCGCCTCGTTCCCCTGGATGAAGCGATACCGCTCAGGATGCGCCACCACCGGCACCGCGCCCCGCGCCGCGATGGCCGCGAGGATCGCTCCTGCGAAATCCGGCGACTCATCAAAGCCGAATTCCACCAAAAGATAGCGGCTGCCGCCCAAGGTCAGCAGCCGCCCGCAGTCCAGCAGATGGGGCACGTCCCCGGTGGCGAACACCTCCATGCCCGCGTACAGTTCCACTTGCAATCCGGCCCGGCGTACGGCAGCGCGCAGCGCCTCCAGCTGCCGCTGCAGCTCCGGCCCGGCATAATTTTCAAACTCTCCCGGCACATTGCAGTGGGGCGTGACCGCAATGGCCCGCACACCGCTGCGCTCCGCCATGGCGGCCATGGCCAGGCTCTCCTCCTCCGAGGCGGCGCCGTCGTCCGCTCCCGGCAGGATATGGCAATGCAGGTCCGTCATCTCAGCCGTTGCGGAACTCTTCCAGATAGGCGGCCTTTTTCAGGCTCTTTTCCTCCTGGTAGGTCGCCTCCACCTGCTTGGCCAGAGAGTCGTCCTTGCCGGCCTGCTTCAAAAGCGAGCGCAGACGCTCCACCACCTGGGCTACCTGGGCGTCGCACTCCTTTTCCAGGGCTGTCAGCTCCTCCAGGCGCTTATAGACCACGTCGGCCTTGTTCTCCGCCGTGTGCTCGCCCTGCGTGTATTCGTCGATGGCCGCCTGGGCGATGGACTCCAGCTTGCTCACATAGGTACTGCGCAGCACGTACATCTGAGCGATCTGCTCCTGGATCTGCGCCTCCACATCGCTTTTCTCCGCCGTCTGCTGGCTGCTCTGGCCGTCCGGCGTCTCCGCGCCGGGCACGGACTCATCCAGAAGCTTTTTGGCCGCATCCTCCACGGAGAGCGTCCCGTCTTCCAGCTGGCGCAGCTCCTCCTCGGAAAAGGTATAGCTGCTCACGCTGTATTCCTCCATGGCGCTGGTCAGGACCTGCTCATTCTCCGCCAGCTTTCCTTCGATGGCCGTGCGGTCCATGGTCATACCGTAACGCAGGGCGCTGATGTTGTTCCACTGCCAGGCTGTCACGCCCGCCCCCGTCACCACCAGGGCACCCACGATCCCCAGCGCGATCTTTCCGCCTTTTTTCATTCCAGTAATCTCCTTGCTTTTTATACCCGCTGGACAGAAGCCAGATCCTCCAGCTGATTGGCCTGCCCTTCCCGGACGGCGCGGATGGCCTCCCGGTTCACTTCTTCAGGGCTGCGGAAGGTGGGGACCAGGCCGCGGAGCACCCGGAAGATCTCCTCCCGTCCGCCCCGCTCCGCGGCAACGGCCAGTTCCTCCAGCCAGCCCTTCATCTCGCTTTCCTCCACGTCCGCCTTTTCTTCCACAAAGATCTTCTCGTTTTCCGTGCGGCGCAATCCCGCGCTGGCAGTGAGCAGCTCCTCATAGAGCTTTTCGCCCGGCCGCAGGCCCACTTCCTGGATGTCGATATCCACGTAGGGCGTAAAGCCTGAGAGGCGAATGAGCTTTTCCGCCAGATCCAGAATATGCACCGGCTCGCCCATATCCAGCACGTACACCTCGCCGCTGCGGGCAAAGGAGCCCGCCTCCAGCACCAGCTGCACCGCCTCGGGGATGGTCATGAAATAGCGGATGATCCGCTTATCCGTGATGGTGACCGGACCGCCGTAGGCGATCTGCTTTTTGAAAAGCGGGATCACAGACCCGTCCGAACCCAGCACATTGCCGAAGCGCACGGCGGAAAAAGCCGTCCGCCCGCCCCGCAGGCCCTGGATCACCTGTTCGCAAAGATACTTGGTGGCGCCCATGATGTTGGTGGGGTTGACCGCCTTGTCCGTGGAAATGAGCACGAATTTCTCCGCCCCGTATTTGCGGGCGGCGGAGGCGGTGTGATAAGTACCGAACACATTGTTCTTGACTGCCTCCTCCGGGCAGTTCTCCATAAGGGGCACATGCTTGTGGGCCGCCGCATGGAACACCACCTGGGGGCGGTAGCGCTCGAAGATCTGATCCATCTTCTTCCGGTCCCGCACGGAGGCGATCTCCACCGACAGGGGGAAGTCCGGCCCATAGAGATGCACCAGGTCGTTTTGCAGGCTGTACGTGGTGTTTTCCGCAATGTCCACGATCACCAGCCGCCGGGGACCGTAGCCGGCGATCTGCCGGCACAGCTCCGAGCCGATGGAGCCGCCGCCGCCGGTGATCAGTACGCTCTTGCCTGCCAGAAACTCCCGGATACGGCTGTTATCCAGCTGGATGGGCTTGCGGCCCAACAGATCCTCGATCTGTACCTCCCGCATGCTGGCGGTCAGGGACGTGCCCTCCCGCCCCAGCTGCGTAACCGGGTCCTCCAAAATATGGAGCCGGCAGTTGGTCGCGGCGCACTGACGCAGGATCTGGGTCTGACGCTCCGCCGACAGGTTGGGGATGGCCAGGATCAGCTCCGTGACCGGCGTATCCTGCAAAAGCTCTCCCAGGCGGTCAATGGGTCCCCGAACGGCTACGCCGTGGACCCGCTTTCCGATCTTGTCCGGCGCGTCATCCAACAGGCAGTAGGGCAGATAGCGCCCCCGGGGGTTGCTCACCAGCTCGCCCAGCAGCGACACGCCCAGCGCGCCGGCGCCGATGATGGCCGTATAGCTGCGGCCCTCCGCGCCCCGGCCCGCCACCTTCAGGCGGTAGATCCGATAGAGGAAGCGCACCGCCAGAATGCAAAGAAGCGCCAGAGAGGTGCCCGTCAGCGCCTGGGTGATCCAGATGCGGTTGGTGTCCAGCACCAGATTGAGCCCGGTATAGAGCAAAAAGCCCAGGCTCATACCCATCAGCAGCACGAAATACTCCCGGCTCTCGGCATAGCGCCAAAGGCTGTTGTAGGTCCTGAAGATCAGCTGGAACACCAGTACGCACACGGTCAGAAGGCCGATGTGGCCCACCAGGTTCACAAGCTGGATGTCGTTTCGCAGGAGCGGCGGGAAAAAGAGCGCGAAATTACAGGCAAAAATCAGAAAAATATCGATGCCCAGCACGATCTGTCCCCGAAATCTTGACACAGCAATTTCCCCCTCTCCCCTTTCGGATATCGCAAAAATCCGTGATTTGGTCCATTATATCTCCTTAAATTTGGAAAGTCAAATATGCCCTCTGCTTTTCTTTGTTTTTCCAATTTTTTTACGCCTTCCACACGGAAAAGCAGCCCATTTCGCGGACATTTGTCCCGTTCGGACGGTATTATCCCCATTTCTTTTTCCTTCGCGCATTGACGAAGCCGGGCAAACCCTGTAAACTGGGTGTACTGTGCGCCGCGCGCCAATCGGAAACAGGAGTTTTGCCTATGCTGGAAATTTTGCTCAACCTTATGGGGAAGGTGGCCCTGCTGGTGGCTCTGGGGTACATCCTTGCAAAGCGGGGATTCCTGACGGAGCGGTTTCAAAAGGACCTGACCTCCTTTATGATGCAGGTGGCCCTGCCCGCCAACGTGCTGACCACCGCCTCCAATCCCTTTTCTCCCGACCTGTCCCAAAATCTGCTGCTCACCGTGGGCATTGCCGTGGTCTATTACGCGGCGGCATTCGCGTTCACGTTCTTCGTGCGCCGTTTTCTGCCCCTGGACGAAAAGGGCCGGGCCATGTTCACCCTGATGGCCGTATTTGCCAACACCGCCTTTCTGGGCTTCCCGCTCATTACGGAGCTTTTGGGGCAGGAGGGGCTTTTGTATGCGGTAATATTCAACATGGTCTGGCTGGTGTTCTTTTTCACCATCGGCATCTCCATGGTCAGCGGACAGCGGCAGATCCGGCTGAAGTCCATTTTGTCCATGCCGGTGTCCCTTGCTTCCCTGGCCGCCGTGGTGCTCTATGTCTCCCCGTTCCGCTTCCCCGTGTTCGTCCAGGACACCCTCTCCACGCTGGGCGCCATGGTGGTGCCCATCTCCATACTGCTGATCGGCTGCTCTCTGGTGCCCATCCGCCCGGTGGAGATCTTGAAGGATCCCTGGTCCTACTTCGTTTCCGCCCTGCGCCTGGCGGTATTCCCCCTGGCGGTGCTGGCTGTCCTGTATCTGATCCCCGGCGTGCCGCCTCTGGTGGCGCTGGTGTGTTCCATCATGTGCTGTCTGCCCAGCGCCTCGCTGAGCGTGGTGTTTGCCCAGGAGTACGGCTGTGCACCGGAATACGCCTCCCGGGCGGTGGTGCAGGGGATGCTGCTCATGATCATCACCATCCCGCTGTTCATCACCCTGGCCGTTACGGTCTTCCCCTTATAAACAACACAAAAACGGAGCGGACTTCCATCCGCTCCGTTTTTTATGTCCGGTAGCCAGCCGGATTGTTCCGCTGCCAGTTCCAGGAGGAGGCGCACATCTCCTCCAGGCTCCGGCGGGCCGTCCATCCCAGCTCCCGCCGCGCCCGGGTGGGATCGGCCCAGCAGGCGGCCACGTCGCCGCTGCGGCGGCCCTCCACCACATAGGGAACCGGGCGGCCGCTGGCCTCTTCATAGGCCCGGATCACCTCCAGCACACTGTATCCCCGGCCGGTGCCCAGGTTGCACACAAACAGGCCGCAGCCGCTCTTCAGCTTCCGCAGAGCCGCCACATGCCCTTCCGCCAGGTCCATCACATGGATGTAATCCCGCACGCCGGTCCCGTCCGGCGTGGGATAGTCACCGCCGAATACGTGCAGTACCGGCAGTTCCCCCAGGGCTACCTTGGCGATATAGGGCACCAGGTTGTTGGGGATGCCCCGCGGGTCCTCCCCCAGAAGGCCGGAGGGATGGGCGCCGATGGGGTTGAAATAGCGCAGCAGCGCCACGTTCCAGGCCCTGTCCGCCCTGCAAAGATCCGTGAGGATCCGCTCGATCATCAGTTTCGTGGCTCCATAGGGATTGGTCGCCGACAAGGGGGCATCCTCCCGGATGGGCACGGAGGATGGCGCACCGTATACGGTTGCCGAAGAGGAAAACACCAGATCGTGCACGCCGTGGGCACGCATGACCTCCAGCAGGTTCAGGGTGCTCACCAGATTGTTCTGATAGTACTCCAGCGGCCTTTGCACGCTCTCTCCCACCGCCTTGAACCCGGCAAAATGGATGACGGCGCCGATGTCCTCCCAGCGGGAAAACGCCGCCTCCACCGCCGCCTTGTCGCAAAGGTCCGCCTGCAAAAAGGGCACCTCCCGTCCCGTCAGGCGCTCCACCCGCCGCAGCGCCTCGGCGCTGGAGTTGGACAGATCATCCACCACAGCGATCTCAAAGCCCGCTTCTGTCAGCGCCACGCAGGTGTGGCTGCCGATGTAGCCTGCGCCGCCGCACACCAAGATCCGCATGTTCTCTCCCCCATTCATGTGATGATGCCGTATTTTTTCAAAAGCCGCACCCGCTGCGCGCCGATCTCCAGGCTCTCTTTGGCAGAAGCGCTGTCCTTTTGGGCCCGGTAGGACACGATCCGCTGCGCCCAGGCCGCCGGCAGCAGCCAAGGCTTATCGCGCAGATACGGGTATTTGCCCTTCAGCGCCCGTCCGGGCGGAAATACCGTCCGCACCACCCGGCGGATCCGGTGGGAATCGTTTCCGTCCGCCGCGGCGCCCAGCGTGATGAGACTGCTGTGGAGCCGCTCTTCCGAGCTGCTTCCATAGATGCCGGCAGCCAGCAGATCCTCCAGCAGAGCGCCGCAGTCCAGCTGTGCCGCGCATGCCTCCAGCCACTGTTCCGCCTGGCGCGGATAGGCATCGAATCCCAGGAAACGGCGGCCGATGTCCAGCAGGTTCGCCGCAAATATCTCCGCCCGGACCCGGCGCAGCTGGGCCTGCAAGGCCGTCCAGTCCACCGTATCGCCCCAGGCACAGGCGCAAAGGCAAATATCACATACCTGCCGGATGCCTACGCCGGAGTGGAGAAAATGCTTGCATGCATGCAGGATCAGATAGAGCAGGTGCATTTGGGCACTGAGCGTCCAGTAGGTCCTTCCCTCCACCTGCACTTGGATCTTTTCGTCAAAGGCATGGGAGAAAAAGGCATTCATGGGCCCATAGCTTGGATCTCCCGCAGGAAACAGCGTCCGGTGCAGCTCCACATAGGCCCCCGTTCCCGGGTCCAGGCAAGCCGTCACCTGATCGCCGTCCCCTCCGCGGATCTCCCAGCCCCGCTCACGCAGCACCGCACACATCCGCGGCAGCTCTTCCGGCCGCACCAGCAGGTCCTCGTCCGCCGATACCCGCAGGTCCGGCTTGGGATACACCGCCCGGCACACAGCGCCCTTGACCAGCAGAGGCGTACAGCCCGCTGCCAAAAACGCCTCATACAGCCCGGCAAAAGCGGAGAATCGCCGGATCTGGGCGGACATGTCCCTCACCGCCTCCTGCCGCACCGCGCGCAGCATGGCGTCATCCGCCCCGGCAGCACGCATGGGAGGACACAGTGCATCCGCCGCCATCGGCAGCACTTTCTGCTGGCGTGCCAGCCGCCACAGCCGCTCCCAGTCCGCCCGGTCCGTCAGTTCCAATGCTGCCGGCCCGCACTGCAAGAATGCCCGCAGGCCTTCCAGCAGCTGATGTTCATATGCCTCCACACGCGTCCCTCCTTTCTTTACAGCAGCGGCATCACCGCGCCGGCTCCAGATCCAGCACCATGATCTCCGGCGGGTTTCGGAACCGCGGCAGGCGCTCAGGCTGGGAGCCCAGGCCGCTGGTCACGGCCATGGTCACGCCCTCTTTTTCATATACGCCATGCACATAATGGGGAAACCAGCCCTGATCCCCGCCGAAAACGCCTCCCAGCAGCGGCAGCACCACCTGTCCGCCGTGGAGATGGCCGCTGATGACCAGATCCACGTCCCAGGTCCGGGCCGCCTCGCCGAACACAAAGCTGTCCGGTCGATGGCACAGCAGGATCTTGCAGCGCTCGGTTGCCTGAAAGTCCTGCAAAAAGCCATAGTCCTCCGGGTCCATCCGCTCCGGATCACAGGTGTTGAGATCGTCCTGGGCAAAGGCATATCCGTAGAGGCCGCCCAACCGGATACCGCCCCCTATGTCCAGATCCACGTAGCCGCGCTCCAGCACCGTGGCCCCTGCCTGTTCCAGCTCCTCCATAAGCGGCGACGTGCCCGCCTCCAGATACGCAAGCTCGTGATTGCCCAGGGCACAATAGACCGGTGCTGCCTTCCCAAGCTGCTCCGTCAGGCTGCACAGCTTCGATGCGTCCGGGCTGTCGCCGTTGAGCATGTCCCCGTCCAGCAGGATCAGATCCGGTCCCGCCTGTTCCACCAGCGTCACCAGCCTTCTCCGGTCCGCCTCATCCAGGCAGTCATGCAGATCCGACAGCACCGCCAGACGTACCGGCTCTGTCACTCCAGGCAGCAGGATCTTCCAGCAGCGGGTCACGGGACCGTGGGCAGAGCGCCAGACGCCCCAGGCGAGCCAAAGTGCCGCTCCTGCCGCCAGCAGCAGCGCCCCGCACCGCCATAGGACCGTCCTCCTCACGCACATCCCCACTTCCTGTTTTTTCCGAATCATTCTACCATGTTCCGCCGGTAAAGTCCATCCCCCGCCCGCAGTGCATTTCCCGTTGCCTCTTGCGTCCATCGCCCTTTGGCGGTATACTCTCCTTGAATCGCCGCCGGGCATTGCTCTTTTGGCGGCATTTTGATTTTGCAACAGGAGGCACGATCCCCTATGGTCACCATGGCACAACGCATAGAATCTCTCCGCACAGAGCGGGGGCTGAGCCGCCCCGCCCTGTCTGCCGCTTTGGGTTTTCCACGGACCGCTGTGGAAAAGTTTGAGACGGGCCGCCAGACGCCCACCCAGTCCCAGCAGATCCAGCTGGCCGCCTACTTCGGCGTGACGACCGCGTTCCTCCGCGGTGAGACCGACGAACGCACCGAGGGCGCCGGCACCTGGCTGGAACGGGCCTATGCTGAGGAAGAAC
>PPYE01320540.1_pt1 | contig 19949 bp, 19 predicted proteins | sample 1559881 | NCBI WGS metagenome assembly PPYE01 (sample SAMN08240022, study PRJNA423297) | Human gut metagenome, whole genome shotgun sequencing project.
TGGGTCCGGCTTCCGCTTTCTTTTGGGCCACCTCTTCCACCTGCAGGCTGCACCCTGCATCCCAATTTTCAGCCAGCAGTTGGGCGGCTCCCTTTGCAAGCTGTTTCGCCAGGCTGTCCTCCTCGCCCCCTGATACGATAATTGTTATCCTCTTCATATACGTCTCCTTTCTATAAAATCATCATACGGCTGGCTTCTTTCACCACCTTCATTGTGATTACATTCCCCGGCTGTTCCTTCATAATCCGGAGGATATTGTTAAACGTCCGATCCAGCAGGCGGAAGCAGCCAGTCTGTTTATTACATGCCCTGATTATCAGCTCGGACAGGGCTGCATCGTCTATTTCAAAACCTTCGAAATACTCTTTTACCTCCTGTTCAGTCAGGCCACACAGGTTATAGCCAAACTCCATCCTGTTCGCAAAACGCTGGTCATAAGCTTTCAGCAGCCCTTCCAGCATCGGCTCCCCGGCCAGCACCACCCCAACCTGCGCAATGTCCGTTATAGCCCGTAATAGCTCTATCTTTTTCTGTGTATATTTCGTGATCAACTTGTCCGCTTCGTCTATAATAAGGAGATATCCGGATGCCGTATTGAAAAAATCAGTCACACGTTCCATCCGTTCATCAATGCTTCCATAGGCCTTCGGAAGCCCTACCGCCTTCTCAATCTTACGGATCAGGTCTTTCTGGTTCATTGCCTCATTACATTCGATATAGGCCACGCGGGGAAGCTGTGCATATTTCTTCAGAGAAAAAGTTTTCCCATATCCGCTTCTCCCAGTTACAATTCCCCTTGCCCCCTCTTCCTGGCACATTTGGCACAGGCCAATGACAGACACATAATCCCGGCTCTCAAAATATTCCACCTTCTGCAGGGGTCTGGCTTTCGCCTGGAAGGAAATTTCCTGGGCTGCCCTTACCTCTTCCCCCTTCATTTCCATAAGCCAGGTGCGCAGGGATGCTTCCAGCTCCGTTGTGTCAGAGGTATATTTCCGGTTGAGGTACTGGCTGACCATGGACCGGCTTACATTCAGCCTTAATGCAAGCTCGGCCTTACTCATATGCATTTCCCGCAGGGTGTCAAGCACCGCATCGACCAGATCCATTTCTTTTGTGTACATTCTCGCTTCTTCCATTTTTACAACCTTCCTTTCCTTGTTATCAGATGACTGATTCATTCATGGCAGCGGCTACTACCGCGGCGCTGATTAATGTTACTACAGCCAAAATGCTGGCCAACAAAACAAATAGCAAAATCATTCCTATCCCTCCATAGCTCGGATTTTCTGCAGGGCCTTCTCCGCGTTCTTGTCAAAGTACGTGCTTTCCGCTTCTTCCTCTGGCTTCTTTTCCCGCAGCTCTGGGTTCTTCTGATACAGCTTCGATTTCGGGAAAGCCACCATCTTGTCTTTCCGAACCCTGCCTTCTACTGTCAGGTCAATGCCACCTACAGTAGACTTATAACTCGCATACTGTTCATGGATTTCTTCAAAGGGCTTCCTGGCATCCTTAAGCCGCTCCATATCCCGTTTTATCTGCTTGTCCTGCATCCTCATATGGGCGATTTCATTGTCGGATACCTTCCCAAAGGTAAGCAGCTCCTGGCTGGTAGCTTCACAAATTTGTTTGCCCTTCAGGTCAAATACATACAAGGTGGTGATATCATCCGGATCATACCGGATATTTACTTTCTTTCCGATATAATCAACCAGTTCATCTGCACGGTACTCGTATCCGTTCCTTACAATACCAATGTTGCGGACCAGAACATTTTGGGCCTTCATCATTAGAAAAGTTGCATAGGATTTCGGAGGGGCAGCTTTCTCATACCGTTCCGCATTCTCAAATACTTCCCAGGGTGTCACCCATTCTTCCTTCTGTTTTTTACTCAGCCCCCCATGCTCGTCATGCTCATATTCCTTATGCAGCCATTTATCCCATTCCGTGTAGAACTCATCCATGGTAAGCAGCTGCCCGGCCTTATGCATCTTCATTATATTTTTGGGTATTTTTGCTGATGTTTTTGATCCTGTCAGCGTCCCGGTATAAGAAGCGAATTTTTTTGAAAACCCCTCACAGACTGTCCTGAAAAAACGCTCCACTTCCCCTTTGTTCCATGCTTCATAGGGTTTTGCCCGGTGATCATCAATAATTCCTATGCTTTTATAAAATCCCCGGACATCCTCTTCAAATGCCAGTTCATTTCCATACCGTTCATTCCGGTTTCTGCCTGTCATTTCAAATCCGGTATAATCTTTTCCGTTGTCGATATACAGATACTTGGGGACACCTCCATGCTCTTGATACAGCATTTTTAACAAACTCTGCTTTAAAATCTGCATATTAGCATGTTCACAGATAACGTCCCCCATAATCGTCCGGCTCCTGACATCCACCCATGCAGATAGTACCGGCCTGATCGGCTTCGTTTTTCCATTCGGCATTGTGTAGCTTACCCAGCAGTCAAAGGTATGTTCATCTCCCATCACTACCTCCATTACCTGCAGGGCCTTTGTATTACGGGATGCCTTCACCATAACCTTGTTCTTGTATTCCTTCACATCCCCTTTGGCAAGCACATGCGCATTGCTCATACAGCCATCTGTCATCAGATAATTAATATAACGGACTACAGACTGGTAAGAAGGGATATATGTCCAATGCTTCAGGGCTGCCAGTTCCTCCAATACCCCATACAGGCTTTCCTTGCTACGCTGGTTTAAGGCGAAATTTTTGTCAAACCAAATGTTCTGGATCGCCTGTTTAACTTCCGGGGTGAAGGATGGGAACATGCCGGTCTGTTTTGGCTTCCTGCTGAGGGCCAGGACAGTAAAAAACTCATAATTACAGCCATCCTCTTTTCCCAGGCGATCCGCCCAGGCCAGGGCCACGTTATAGCTTTCTATGTACCGGTAAAGGGTCCGCTTGTTCTTCCCTAAATATTTTTCTGAAAATTCTTCTGCGTACTGGGTGCGGCCCCTATCGTCATACTCCAAAAACTTCCGGATAATGTTCCGCAGCTCGATGCCCTTGAAATAGTGCTCCTTGTAGTTGGCCATATACCATTCGATATCCGTCCCTACGTACCAGGGAGCCTCCTGCCGGATGTCCGGAACTGTTTCCGCTTTCCCTGTGGGAACTTCTGCTAACTTGCGCAGTTTCTCACGTTCCCTATATGCATTCCGGGCAGATTTTGATAGGGAAGAAACAGCCACAAGAACCCTGTCCTTACCACCATTGATTCCTTTTTCATTCTTAATTACAAAACTCTCAGTTTTCCTTGAAATATTCTTTGATAAGGTTTTGTACTTAACCTGTTCCAATTCTGCCGCTTCCTCTAAAGTCACATATACCTCCACCATTTCACCTCCTTCATGCCACCGTATCTATTTTCAGAATCCTTTTAATCTTATTCTGATACTTAATCCCACTTCTTTCTCCAGTAAGGATGCGGCATAAATATTGTGGTGTCGTATCCAACTTCTTAGCCAGTTCCGCCTGTGTCATATTCATATCAATAAGACGTTTTTTTACTTCCTTACCGAATTCATTATTATTTTTTCTCACATGATCACCTTCCTTGGCCTGTTATATTATGTGGTTTGCCATTGTTATTTCATTTCTTTTATGGTATTTTTGTCTTGTGGTGTTTGGGTTATTAATTAACCACAAATTAATAATAATTGAGTTAACTCAATTTGTCAATATAATAATTGCGTAAACTCAATTTTCAAGGGGGATTACAATGTGTTCATTAGCTAATAAGTTACGGTATTTACGCGAACAAATGGGGATGACAAAAAAAGATGTTGCAGAAGCTGTGGGAGTGCATCCCAGCAGTATTGGTAATTTGGAAAAAGGAAGTATTCCTCAAGCAGACTTGCTATACGCCCTTGCGAAATTATTTAATGTATCTATGGAATATCTAATAAACCCTGATCAGGAAGAGGATAAAATTGAGTCTACTCAATTTCCCGCTTTATCTTCTAATGATATGACTCTTCTAAATTTATTCGATCAGCTAGACGAAAGAGATCAAAATGAGGTATTAGAAATAATAAATTTAAAAATTCTATCTGCAAAGCGATATAGAAATAAAACAAATTTATCCCATTCCACAGGCCAAACCACAGAAAGTAAAATGGCTTAATTTTTTATATTGTTTTGGGTAACTTATTATCCTTTTTTTGTCGAATTGCTTCTTGCGAACATACATTCGTCAAAATTGCCACAAAGCGCATATTTCAGCCAATTCGACATGCTAATTTAAAATGTTATTTTTGTCGAATTGCTTTGTGCCTGGGTTTATTCAATTTGTAACGCTTATTTTTAAATAGCCTTCTCTTAAAAACTGCCATTTTTAAGTACTCTCCTGAACTTTCAGGCAAAAAAAATGACGCTATAACGCACCGTTATAACGCCAACCTCTATTTACATTCTTTCGCTGCTCTGCTACAATTTACTTACAACCTTTCAAAAGTCCCACTTTGATGAAAAACCGCTAAAATTCAGCCTTCGCGGTGCTTCAAAGTGGGATTTTCCATTTTTACTTTAATGTAGCAAAGTATTTCTGCCTTTTTCTCAAAATTTATGTCACACAGCGCCATCTACAAAAACAAAATGCCGCAAAATCCCTTGATATCACGGGGTTTCCCGACATTTCCCGGCTCAACTCTCTTCTTCCCACTTAAATCCTCTTTTTGACATCTATTCTGGTAAGTTACATTCACCAAGAAATGCATTCAAATGTTGGAAGGAATGATATAATGCGTAATAATTTTTCCGGATCTGTGTGTAATATTGTTCCACTACAGCATCCTCCGGATATTTCTCCTTCAAACCTGCTATGTATTCTATGGCGTCGTCTTCCCGTTTTTTTTCAGAATAGTAATCATAAATATTCTTTACTGCTTCCTGTCTTGGGCCATACTGTGAAACAATGCTTTTTAACTGGGTTATGTAAGAATCCATATCACCCAAAGCCCGGTAATCATATGCGATTTTCAGCAGCAGCTCTGATGTATCCTTCCTGTACTGCATAGCGGATTGGTATTCCGCAATGGCATCCAGATATAATTCCCGTTCTTCAAAGCTTTCCGCATTTTTCATATATTCCTGATATTTGTTTTCGCTGCTCAATAAGCTTCCCACTGTTGTATACCAGCACAGACCAAGTAAAACAGCCATAAGCAGAATCATATTCTTCTTCATTATTTTCTCCCCGCATTAACAAAAGCTATTCCAGAATTCCACCTGCCGATTAACTACAGGCCCAAAATCAGAGCGGTAAAAAGTCCTGCCGTAATAAACGGAGCAAACGCAACTGTATCCTTCACATCCATCTTTTTTCTCCATACATTCCACACGCCCCATAACGCGGCAAAAATTAATGAAAGGAAAAGAATAATATAGTTCAAAGAAAATCCCAGATAGAATCCCATAACTGTCAGAAGCTTCACATCACCAAGCCCAATCTTTTTCCGGGATAAAAACCAGGCCGCCATCATCAAAAGAAAACTTCCGGCCGCTCCGCCTAAGGCATGAGCCAAAAAATCGGTCCACAGCAGCGGGTAGGAAATAATCTCCCCTGCCAAAATAAACAAACGCAGTATTACCAGTATCACCAGAAAACGATTGGGAATTCTTCTGTCCTTCCTGTCAGTCAACGACAATACCGGCAAAGCACAGAAAAGGACATCATAACGTACTTTTTTCCACAGCGAATATCCATAATATTCAAACAGGAACGCCGCCGCGATATAGATAACTGCTCCGGCTATCCACAAGAAGGTATTTTTCTTTTCTGCAGTTATGCCTTCCCGCTTCAGAACCCAGAAAGAAATCACTGCCATTACAATGGCGGTCAATACCGCTGCAAATGCAGAAATCAGATATTTTTCTACCATATCGCCGTTTTTGCCCTCACTTTAAAAATTCTCTCCTGCTTTCCCAGGATGCCGAAGTTATAGGTTATCTTATAGGTCATTACAATATCCAGCTCTCTGCTTGTGTCAAACCATTTTGTTCCTTGAAAGGAAATGCTTCCAAGCCCACCCTGAATTCCCAGCTTTTTCAGATATGCATCCGGATCCTCCGATGTAATATAACTCAGCTGTTTCTTCAGACTGCCTCTGCACACCTGCCCCACAGCGTATTCCTTCGCCATGGATCCAGCCTGATTTTTTGCAACTGCGATTAATCCCTGTACAATATCATCGCTGTTGGAAAAATAGTCTTCCAGATTGCTATAGGCAACATTGGCGGACTGAATCACATTTCCTTTTCCGGAAAGTGCATTTCCAAAATCAACTACGGAATTAAGCATCTCTTCTGTTTTTCCCTTAAATTGCTGACTTTTCTGCCCGGTCTGGATGCTTTGGCCCACAATGCCTGTTTTTGTCAGTATGTAGCTGTTCTGCGCCAGTTCCTTTGTCGTTTCATCCAGTGTATACTGCAGAATCATCTGAGCCCTGGCAACCTGAACCAAATCCATAAATGCCAGATAAGCGATCAGAAACATAGACAGAAAAATTGCCGCTTCCAGCGTAATGCTTCCTTTTTCTTTTTTCATACTTAATACCCCTGGATTCCCTTATAATGTATGATGAAAGTATTGCCGTCCACAGGCGTTCCGTTCTGTTCCCCGACCTTCTGTAAAAAAAATGTATCCGTTCTGACATCAGCCGAAAGCTTCACCATGGTAAATCTGGTCCTTAGAGTATTTTCCGCATTTTTCTTTCCATTGGTCTGATTCAGTTCAATGCAGTCGGCGGTTCTGGCCAGGATGCCTGCTTGTGTTGATGAAATTGTCAGCTGCGCACAGATTATAATCCACAGATAATCTTCATACTTTACAGCCGTCATCCCATGTTCCTTATCACCGCTGCCTCCCTTTTTTATAATCCAGGTTTCCCAATTATTATCATTTTTTCGTAAATCGACCGCTTCACCCTTAACCAGCTGATTCAAATCCTCTGTAGTTTCTATAATGGAAACCACTGCCAGAAGTGCCGCCTTAATCGCCGCCCTGCCCAATACCCCTACCGGGAAAAAGTTGGCAATCTTTGTAGCATCACCAATCAATGTTCCGTTTGTAAATGCAAAAATGGTATTGCATACAAACTGAATAGCGAATATCATGGCTTTTGTTTTCGTAACATTATCTCTGGCATCCGGATCTCCCCAGATTACATATTCCACTTCCGCCCGGTATATCTCATGACTTTTCAGACTGTCATTGCTTAAAGACAATGGATTCTCTATGGTATTCCCTTTTCCGTCCTGGTTAACTGTATAATAGGAAAGCATTCCCATGACATATTCCGTCATATATACTGACTCTGCCCCTTGGTGAATTGCATCAGCCAGCCCACTCAGAGCATTCAGTGTGGAATCATCTGTATTCATGGCCTTCGTAGCACTGCCGCTTATATTTTTTCTCGCATTCTTATCAGACATACCGCCTTTAATATTTGCAGAAGAAGGATCCTGGGAATCCAGCTTAGCATTCAGCCAATTAGTCGGCAGGTCTCCTTTGCTGATTTCCTGAAGGTTTACATCGTCAATATCCATTGTAGTAAAGAGGGTTACATACTCTTTCAGCTTTTCTGCAAGATTATCATCCCATTCTTTTGCTTTTTCCTTACTCTTCTTTTTATCCGAACTGTCATCAGGCTTGCAAAGTTCTTCCCGCAGATATTTGACAAATTCTGTTGTCTCAATGTCCTTTTTATTTATTGCCGTTGAAAACTGATATGGTCCCTTCCAGTCGTTTATTGCTATTGCCTGATTCGTGAGCTCCTTCTGCGTATTGACAGCAGCTGCGGCCTGCGCTGCCAGGGGATCTATCACCATCTTCGGATCCATATCTTCTGCAACTACCTGTTTTCCCGCAAATTCCATCCCCTCAAGCGTTTCTTTGACTTCACCATAATACTGCTTGTTATTTTCAATTATTTGCATAAATTCGTCTGTGTTGTCTTTTGCAAAAAAAGGGGCATATTTTTTTGACTGCTCAGACATCTCCTGTTTGGTATCAGAACTATCCAGAGCAGAAATTGATTCCTGCCAATCACCATAAAGGTCACTGCATTCTTCCAGCTTTTGCTTCATCTCAGCCATTTTTATTTCGATATTCTGTGCAGTACTATAACCTGACAATGCATAGTTATAAATTCTTTTTATTTGTATACTGGTTGCAGAGCATAATTCCTTATATTCATCATTGATTATCTCCAACTGGTTTCCCCACATTTCCAGGTTAGATTCATAATCGGATAATTCTTTTTGAATTTCCCTATATTCGTCTGAATCTGTATCCAGCCCATCCAGAAGAGAATAGGGAGCATCCATACCACAGTCTATTTTCTCCATAAGAAGAAGCTTTTCGAATCCCTGAATACCTCCTTCACAGTGTCCCGCCACATCGTTATATTCTTCTAAAAGGCTGCGCAGATCACCAGTTTTTGCCTCAACACAAGTAACCAGCCTTTCATATCCAATTGCCAGCAGACACATTCTAAGATAGTTATCTTTCGTTTTCTGTATTTGCTGGCTTATTTGTGAGGAAGAGGGGATATTTTTGTAAACATCTGTATGCTGTTCCACCAATTCCAGAAGTTCATCGAAATCCTCCTGCAATTCAGCCAGCTCTGATTCAAATGTTATCTGATCTTCAACAGCATTCTTTTCTTTATCAATTCCTTTAAACTGATCAAGTTTGCCCAAAATCGCCCGGTTTACAAAGGTTACCGGCGCCCTGTATTTCATGTATTCCAGAATTTCCTGTTTCATTACTTCGGTCTGATAAATCTGAGTTCCCTCCACTCCGGATGCCTGAAAAGAACCTTCCAAAAGTTCCAGATTAATGAGAGCTTTTTTAAAATCCCGTGGTGTCAGGCCATTGGCTGTCAGGGTGGCTTCAAAATAATCTTGCAGATTACTGCTAAGCTCCTCCGGTGTTTTAGACATGGCAATCAGGCCATAGGCATCATTTAAACTGCCGTCATAGCCTGCAAGTGCCCCGTTCATTGCCAGATCTCCCGCGCCTGATATCATATTTTTGCTTCCGTAAATTCTGGCACCGTCTACTACCACTCCGGCAAACAGCAGGGTAGGTATGAGTATCAGCGACAGGAATATGGAAATCGCGCCATCATGTTTTCTGCAAAATTTCAACATGTCTTTTTATCCCTTAAAACAGAATATCCCTGATTTTCCCAAGGCTTTCTGTTATTTTTCCAAGTTGTTCATCAAGCCCCAGTTTTTTGCTGATGAAAACAAGGGCATCTGCGGCCAAATCGGTATTTCTCATAAAGCCTGCCGGATTTGCCGCTCTGCGGTAGGCACCCTGCTTTATGGAAATGGTGTCGGGGAAATCAAAAAAACGCAGCACTCCCGGAGTCCTTACCTCATACTTTACTTCCGCAACCACACTGGCCCCCCAGAAATCACGATTAATTTCCACCTTTGTCTGAAACAGTCTGCCTGCCGCAAGAACGGATACGGTATTCAGAACCTTTTCTCCAAAGCTCTCCACCTCCCGGCTGTCGATCCAGGTACATCCGAAAATTTCCCGGTATAATACTGCAAAATCACTATGATATGCCTTGTAGTATTCTGCAATCTCATTTCCTTCCGGGAAATAGTACCAGTCTATATTTTTACCGTCCAACATTGTTCCGTTTCCAGCCATGCTTGCATAGCCCGGACTGGATGCCAGCAGGCTGCCTTCCGATGCTACTCGCTGTACCTGATAAAGCATGGCTGTTTCCTGAAGTTTAAACAGTCCCAAATAAAGCATCGCCATCACGGCAAGCAGGGCCATCGGGAAAATGATGGCTGCTTCTACCATGATGGAACCGCTTTCGCTATTTTGTTTTTTCATTCCCATTCCTCTATTAAATTTCTTTATTGGGAAATACTCCCGGCAGTACCACTGCCAGATACATTTAAAAACCGTTATCAATAAAATCAGTAAGACTTCCAAATACCTTTTCAATTGCTCCCTCTAATTGTTCTTTAAAAACTCCAGCAATAGCAATTAATATTACAATAATAATAATAATTGCCACAAAATTCGTATCCCCTCTCTCTTCTTCCATCATCTGCGATAAAAACCGTCTCGCCCTCAGCTGCATTCCAATCAGTTTACCGTCTAAAAAATCCCTCATATTCTTTTCCACCTTTCTTTTTGTTATTATAAACCCCCTAAAATGGGAGCCATAATCATGACTAATATACCAAGGAAAATCATCACTATAGGCGCTAGAAGCTTGGAATTGGCCTGCTCACTCTTCTGCTTCACCAGATTTTTTTTTATTTCCCACATTTCATCGGACATATCCTTTAAAAAGTAACTTAAATCACCGCTTCCCTTTGCCAGACTCTGTGTAACCAGAGAAGAAAATTTCCGCATCTCTTTCAGTCCGCATCTTTCGGCAAAGTTCCGGTAGGCATCCGGTTCGGAAATACCATTCTGCATCTCTGCTGTCGCGGCTGACATTTCCTGATAAAGAATCCCGCTGCCATCCTTTGCGATCCTGTTCCATGCATTGCGAAGCATCATGCCGGAGTTAACCAAAAGCGTCAGTTTAGATAGGACCTGGGGAAACTCCGCCAATAATTCTTCTCTTCTGGCCGTCAGCTTGTCCTTAAACATTTCATCCAGATACCACACTAACAGACCCGCCAGAACGATTCCGAACACAAGAGCCATAGGACTGTTTCCCAACACTGCAAAGACAAATATCAGTGGTACCACCGTTACCACATAGGTAACCTCTCCTCCAACCTGAACATAATAATAATATTCAGCATATCTACGCCCATACACCTCAGACATTTCCTTCACTTTTTTTCTGGCATAGTCCGATTTAGTATCAAAATGCACCCAATCCAGTAATTGAAAGCCTATGTAAAAAAGCTCATACATCGGATATCCGCTTTCCTTCAGCGTTTTCGTTATGGATTCAAACTTTCCTTCATATCTGGCCGCCATCCATATCCACAGCAGAACAAGGATTGTTGCCGGAACCAGCATTGTTAATTGAAATGTACTGCTCACGTTTTCCTCCCCGTTATACCTTTATCGTTGTAATTTTCTTTCCCAGGACATACGCCGCTGCAAACATGCCCAATGCCACAATCTTAATCAGAATATTCAACGGAGAATTTCCGGTAACCGTCATCTCACTTCCCAGGCCTTCCATGCTCACAATAATGATTAGAGGCATAATCATCATAATATTCAATTCATTCTTATTACCTGAAAGCAGCGTTCCTATTTCCATTTCAATCTCTATTTTGTCATTGATAATATCCCTGGTAGCTGAAATAATATCTTTAATATTACCGCCCTGCTTCACGCTCACTTCAAACACATCTGCAAAACTCTTGATGTCGTTAAGCTCACTTCGGTCTGCAAAATCAGCCAGCATAGTTTCTATATTGATATTGCTGTTAATTCCCATTAATATAATCTTCAATTCCTGAACAATGTCCGCATTTTCTCCGTAAATCTGTATCATGTCCCCATAGGCATCTGAAAAAGCGCCATTGGTATTTTTCCCTGATGAATAAGATGAGGTCAGGGCTTCCAGCATATCCCTGAACTGCATCAGCAGCGTATTTTTTCTTTTCTCACAAAGATGGAGCGCATAATATTTCTGAATTAGAATTCCCACTGCAATTCCTGCCGCCAGCCCCAACAGCATGCTCTTAAAAAAAAGATAAACTACCACAAATGTGCCTGCCATTCCCAATAAAAAAGCGGTGACTTTCTCTTTGCCGTTCATCGTATAGATATGGTAATCGTCTCCCTGCCCTGTTAAGCCTTTTTTAGGTTCATAAACTTCCCTGACCCTTTTTTCTTTCTTTTTTTTCATATCCACCCCCGTTAAATCGTACCTTTGTATCCCATCAGCCTGAGCTTATAGTCATTCCTGAAAGGATTTTCCGTCCGCAGCAGACTTCCGCTGACTTTTTCCAGGGAGCTTTTTTCATCCTCCACAAATTTATAAAGAGGATTCAATAAAATCTCTCCGCCTTCATAGCCCAGCACTTCAGAAATCTCCATGGTTCTCCTGCTTTTATCCCTCAGTCTGGATAAGTGCACCAGAATATCCAACGCGGATGCAATCTGCTGCCTGACTGCCGCCAGAGGGAGCCCTTCCGCTCCCTGTAAAACCATTGTTTCCAATCTGCTCAACATATCTTTGTTAGAATTTGCATGGCCGGTTGAAAGAGATCCATCATGCCCTGTATTCATGGCTTGCAACATATCCAACGCTTCCGCCCCTCTCACTTCGCCCACAACAATTCTCTCCGGTCTCATTCTTAACGCGGATTTAATCAAATCCTGTATTGTAATTCTTCCCACACCGGCTGTATTTGCATTTCTGGTTTCCAGGCTCACCAGGTTTTCAATTCCAGCTATCTGAAGCTCTGCCGAGTCCTCAATCGTAATAATTCTTTCATCCTTCGGAATAAAATTCGTCACAGCGTTAAGGAATGTGGTCTTGCCGCTGCCGGTACCGCCGCAAATGAAGATATTGTATTTTGCCCTGACCAAAAGCTCCAGGAAATCAGCCACCTCCTGAGTTATGGAGCCATATTCCAACAGTTTTTCGATTGTCATCGGATTTTTGGAAAATTTTCTGATTGTCACAATCGGCCCTTTTAAAGAAATAGGCGGCATCACTACGTTTACGCGGGAGCCGTCCGGCAGACGTGTATCTACAATAGGATTTGCTTCACTGACTTCCCTCCCCGCCATTCCTACAATTTTTCTAATGATATCAACCAGTTTTTCTTCACTTTCAAATTTTTCATCCAGTTTCCTTAACCGGCCAGATTTTTCAATAAAAATCTCTTTCGGACCATTTATCATTACTTCCGTGATATCATCATCTTTTAAAATACTGTCCAAAAGCCCAAAGCCACGGATAGAACTGTATACCTGATCCACAAGCTCCGCTTTTTCGCCAATTGTCAGCTGCTCATCAGCCAATAGCCGTTCTGTTTCACTGACAATCCATCTGTCAAGTTCTTCATCCGACATTCCTGCAAAATCCGCATTCGTCAATACGGAGGAGCGAATTTTTTCTACCCATTCCTTTTTCATTTCCGCTATTCCTTTTAATTTACTCCACACATTTCACTTTCTGCCCTTTACAGGAATCCTTTTGTAAAAGCATTCGAATTAGCCATTTTCTTCATGATGGTTTTCTCATCCATCCCCTCATAACGTGGGCATCCTCCTCCTATCTCCAACCCACAGTTTTCAATCGGAATCCCTGTCTTACTACTATATTTGTTATAAAAAATTTTCATTTTCGGAAAGATTCTCAACTGATATTTCTTTTCAAGAGCAGTTATAAACTCCTGAAATTTTCCATACTTTTCGGCAGAAGCTGCTGTCCCGTCTGCTACAAGCCATATATCATCCGCTTCCTTTAATCCTTCAAGCATCCAAACCGAAGGAAAAATATCCGTATCCAGCACAATTTCATCGAACAGTCCGCTGCTTTTTACTTCTTCCAAAAGCCGAAGAAACTCTTCTCCAGTGAAATCCATAAGATTAATCGGATTGGCTGATGGCGCATAAAAGTAAATTCCCTCCGGGCTTTTCTTCACAGAACTCTCCAACTTCAAAGGAAGACTTCCTCTCCTGCTTTTTAATGTATACAAAATATCATCCAAAGTGAATTTTCCATCTGCTTTCAGAACCATTTCACAATCACCGAACATTTCAAGGTTAAGATATAAAATTCTTTTCTCTGCTGCCAGCCTTACACCATATGCTTTTGCTACTGTTGATGCGCCAGCGCCGCCATTTACTGAGAGAAACATATGTATTCCTGTTTCGCCCTCTCCTTTTTCCTTAAAATTATGTAAATTCTTATCTGTTCCTGATGCATATATATTTAAAATGGTTTTATAAATCAATTCCCCTTTTTGGTACTTAAAAACACTTAACTGTTCTTTTTTTGCATCAGCTTCATCCGTTAAATATACTATTATGGCATTACTCTTAAACGCGCTGTTATTTCCGTCATCTAAAAGAATAATATCTGCTTTATAACGATCCAGATATTCCTCCAAAGCTTCTTCTTCATCAAAAACATTCAATTCGACCGTATCACTGTAATGAATATTGAGATAATTAACCAAATGCTCTACATACTGCATATCCTCTGAAAAGACAACTAATTTGATTTTCATAATCTCCTCCGACACAGACCGCTGTTTATACTAAATTTCATGCTTTTTTATTATATTAGTACGCATAACGAGTATTGTCAATTCAAATCGAGTATTTTTTTATTATAATTCAGTTAGGCAATATATTCCTGATTAAAATACGTTAAAAACTCATATACTCATTTTCGCGTATGGCATATTATAAATTCGATTCGCGTATTATTAAAGACTACAGAATTTATGTAAGTTAAAATAAAGCCAATTCATTAATAGAGGTACAAGGATGACCTTCGGAGAACGTTTAAAACAGTTAATGGATGATAGGAATATTACCCAGCGACAGATATCAAAAGAACTCAATATTGCTGTTACAACATTAAACGGTTATGCCAACGACTACAGGGAGCCTGATTTTTTAACTCTTTCTTTGCTTGCTAATTACTTTAATGTCTCAGCTGATTATTTGCTTGGGATATCCACAGTTCCTATAATGTCGGATATTGCAGGCAATCATGATGTACAGCGTCTTCTTTACTTTTATCAGTGCCTGAGTCCTGAAATGAAATCACTGTTAATTGAACAGGCTAAGCTTCTTTTAAAATTTGATTCTCCACAGGATACATTGATAGAAGAAAAATAAATTAAAACAATAAAATAAAAAATATCCTATATTGCCAGACAATGATAGTTATTTATTGCCCCTGACAATATCGGATATTTTTTATTTTACTGTTTATGGATTGAATACACTAAGCCAGGAACAAATCTCTTCTTTTGCCTTTTACCCCGGCAGACTATCCTCCAAACACAAAGCCCCATAACCGGTTCTTTCATTCGGATATCTCGTCTCCCCCCGCACGCTCCTGGCCCCCCGCCGCAGATGCGCTTTCAGCTTCTCCCCAAACATATACGGATCATTCCCCCTCACAATCCCCCATTCCATCATCAGCGCCGCCGCCCCGGTGACAAGCGGTGCGGAAAAAGAGGTGCCTGTATACGCCTCATAACCGCCCCCGGCCCGGGCGGCCACGATATTCACGCCGGGCGCGGCAAGATCCGGCTTGGTGTTGGGAAACCCCGGCAGCTCCTCTTCTCCCCGAACCCCTCTGCCTGAAAAATCCGCATAAGCATCGTAGGCTCCATAAATAGCGCCCACCGTAATCAGCTTCCCGGCCGTGGACGGGACCGTAAGCGTCAACTCCGGCGTCGGGGCAAAAAAACGGGTATCCGCCGAACGTACCGCCTGCCCGGGCAGATACAGCTGGTATTCCCCTGTTATCAGAAGGACCGGCTCCAGCTGAAATACCCAGATACCAGCGTTAATGTAAGTTTCCACAGGGATAAAATCAAAATATATCTCCTGATTTACTGAATAAGGCGACGGCTCCCCCACATAAATGAGTATCCGCGTCTGATCGATAACAAGCTCCGTCCGCCCCGGCCTGGTCATCGGGACCTCCTCCCTCTGCCCGGAAGGGGCCTGCAGAATCACCCGAAAGCTGTCCGCGAAGTTTTTCCACAGCTGGACATTGGTCGTGCTCTCATAATTTCCCACAGCCAGCTCCACGCTCTGCCTGCCGGCAGGCTGCCCTGGCCCGCCTTCAGAAAGCCTCCCGGAAACATGGCCGGCAGAAGCACCCTCATTGCCGCTCCCCGCACAAATCACATTTTTCCAAATCTCAGAAGCATTATCCATAAAACGCTCCAGAAGGGAACTGCCGTCATGCGCGCCGTAGCTGTTCCCGAAGCTTAAATTTACGGCCATAGGCATACCCAAAGCCTGCGCCTTGCCCAGCGCATAGGTCATTGCCCGCATCAACTGGGTCGTGCGCGGATAAGCACCGCTACCAGCCTGCCCCAGCTTTACAATAAGCAGAGCCGCACCGGGCGCCGCACCCGTATACCGGGCATTGGGATTACTGCCCGCAGCAATGGCGGCCACCGCAGTCCCATGCCCGGAAATATCCATACTCGGCACTCTGCGGAAGGTTTCCTCCCCGCCAGCCTCCAGCGCTTCCGTAATCTGCGCCTGCGTAAACTCCACCCCGACGGAAAACCCTTCCGGCGGGAAAAATCCCCTTTCCGGATCCGGCGCCAGTGTCTGATCCCACAGATAAAGAATCCGGCTGCCTGCACTGTCCCTGAAATCCGGCAACGAATAATCAATTCCCGTGTCAAACACAGCCACAATGCAGCCGCTTCCCGTCAGCCCCCCTCTGCCCGTCTGTCCGTCCGTAAAACTCCCACTGCCTGTAGGGAAACAGGATTGCTGTTTAGCATCATAAACGCTGTATAAAAGCTCCTTCGGTTTTTCCACATATTCGATCCCTTCCGCTGCCACAAGCACCGGAATCAGGCTTTCAGGTATGGTGACTATGGCATAACCGGCCAGCAGAATTTCCACCTTGATATATTCATTTTCCAGCCTGCCGATATCCCCATGGAATTTAACGATCAGCTCCCAGGTCCTGTCTGAAACATCAAAGCCCACGTTAAGGGTCCTGGAGAGTTCCCGCTCCTCCTGCGTGGAATCCAGGCTCAGATTCAGAATATTTTCCAGCTTCTGTGAATTCATCCCATTTCCCCCTTCCGGCAAAAAGCAAAATGCATTACAGGATTAAAAGAGCCGGCGGAAGCAACGTTCCGCCGGCACAACTCTTACTCTTAATCTATGAACTTTCGGAAAAAATGTGTAACCGCCCAGCCAACTTCTACAACTTGGAATAGCCATACCCATTCACCATGGCGTCAAGCTTCTGTTTTGCCTTGCAATACGGACAATTATGTACCTCATATGCCTGATACCCGGGAATGTCGCTGGTATCAAACATGGACTCCACCCTCATGCCATTAATAGACTTAATAGCGCTGAATACCGCACAGATCCCCTGTACCTGTCCGCCATAGTACTCAATACACTCAAGGCTCCTGCGCATCGTCATGCCAGTGGTTGCAGTAGCCAGCAGCAGCAGAACGTTTTTCCCCTGGATCTCCCCAACCAGGTTATCCCGGAAAATCATCTGGTTATTCACATTAAACTCCGGCGTTACCACATAAACCGTGTTGTGCATATTCATGGAAGGAAAACTCCCTTTTTCCAGCTCCTCCGCCATATATGCCCCGATTACTTCACAGCCGTCCAGGCAGACTATGGTATCCACCACCGTCTCTATGGGCAGTCTCTGCACAAAGGCCTTACCTACTGCCGCAGCCTCACTGCGCCTTGTTTTCAGCCCCGTCATATCCACATAGTAATTGATATGGGAGTGACTCGTTGCAAAATGGCCCGGTATTGCCCTGAGAATAATATTGCTTCCGGCCTTTGAATAGAACTTCATCACCTTATTTTCCATACCTTCTCCTTCCCTGCGCCGTACGCACCTCTACCAGATTTACAATTTGAAGTATAACCCCCCTGCTGCCGCGGCAATCCACTCTTCCTGTATAACCGGTTCTCCTGCCCATCCGCATCTACTGCATACCCGGTTCTCCTGCCCATCCGCATCTACTGCATACCCGGTTCTCCTGCATCCCTGTTTCTCCACCATACCGGAAAAATGCACCTGTCAGGGAATCACTTTTACTTCGAATCATACTTTTATTATAAGTGTTTTGGAATATTTTTACAAGTTTTTATAGCGCCAGCGCACTTTTATAGGCATTTCAAACAATTTTCTTTCCGACAATTCAGCACTTTTTTCACAGTTATCCATACCTGCGGCCATCCTCACAAATTTCCCCAACCATCATTCCTTCATTCTCACCGGATCTCCTTCTGCAAAATCCCTGTCCGCCGCATTGATAACCTTAGTGTTACCATCCAGTGCCCCTGACTGCAGCGCAGCATACCTGTTATTCTTATCCAGAACCTCTACCATAAGCTTCTCCGCCGTCAGCTCTTTTCCAAGAATCCCGCTCCGTTCCCCCAGCACATACACAAAATTACGCTGGTTTTCATCCGTATGAAGCGCATCGATGGAAATACAGCAGTTATACAGCTCAGACTGTACGGACAACCGGAAACTGCCGCTCTGCCCTATCGTACCCACGCCCTCCGGCAGGTTCATCAACGCCCGGAAGCTGCCGGGACTGGACTCCTCCTCCGTCAGATAATCCACTGTTACCTCCGTTTCCACGCTGCCCAGGCTGACACTTGCACTACTTCCCTGATTCACATATTTCTTATCCTCTTTATCCAGAATCACCTCAAACTGCAACGGTTTTTCAGTATCAGCAAACACTACCGCCGCACCTGCCGGAGTATTCTCTCCTGCCGCCACTCCCACACGCGTCACAATCCCGGCCTGTTCAGCACTGATCAGCCCCTCTGCCTTCACCAGCTCCTGAAGCTTTGCCAATTCTTCTCTCGCAGCCTCCAAATCCAGCCGGTAAATCCCTAACGAACTGTCCGAAAGCTCCGGACGCATACTGTCCTCCAGCCCCCGATCCGCTTCCAGCTTCGCCTTTTCCAAAGCATCCTCCGCATCCTCCACAGCCCGTTGGGCCGCCATGATTTTATCCTCCAGACTCTTCCTAGTACTTCTCCAGCTCTCCCACTTCGCATCCTCAGACGTAAAGTCAGGCTGCCCGGGCGCATTCCCCTGAAGCGCCCCCACCTCTTCAGAAATATCCTCCTGCGCATACCCCGCCTGCGCCAATTCCTTTTTTACCTGTGAAAGCTCCGCCTCCTTCTCCGCCAGCTCCGCCTTCAAGGCCTCCACCTCATCCTTATCCACTCCGCCCGAGCCTTCGCTGCCACTTCCTCCATCACCCGAGCCCCCATCCTGACCCGACTCACCTTCCTGTGTCCCCCCAGCCATGCCATTCCCGCTGACCGAACCGGAACCGCCATCCTGCGCCCTCTCTATAACCGTACCTTCCGCCATTCCCCCATCCGATATGTTCCCCTCACTCTTATCTCCTCCGCTCTTTGCGCCATCCGGGCCCGAACCGCTCCCCTGCGCATCCGCAATCTTTTTCTTCAGCTCATCCACCTCAGCCTGCAGACTCTCCGCCCGCCTCTGCAGCTCCCGCACCCGGCCGGAAGCCGATTGCACCTCCTGCGTTCCCTGAGAAAGCCTTGCCTTCCACTCCTGATAAGCCTCCTCCTGCCGCTTACGCTCCTCCTCCGAAGTCAACTTCAAATTCTTATCCAGATGCTCCTGCAGCTGCGCCCGCGCAGCCGCCTCATCCTCCAAAGCCCTGTCAAGCGCCTTCTGCGCCTGCTCCACAACCCGGACCGCATCCTCCCCGGCCCTGCTCATCTCCATATTCTTTTCTGCCCCTGCCAGCTCCAGATTCCCCTCAAGCGTTGCCACCTGAAGCTCCAGCTTCGCAATACTCCGCTCCTGAGCCCGCACCCTCCCCATCAGATACTCCCCATCCAACGAAAAAAGCGCCGTTCCCTCCTCTATCCGCTCCCCCGGAACCACAAACACCTCACTCACCCGAAGCCCCTCCGCCACATTCACAGCCAGCTCCCCGCTCCCCTTCACATTCCCCGCCTTCTCCACCACATGCTCAACCGCCATCTGCCCCGGATTCTCCACAGAAACCCGCGGCAGCCCATTCGCATAAATCCCCCTCGAAACCAACGTCAAAACCAACATCCCCACCAAAAACCCCCCAAACCACTTCAAAATCCTCTTCCTGCTCTCAATCAATCCACCCATCCCACATCTCTCCTATCAATATTCCGTAACTACTCCACCCAAACTCCCAACCCCACCACTCCCAAAATCCAC
>PPYE01413499.1_pt1 | contig 19948 bp, 4 predicted proteins | sample 1559881 | NCBI WGS metagenome assembly PPYE01 (sample SAMN08240022, study PRJNA423297) | Human gut metagenome, whole genome shotgun sequencing project.
CACCGGCTGGCATTGCCTGAATCAAGCCCACTCGGTCGCAGCTCTCGATGTCCTGCTTCCAAGGGCATACGTGCATCCAACGAACCAGGTTGCCGCCCGATTCTACCATCAGTTTGTTACTGTAGTCGCTCAACCAGGCAGGAACGCTCATACCTACGCCAGGCCACTCGTTGGAGGTGCGCTGCGCATAGCCGTGCATCATGATGGCATGGTCGTTGAGATAGAACTTGCCTTCACCGAACTGGGTCTTGCGGAAACCGGTCTTGGTGATGACATCGTCTATCTTGCTGCCGTCATCCGCCTTCAGAAGAGTCTTCACGGTGTAGAGATATCCATATCCCCAGCTCCAGAAGTGGGCGTTGTTCAGAAGTCCGCTCACCTTTACTGTCTTGGTTTCGCCTGGCTTCAAGGTATATCTTTCGCCCTCAAAATGGCCCACTTCCTTGCCGTCAGCGTCCAGAATCTTGGCGAAGAAGCGGAAAGAATGAGACTTGGAATCCTCATTCTTTACCTGCGATTCTGCATTCACCGTTACCTTCTTTCCCGCAATATCATAGTTGCTGCCATAGATATAGATACCTGTGGTCTTGAGATTATTGTAGAGCGGAAGAGTCTGGTAGAGCTTGTCGGTGATGTGGAGGAACACGTTCTTCGGAATACCGCCATAGTTGGCATTGAAGTTCTTGTCGTTCCACTGGAAACGCTGACCACTGGTACGCTCTCGATAGCTCCAGGAGTTATCCACACGTACGGCTATGACGTTTTCACCTTTTATAATATAAGGTGTCAGATCGAATCCGCTTGCCATCACACCATTCTCGGTATATCCCACTTTCTTGCCATTGAGCCAGATGTCGGCACCGAAGCGCACGCCTTCGAACTCGATGAAATACTTGCGGTCGCCCACTTCCCGGATATGGAAGTGCTTGCGATACCACATAATGGTGTCGCTGAGGTGTTCGATGGAAACCTTGTATGCTTCTTTCTCGTTGAAGGCACGAGGCAGCGTAATCTGTTTCCAACCGGCATCCTTGTAGTTTGCCTGTTCTGCTCTCTGGAAGTCGCCCACCTTGAGCAACCATCCTCCATTAAAATTGAGTTTTGTTCTTTCTACTGCATACATCTGGCATAGCGAGATGAAAGCGAGTAGAAGCAGAAATAGTCTTTTTCTCATTCTACTGATGTTTTGATTGTTTTGTTGCGTTATTATTCTAATTTTGTTGCAAAGTTACGAAAACTATCCGATGTTTTCTCGTAATTTCGTTCAATATCTTGTTTTTTCGTTCGAAGTTTATATACTTTTCTCTGTAAAAAGAGGAAGGTTGATACCTAGTAAAACGCAAGGTATCAAGAAATATAATATCTACGAAAAGTTCGTAAAATGTTAAAATATAAACTGTTTTATCTTTTTTAACGTGCCTTTTCTTGTTGTTCTACGAATTTTTCGTAGTTTTGCAGCGTGATTTAGAAACAAGGATGTTGAATTTAAAAAAATAAAGATAGAAATATGGAAAAGCTGACAAATCAGGAAGAAGATATTATGCTTCGGATATGGCGATTGGGACGATGTGCCGTGAAACAGATTATGGAACTGTTGCCAGAACCTCGTCCACCTTATACTACAGTGGCTTCTATTGTGAACAATCTGAAGCGCAAGGAATATGTCAAGGCGGAGCGGGATGGTAAGGGTTATGTCTATTCTCCACTCATAGCCGAGAGCGATTACAAGCGGAAGTTCCTGTCGGGTTTCGTGAACAATTACTTCAAGAATTCCTTCAAGGAAATGGTTTCCTTCTTTGCCAAGGACGAGAAAATCAGTCCCGAGGACCTCAAGGATATCATCCGTGAAATCGAGAATTCGGAAGAATAACTCGAGAACTTTGCTGAATAAATCAAGCTTTCGGAAGAATAATTATTAAGTTCATTTCAAACAAAAATCGAAACTGTATGGCAATATATCTTATAAAAATCAATGTAGCCCTGATGCTCCTTTATGGCTTTTATCGCCTCACGGTGAGCCGCGATACATTCTTCGGTCTTCGCCGCCTTACCCTCTGGCTCATCTATGCCGTCGCCCTGATGGTTCCGGCGCTCAATCTGGAATATTGGGTACGCGATACCCCTACGATGGAGAGTATGGCGAATGTATATGCCGACACGTTTTATCCCGTGGTGGTTGTAAAGGCTCAGGCTTCCAGCATAACCTGGATGGATATGCTGCTGGGCATCTATTGGGTAGGAGTAGCCGTCCTCTCATTGCGTTTGGTATGGCAGCTCTTCAGCATCATCCGCCTTGCGGTTATTTCCCGGAAACAGGAGGTGGAAGGCATCACGGTACATCTGCTCAAGGGCGAGGGGAGTCCGTTCTCCTTCTTCCGCTGGGTGTTTATGTATCCATCTACCCTGGAGGGTAGGCAGTTGCATGAAGTGATGGTTCACGAGTGCACCCATGTTTCGGGTCACCATTCTTTAGATACCCTCTTCTCCGAGCTTTTCTCCATCGCCTGCTGGTTTAATCCGTTTGCCTGGCTGATGAAGCAGGAAGTAAGAATGAATTTGGAATATTTAGCCGATGAAAGTGTTTTATCTGATGGCAACGCGCGCAAATCCTATCAGTATCACCTTCTAGGTTTAGCATATCGACAGCCGAATGAATCGACCAAGATTGCTAATAATTTTAATTTATTACCTCTTAAAAAAAGAATTAAAATGATGAACAAACGTAGAACAAGTGAAATAGGCAAGGCGAAGTACCTCCTTTTCGCACCTTTGGCAGGAGTGTTGCTCATGGTGAGCAACATCGAGAGTGTGGCTCGTGAGATTGGCGAGCAGATTCCGGAAGTGGCTGAGGTTCAGCAGAAGGCTGAGCAGGCAGCAGAAGAGAAGGTGAAAACCAAGCCTCAAACCGATACAACCAAGAAGAAAAAAACTTGGGATTGTATGCCGGAAACGATGCCGTATTTTCCTGGTGGTCAGGAATTGCTGCTGAAGTATCTGGCTGATAACATCAAATATCCTGCTTCCGCTGTCAAGGCCAAAAAGCAGGGTCGTGTGATCGTAACCTTTATCGTCCAGAAGGATGGCAGCGTTACGCATGCCAAGATAGCCAAATCTATAGATCCGGAACTGGATGCTGAGGCTTTGAGAATCGTGAAGGGAATGCCTAAGTGGACTCCGGGTACACAGAATGGTAAACCTGTAAGTGTAAGATATATGGTCCCTGTAAAATTCTCTCTTCAGAAAGATGCAACCCCAGGGAAAAAAAAGTAAAGTAGAATATCAATCTCAGGTTATAATAAGAACATAAATCTCAATTCAATAAAAAAGAGCATAAATCTCATCTCAGCGATAGGGTATGTATTCTCTATTGCCATGTAGAATGAAAAGGGCGGTTTTCTTGCGTGATGCAAGAAGCCGCCTTCTGCATTTTTCTGGAATTTGAGGATTATGCCAAATGCTATAGCCCAAATATCAAAAGAATAGGGTGGATATGGGCGGAAATGATTACTTTTGCAGCAGAAATTTTAAATAAGCTAATAACAAGATTAATATGAATAGTGTTTTAGAAGGTCGTCCTGCCTTGAAAAAGGAGGTCGAGAAGATTGCTGAAGTTGCTGGATACCTCTGGCAGAATGGTTGGGCTGAGCGTAATGGTGGTAACATCACCGTGAACATCACCGACTTGGTAGATGACGAGATCAAGGCTTTGCCTGCCATCAGCGAAGTAAAGCAGATTGGTACAGCATTGCCAGCCTTGAAGGGTTGCTACTTCTTCTGCAAGGGTACAGGCAAGCGTATGCGCGACTTGGCTCGCTGGCCTATGGAGAACGGTTCTATCATCCGAATCCTCGACGATTGCGCCAGCTATGTTATCATCGCTGATAACGCCGTGATGCCAACATCTGAGTTGCCTAGCCACTTGAGCGTTCATGCCCGTCTCATCGAAAAGGGTTCCAACTACAAGGCTACCGTTCATACTCACCCTATCGAGCTCATCGCCATGAGCCACAACAAGAAGTTCATGGGCAAGGACGTTTTGAGCAATCTGCTTTGGAGTATGATTCCAGAGACCAAGGCGTTCTGTCCACTCGGTCTGGGTATCGTTCCTTATCAGTTGCCAGGCAGTTTGAAGCTTGCTGAGGAGACTTTGAAGGAGTTGGAAGACTATGATGTAGTGATGTGGGAGAAGCACGGCGTCTTTGCCAAGGGTTTGGACGTGATGGATGCTTTCGACCAGATTGACGTGCTCTCTAAGAGTGCGAAGATCTACATTGATTCCAAGTGTATGGGATTCGAGCCTGATGGTATGAGCCAGGAAGAGATGGCTGAGATGACCAAGGCTTTCAATTTGCCAAGATAATTTATGGACATACATTTATAGGATAACAAAATAGGTTTTCGTAGATATTTAAAGTAAAAAAGATTTGGTTTTTAGGTTTTAATGATAATGGTAGAGGGTGTGTCATCGGAATGACACACCCTCTTTTTGTTTCCAGAATAATCTATCTTTTTCCAGAATAATCTGGTTATTTATTTCACCATCACCTTTGTTTTGCCGAAGATGTAGAAGCCTGGATGGAAACCGCTGTAGATAGCAGTTCCCGGCTGCACATCCAGGATGCGATAAAGCTGTCCAGTGGTAGAGAATACCTTGAGTTGGGTGGCGTAGGTACTTTCGATGCGGACACGATGCTCCGGGATGGGACGTACGATGAGTTCATCGCCTTCCGGCGTATCTTCTCCGTTGCCGTTTACCTCTGGTTGAATCTTGTCGATGCCTGTTGTTTCTGTGATATGAATCACGGAGGGTGTATCGGCAGAACGTGTCCGGGCGTTTGTGGATATTGATGTCATATAGGTACGGAATGGCATGATGTTCTCTAGCTGAGAGTCATCCTCGAATGCGGTTCCATCTGCATTCATTCCGTAGATAGTACCATTAGCTACTTGCTTGGCAGCGAAGGTTCCTCTATGATAGAAGCCATTTACATGGGTTTCCATGTTAGCAGAGATTGGTATCTCGATGGCTTTCTTCACATTTTCACCTGCTCTCTTCTCTCCGAAGGCATGAAAGGTGATGGTCTGTGCTGCTTCTTTCCGGCTCAGGATGTTGTTGTAGAACTCGCTTGAGAGGTCGAACTCGTAATAACGGTTGCCTGGGAATCGGACTATGTATGGTACTTCTGCTGTGAGAGGCAGATAATCTGTGAGGGTCTGCGTTTCTCCGTAATATGGATTCTCTACATTATTATATAGCCAGTCTCCGTAGGTATCTACGAAGAAGGTATTATGGAATGTATAATCCATACTAGTGGTATTCTCTGTCTTAAACAGACCATCACCAGGACGCTGGAAGGTAGCTGCTGTCTTGCTATCTGTCGTCGCTACAGCTGTGAGACCACGGAGCCAATATTCATGATGCAAATTGCTATTTCCGTAGAAATGCGTAATTTCGCCATTGAGCGAAGCCACTGCCTTCTGTACCGTGAATGGCAGGCAGATGCTTTCCCATGCTCCCGTTGTTTCGTTAGCATAATACATCGGCTTGCGTACATACCAGGCATGGTCGGTAACCTTGAATGGGATAGGTACACAGAGATCATTGCTTAAGCAGTCATCGCCTTCGCTGTTCTTACCGTCTGGTGTGCGCTCTACCAGATGGAAGAAGACTGTAGATAAGTCGCCTGACGTTTCCTTCACGATGTGATGACCCTTGATAGAACGTTCTTCGGTATCCTCATTATATGCCAGAGTCTTGTTGACTACATTGTATGCATCGGTATCGCTGTTATCATCATCTGCTGCTGTATAAACCAGGAGGTTCTGGGTGACGCCATCCTTTACAATGAAATCTGTGAACGATGTGGCATTATCTGCGTCTTCAGCCGTGAAGTCGATAGCCGTTGTTGTCGGGATATGCACATACGTACCCATGTTTCTAGTGTCCTGTTTGTAGGCATTGTAATGGAACTTGTCTTTCTCCTTACTTCCATAGTAACCGTCGGTTCGATAAACACGGTTGTTCATGTATTTATTCTGCTGTGATGCAATCTTGGCAGGATAATCGGCAGGAGTTGATTGCAGACTCTGTCCCCAGAAGAGGAAGTCGTTCATCAGTTCACTACTGCTGTTGTTTGCATTGAACAGTGGCAGATAGTTGCCTATTCTTTTTTCCTTTTCAGTCTTTGTTGCAGCCTGATAGCCCTGTGCACGAGCCTGGTCGATGGTATGCGTCTTGTCATGACGGGTTTCAGCCTGACCGTAGTTAGGCAGGTCGCTGTCCTGACCTTTTCGCAGATAGGTGATACCCGTATTCTTACCCGTGATGGCATCCGTACGATGGGCATACTGATAGTCGCCGTTGGCATAATAGTCGTATACATACTTCACAGCCTTCTTGTCTTCATCTGTGCTGTTGCCTTTGCGTGCACGCAGATAATATCCGTTCAGATCGTAGGCAACCTTACCATACTTGAAGTCATCCTTGGTATAGGTATTGATAGCATTTCCATCCATATCATATACGATAGGCTTATCAGGCGCTGAGGCTGGAGCATACTCAAAGCAGCAATGATAAGAACCCTTGTTGCTGGCAGCGATGCTACCGCTTTCCATACCGAGGTTATAGATATTGCCCTGGTTCTCCTGGAGGAATGACTTGCCTTGAGCCAGACCCTTGATTACATGTCCGTTGCCATGAAGAGTACCGGCAAATACAGCCTTGCTTCCATCGAAGTTGCTGGTCATGGTGATGTCGTTCTGCAGGACGAATTGTGCATTTTTGCCATATCGTTCCGCCTTGCTTCCCGAGCCGGTTCCGATGGTATCCACGAAGTTGATGAACGCCTTCAGGTCGCTGGCATCGTTGATGTAGATGCGAGGCTCTGCGAAAGAAGGCTCCGTCTTGGCACGCTGGATGGCTTCTGAGAGATGGAGGTTGATACCCGTTTTATGAGGATCCATCTGATGATAGTTATGAACCGTGAGGGTATCGCCTATCGCCATATTCACTGGGAATACCACATCGTTGAATCCGTTCATGGTGACACCCAACTGTACGCCGTAGCCATTCATGAAGTAGTAGGCAGGAATATCCAGATAGTCCTTGGTCTTGTCGTAGACGCTACCGGCAAAGAGGTCTTTGCGACTGTTGTCAATCTTGTCTCCCTGCTTGTAGGTGTTCTTTGAATCCTTGGTCTTGAGCAGCCAGGACTCCTTTTCATCGAACTGCATGTCTCCCTTTTCGTCTTTGCTGAACTCACCTTTTTCATTCTTCTTCAGCTTACCGATGTGCCAGAAGTAACCGTTGGCAGCGAAAGCCTGGTCGGCAGCAATCTTCACTTGGTCTTTCTTCAGACGGATCATCTCTCCCGGCAAAGCACAGTTGTCGATGGTGATATGACCGGTGAAGTTAGGTCCCTGCACATATTCGATGGTGAGGAAGATGGTATAGGTATATTCTATCTCCTTTTTATCGTCATCTAACATAGGTTTTCCGTTTGCATCGAGCAGCTTGGCTCCCAATACCAGCGTAGCCTGACATTTCTTGGAGAGATGCTTGTTATAATAGTCTGTCGAAGCATTAGCGGTGTTGTTATCCATCAGACGGAATGAAATCTTGGCATCGCCATTCAAATCTGTAGGAAGAGTCGTGTTCAGACATTCTCTATTGTAGTCTTCTGAATCTATATTATTAGGATCAGCCTTCTCCGACATAGAGAGAATAGCCGCAAAGCCTTTTTTGGATTTATCAGCATCAGAAGAATCTAAAGGACCTGCATAGGTATTGGAAGCCGAAGCACCTACATACAGTGTGTACTTATCGGCAGCATTTTTTTCTAAATCACATTTGTAACTTTCATCATGTCCGCTTCTCATCTTCCAGCTCTTGATGTATATTTCCTGACCCTTCTTGAGTCCGGCAAGGGCGGTAAGACCATCTGAGTTGTCGTTGTCGAAGTGAATCTTTTCCTTATAGGTATAACCCGTGATGTGAGCGTTATAATAATAGTTGAAACCAGTGACATACCAGTAGTGGATTTCTGCATTCGTGTCAGGATCTTTACCTTCCATCGCATAGAATCCGGTAGGCGAGCAGTCGTCGATGATAAAACGGTTGCTGCTTATATTGGTGTGATTCAATGGGAAGACGAAGTTACCGGTGGTTTCCAGGAAGCCTTTGGAGTTTTCACCTGGTACTTCATGAATGTTGTCAGCATACACATATCCACCACCTTCACCCTTACGGGCATTCATCAGGTTCATCTCTATGATGCCATAGATAGGACCATAGTAGATCGTCTCCTTCATCTTCTTGGTGTCTGGGTCGATGGATTCCTGTGCATTCTGAATCTTCAAGGCATAACCTGAGGCGATGCCAATCATATTCTTTGCCGTACCGTTGTTGCGCGACTGGAATCCTGTTACATCTTGCTTATTACCATCTTCATACTTCTTGATGCAATCCTCTTTGAATTCCTTATATGTTTTAGATGTAGCTTCACCATTCTCATCATACCACTTATCCGAGAACTGAACATTGGATTTCACGGCACCTACATAATGAATGTTGTTGGCAAGACCCATATAGTTGCGTGCCTTGCTTGAATATTTAAAGACATTCGATGCTTGGGTGCTCTCCGATGTCTTGGTGCTCTCCGGTTGTTCAGCCTGCAGCTTACCGTCAGTCAACAGGATATCGGTTGCAACCATCTTGATTTCTCCCACACGTGCGATAGAGTAAGGAGTCTTGTTGATTTCGTTGACGGTATAGTCGCGTGCACCGAGCAGCAGTTATCCTCCAGGCGCAGGATGTCCATGCGCTGGAGCGTGTTGATGATTTTCGGGTTGTCGATGGTATGGCCGGCAAAACCGTAGCCCGTGATGTCGGCACTGCGGAAGCCCTGGGCATAGGAGAGGTGACCATCGCCGAAGATACCACCCTCGCTGTCGTACTCATAGAATTTATTCTCACGGCAGCCAGTTAAGCCTGGAGGAACTACATCGCCCTTGATGTACTTGACCTGTTCATAGATGAAGCGATAGGTATACTGATTACTGTTCGCATCATCGTAGTATTTGTAATAGTAGCCATAGAGGTCGGTACCATCCGGAAGATCGATTTCCTTCATGTCCTGACGAGAAATGGTGATATGCTCTGCCTTTTTGCTGTCACCTACCAGAATGAGGGTATTGCCTCCGAAGCCGGCTGTAGTACCATCAGGGAACGTCTTCAACTCTTCCTGGTGTTCTGCACTATTGGTAAAGGCTTTATCTACATTGAAATCCTTTGTCAGCTTGAGTACCGTGGTGTTATTTGCCAGGACAGAGGTGCCCTGAGCGAGGGAATATCCTCCGCCATAAATAGCTTCATCGATATTGATATGTACGTTGTCCCACCCTATGGATGGAGTAGCGGTATCTACCTTGGTGAAATAGTCTGACTTCTTGTCTGCTGGTATCTCGGTTCGGGTGCCGTTATCTATCGCTACGATGTCATCATATACACCTTGGGTTATCAACTCTCCGGCAAGCAGATGAATCTCCTGTTTGATGGTTGGAGACTTTTCGCTGCCATTGTCATTCAGCAAATAGTTGTTCTTCGTGTCTGTACGGTTCAGAATATACTTTCCGCTCTTCAATTCCTTCACCTTATAATAGGTAGGATAACCCACCTTTACCTGGGTAGAACCATAGACATAGCCGGAATAGGAACCACCAGTTACAGAGCGGTAGACATGACCGTTGAGGATATCCACATCGGTAAGACCGATGACATTACCCTGCTGACCGCCACCATAAATGAAGTTGGCTGATACGCCCAAGCCTTCCGGATTGTTTTCATCCTTTACTCCGGAAGCTTTGAATTGATCGCCATCCATCGTTGGTTTAGCACATGGGATGCCATCACCCATAACGATACGGGTATTGCCATATACGTAACTCTCCATACCATATCCGGCACCATAGACGTTGAGGCTGGAGTAGTCGGGGTTGGTAGCAAGCAACGTGTTGGAAGCATCGAGCAGAGTCTTCGATTTGCCTGCCAGCATATCTGTCTGCAGATTGATCTTCACGTCGCCTCTCACGGTTCCTGTCTTGTAGCAGCCACCATATACGCAGCCACCCTTGTAAGCTCCATCTGCCACTTTCGGCATGAACTTGTTCTGGATGGTCAGCTTGATGAATGGCTCTGTTGAATGTGCCGTTCCCAGCAGATAACCTCCTTCGTGGGTTACCAGTCCCTTATAGTCGTAGTTGGCATTGTTGCAGCCACCTACAATCTTTTCGGTGATGGTGAGACCTTTAGGGAAGGTATAGTCTACCACTTTTCCATTTTTATCCGGATAGATGTTCATGTTGCCTCGGTTACCTCCGCAGAAGAAGGAACCGATGGTACAGTTTTTCAAGTCAGTTCCCCAAGTCAGCTTGCCCTGGATGTTCATTTCTACCGGCTGGAAGTAGAGGTCGATGAGATGAGGATATACGAGTGCACGTTCCTTTTTCTCTGTTGGCAGATAGAGAATGTCAATGTCATTGCTCGAAGGATCGTTCTCCCAGTCGATGGTATCGGCTAGGTTCAGTTCCTTGCTGGCATCATAGTAATCACCGTTCAACTTCTGGAACTTGTTCATGAAGTTGTTATCTTCCGATGCCGTGAAGAGTGCATCTCCGTTACAGCCCATGAATACGCTTCGGATGTTGACGTTGCTGCCAATCCAGATGTTCACATCCCCGCTCAATGCTCCCGAGTTGCTTGAGTCATCCTTGACTTTCTGCACGGTAGCCGAGTTGCCGCCACCATATACATCGCCCTTGATGAGGATGATATCGCTTTCGCTGTTACCTTCTATATGGATGTTCACCTTGTTGGTGAGTGGTCGCCAGGAGTTGATGTTCACCATTTTCAAGGCATCGCTCGCTGCCTTGTATGAAGGCATGTTTTCTCTCATTGGTACTGTGAATACCAGTGGAGTGGTTTCCGAATTCGGGTCGTTTGGATCGAGCGGATAGTTCTCGTTCACGGTAACCTTGGTGTTGCCCTTTCTGTCGAGCGCATAAAGATAGTCACCATTTCCGGCACCATATACATCACCGTCTATTCTTCCGCCATATATATTAATATGGGTACCTCCTCCGCCATTGTCGGCAAAGTAACCCAAGTTGTCGTTTATGTTGACATAGCCCGAAACGTCGTTACCGCCATAGATATTTCCATGGATAAAGATATCCTTGTTGGTGAATGAGCTTTCAGAAGCTAATGCTGTCTTATTTCTTCCGATATTGATTTCGGTACTCTTGATGACATCACCCATCATACCGCCTCCGAAGATGTTCTGACAGTCCATCGCCTCGATATTTACATGGGTTGCCTTGACCGAGTTATAGAATCCGCCACCAAAGAGTCGTCGGCAGAAGGCTCCACCCTTACCGGTAATGTGAGTATCTCCTATCACCTTACCGGAGTAGCCGCCACCCACGAAGTCCATCACGGAATATCCGCCCAAGAAGTGCTTGTATTCTTCGCCCTTCTTGATGTCTAGCTTATGATCGATGATGCTGCCACGTCCTTCCATCTCGATATCCAGATGGGTGTTACCGTTGATGACGGTATGTTCGCCATAGCCGCCACCGAACACGCAGAAGTGAGGAGAGCCCACCTTGTCGAATATCTCATGCCATTCTTCACTCTCGAAGAAAATCTTGCTGTCGTCTTGTCCCGAAACCACCTTCGTATTCTCGTGCAGCAGTCCCTTTGCCATGGTGAGATAGGTGTTCTTTCCTACTTCGCAGGCAATATTGCCACCCGCATAGATGTTGTGGTTTATCTTGAATTTCAAGGCATCATGGTCGTACTGTGGAGAGTAGATGATACCATCGATGATGCTTGCCGGTTCCCATGATCGGGTTTCCGGTTTCCAGTAAGAGGTAAGTAGCGCTTTTCCGCCATAGATAAGCACATTGGTGTTCCGGGTTACGTCGGCAGAAGTAACAGATTCTGTTTCCTTTTCAGCTACAGTAATCGTGTCACAGCTTCCCAAACCGCCTCCATAGATACCATGGCCTATGTTGCCGTCATTGATTCTTACGATGGTGTTGCCATATACGATACCGTTCTGACCGCCTCCGTATACACGTTCCAGCAGATTTGGGAGAATGTCCTGATTGATATTATCTTCCGGATGCTGTATGTTTTCGTCGTCAGAAGGGTCTAGATATGTTTTCTTGCTGCTGTCCCAGTAAGGATATTCCATACATGGTCTGTCGATGACCAGACAGGTGTTTCCCTTCACGCTGCCCAGTTGCTGATAATCCTGGCATTGGCTTCTGAGACGTCCCTTACCGCCTGCAAAGACTGCTGAGAAGATAGATCCACCTCGGATATTGACCAAGGTTGTGCGGTCTGCTTCTGCAGGAATCGCATAGTTGTCGTGCTCGAATTTCTTTTCCTCGGTTACTTCTGCAGAGCCTACGTTGGCAACATCTCCACCACCATATACGCTACCCATCACGATGGTACGGTCTATCACACCTCCGGTAGCCTGGAATTTGATGTCTCTTCCATACAGGTGAACTTCAGTCTTGTTGACGTGAGCCATCTTAGGGAAGTCGATGAAATTGCCGTCTGGAGTCTCTGCTGATTCGATACCGGCACCTCCGCCATAGATGTTCCTGGCGATAAAGCCCGACTTGACGAATATCTTGGAGTTTCCTGTTACAGAGCCGAAATCACATTCTTCGCGATTGGTCGCGTCTCCGGAAGGTACGGCTCCGAGACCTGCACCATAGATATTCTCGCAGAAAAGCTGGCAGTCGGTTTCCACATAGGTATTGCCCGTAACATATCCCGCAAAGCCACCACCGTGTATGGTCTGGAACGAGAATCCCGGCATGCCGAGCGTCCAAGCCAGGCGACTGGCACGGTAGCGCTGGTAGGTATTAGGGTCTTTATCGCTGCCGTCTGAGCTACCATAATAGAGTTTCTTTTCTTCCGAGGAAACTTTATTCTTGAAATCAGCATAAAGATTTTTCTCCATTGCAACGTATGCCTCGTAGTCTTTCTTCTGGTTGATATAGCGATAGGCTTTTCCGTCAACTTCCATAATTCCGTTGTCGCCAATCTTGCTACCCGGCTGTGCATACACTTCCGTCTTAGCCACCTTGGTTTTGGCTCCATATCCTGCTCCGAAAACAGAGAACTGAGGGTCGGAAACATTCTTGGCGCTGATATACCAGCAGAGACCTGGCAGGGTGGTATAGTCGAACATGCTGAGTTGTTTGCCGTCCTTGTCTGTGATATCATTAAGAGGCGAGTGGTTGATTTCCACGATAGCCTCACCGGTGTTTGTTCCTGTAGAGCTTCCATTTCTATCAAAACCCACATAGCTTGCAAGGTTGCCGCCTCCATAGATATTATTGTTCTTCAGGAAGCTTCCTGAGAGGGTTTTACTGTTGTTGAATCTGAAGAAATCCTGGGTGTTCTTATCGGTCAGAATTCTTTGGATAGCAGCTTTTGCCTGGGCATTAGTCAGGCTGTCCAGCATATTTGTATGCTGGATATCTTCTACTATCAACTTAAATTCCTTGAGATCCTTGCAGATTTTCTGGCTCTTATCCTGAGCTGCGGTCCAGGTGGTGATATTGCCATCCACATCAGCTTTCTGGTTCCATATCCAGGTACCGCCATCCATCTGCACCTTGGTGTTACCGAGGATGTTGGCATAGGTATCGTCTTTATCATCTCCATAACCGCCACCAAAGATGTCGCGACCCAGCATACCGCCCTCGATATGCACCAGGGTGTTGCCGTCTACAGTGCCATAGGCACAACCGCCATAGATGTTGTACCATACGTATGGCACGGTATTTCCCTCATAATCGAGAGAGATGGAATGGGCAGCATCGGTGTTGGCGATATGAACGATGGTGTTACCGTTGATTCTTCCCACCTGGTCGTATTGCTCAGCCTGCTCTTTGAGAAGACCCTTGCCGCCGCCATATACCGAGCCGAAGATGTCGCCACCGATGATATTCACCAGAGTACGATTGTTTTCAGTCAAGTATGGAATAACGTATTCGATTTCTCCATTTTGGGGATTTATTTTAGTTTCGCTCACTGGCTTACTGCTGTAGTCTGGTTGATAACTTGCCGGTCCTACATTTGCCATATCTCCACCGCCATAAACCTTACCATATATCTTGGCATCATCAGATATCTGAACCATGGTATTGCCGTTGACACGAGCTACGTTGGTGAACGGAGTGGCATTAGCTGTCTTTGGTGCAACACCAGCTCCACCACCGAATACGTCGCCATAGATTTTTCCTCCTTGTACGAGAACTACCGAACGTGAGCTTTCTGAACCATCACCAATCTGACCTGTCGTGTTGTCTACAGCCTTGTTGTAAGGATCACCGAATCCTCCGCCATATACACGGTGCAGGAAGGTCTTGCCATCTACAGTAACCTTGGTGTTCTTGGTTACGGTTCCGGCATATCCACCACCCAAAACGCCCAGTATGGTGAAGTTTGGGATACCCTTGGAATTGTCGAAGACAGGAAGTGTTGTCTTCTGTTTCTTCTGTGCACGGTTGTGAGGACGTGCCATCTAGTCGGTTTCGTCCTCCACTTCGGCATTATAATCTCCATAATCGCCTTCCACATTCACCGTCACATCGGTAACGGTTACGGTGGTATGTTCACCATATCCACCACCGAATACAGAGAAATGCGGATAGTTGTTGTCGTTATACGATTCCTTCCATTCGGTGGTCTGCAGGAGGTCGAATGGAGTCATACCTTTCTGCACTTCAACAAAGGCAGTCCCCTCTACGTTGCAGGCAAGATCACCACCGCCATAGATATTATGAGGGTTGAGGAAATGCTCCTTTTCGTCTACTATATTGCTGGCATAGAAAGAAGCGCGGTTTTCACCGCTTTTTGGATTCCATTTAATGAAACCATTTTCTGCATCCCAAATATTATCCCAGATGACGTTGATGGAGAAGCTGTCCTTCTTCTTTCCATCATCACCTTCCTCCTGTCCTCCCATGTCTTGTGCCAGGGTTACGTAGGTATTGCCTGTAACGTTGGCATAGGTGAAGGTGAGGTCTTTTTCGTCCTTATCAGTGATATTATCTTTTCCATCCTTATCTGTGATGTTACCCTTTCCACCGCCGAATACTTGTCCGGCAAAGTTGGCAGCAAAGATGTTGACATTGGTATTTCCCTGTACCTGTGCCAGACTTCCACCGCCATAGATGTCGCCGTAGATATGAGGTGCCTTTTGGGTACTACCGGTAAAGATAACGTTGGTGCTGCCTTTTACCAGACCTACGGAATCCGGAGTCTTGGTATAGCCGTCGTTGTCCTTATAAGAAAGATTGTCAGGGCGTTTCGCACGTCCGTTACCGCCAGCGAAGACAGAACCACGGATGTCTGCGCCATCGCTGATAACCACGTTGGTAGCATAATCTTCATCCTTGCTTTGATATTCTACCACCGCCATATCGCCACCTCCATAGATGTCCTGGTAGAAAGTGCCGCCATTGATGGTGACGTTGGACTTGCCATAGATGCGAGCCATATCCGAGAGGGTAGAGATGGTATTGGTGCCATTTAATTTGGCATCTGCTACACCATATCCGCCACCGAAGATAGGACAATAGAAGGTTCCGCCATTGATATTGAGAGCTACGTTGCCGTAGGTCTGACCGAGGGCAGTATAGTCGCTGGCATTACCGCTATATGGGTTGGAAGAATAATATCGGTCGGTTCCACGTCCTCCGGCAAAGATACCATTCTCGCAATAGAAAGTTCCGCCATTGATGGTCAGCGAAACAGCAGCATCCTTGGTGTTCCCGTATACATTACCGCCCGTCTTACTTGGAATACCTTTGTTGGTCCACAATCCCAGACTCATATATCCGCTACCTCCTGCGTAGATACCGTCAATCTTCTTGTCGGAAGAACCGAAATTACCACCGTTGATGATAATCTTGGTATTGGTATCTCTTGGATCCACAACAGCTTCTTTATGTTCGTCAGCGTTGTAGCATGTATAGCTTATCAAGTTGTTCTTTGCCTCATTATACGGACCGTAAAGCATCACTTCTTTGCTGGTGTTCCAATATGCGATGCTTTCATCAGGAGTATGGTGGGCATCGGTACCGATACCATTCATACCACCTGCTCCTGCACCGAAGATACCGCAGAGAATGTTGTCTTTCTTGTCGTTGTTATCTGGCAGAATCTTAAAGGTACCGCCATTGATGGTGATGGTACTGTAGCCATAGAACGGGTTGTTGATTCTTACATCGCTCGTATGACCACGCCCCATACTACCACCGTAAAGTTCGGTAACGACTACGCGGTCGTTATCATCCTTGAAACCATCGTCTTTCTTATATGCAGAATTGGCAGGATCTAGCAGAATGTTGGCTCTACCCATGAATGTATTCAAAGGAACATTATATGTTGTCTCTCCATAGTCCAGAGTGAATTCGCTTTGTGCTCCCAGGGTTCCGTTAACGATACGAGCCACCTTTCCACTCCTGATGATGATGTCCACATCGGCATACATCGCACCCTCGTGATTTCCGGCAAGGATGATACCTGCATCATAGTCGTTGGTTCTTTCAGCACCAACAATGGTTCTCTTCTGGTTGTTGTCATCGTTCCATTTTCTGTCTATATCCATGGTGATGGTACACTTGATAGGCTGGGTTGGAGTTCCCATCACACCATTCAACTGTTTTCCCTTGTCGTTTTTAGTGATAGTCTGACGTCCACCTACACAGATGGCAGAATAGAAGCCCGACTTGATGGTAATACTGAACCCCTCTTTGCCATGAGGCATGGAACGGTTGAAGGCAGCGATGCTGTCTTTATTGTTCAGTGGATAGAAGCGGCCATCGTTGCTGAAACCACCGAATATCTGCATAGGAGTGGTTACGGCACCATCGATGGTACCATAGTTGGTAGAGTTCTTGTTGAATCCCGTCATCCTGATGCCTTCGCCCATCTCCAGGTTGTTATATTGGCAGAAGATGTTCTTGTAGGTATCATCACCTGTCCCTTCATTGTTGAAGGTAACATGCTCAAAGCGGGTATCTTTCCAGATAGGCAAACCCATATCAAGACTTGTAATTTCGATACAGGCATTTTTATATTCAGCCTGATTATACTTACCAGTAATGGTAACGTTTTTGAAAAGTGGAGATTTTTTCGCCTTGCTCCACATTTCTCCGGTAAGGATTTGCTTACCGATGTTATTTGGGGTGATGTTGAAGCCGTAAATCTGGTCGTTGGTTACTTCCTTGCTACTCTTTCCCATCAGCACGATGACGTTCTCGTCCCATGAAGCTTTGTCAGAGAGCTTGCTGTAGGCTCCCTTCCAGGTGAGCATAGGTTGATTTGCCGAATAACCATATTCAGCATTCTTTATATTAACTTCTTCCTGTTTCTTTATATCTTCAGATAGTGTTGTGGCTGGTTGCAGATAAACCACCGTTGTTGCATTTACCCATTTGCTGAAAGTATAATCGGGAGATATTTCTACAGTGACGAAGCATCTGAATTTATCTTTGTGGGTGGCATCTTCAGGGCGAGTAAAGCTGGCTTTTGTTTCTTCTGACAGCTTGTTTTCGCCCTTATACCACTGGTATGTTATCTTCAGTCCCAATTCTTCATTGGTGAATTTCTCCTCCGTATCATTGGTTACATTCACGGTATAGGTAATGACGTTTGTGGAATTTGTAGAAAGAGATGCTTCTACATGAATCGCCTTTACCTGAATGGTATTGGTTCGTGAACTGCCTACTGTGGCATATACATACTGGTCGTATTCCTGGCGAGGCAAGATAAATGGATTGCAGGCTTTTGTTGTATTTGCCTTCTTCCAGGTTGCGTTATCCTTTGATACATACCAATCATATTTCTCAGAAGAATCGGTTCCGTCTTCATCTACTACAGTGAGTTTATCTTCTGTTCCCCGTTCATATTTTATCTTGATGGAATTGAAAGAAAACTGCTTATTGGAATTAGAATAAGCCCAGGTCTTCATGCCATCCATTTCTTTGATAAATTCATTGTTCTGCTCTGCAAAAGTGCTGCCGAAGATTTTGTTGGTAGTCTGGTTTACGGCATCGATTTCCTTTTCTGAACCATTATTGAAATCATTGGGTTCTGATACTTTGTTTACTGGAGTATAATACCATGTATCATTTACCTTGCTTACAAAGTTGTCGGCAGCGATAAACGCCATAACCGTACCTCGATAGCATTTCTTGGTATCAGAATTGGTTTTCATCTGCGGTCCGTGAATATAGATATTCCTTGGCAGGATGGCATAACCGGCATTCAGCAATCTACTTGCTGCACCAAATCCTCCGGAAATGGTTACCTGGCCCTTGATTGATGCAGAAGGATTGAGCGTGGCTTGGGTGTGCATGTTCATCTCTGTATCGGCAGAGATATTGTATATTCTCAGGGAGAAGTTGTTGTTCAGGTATCCTACAACTCCACCTACTCGATAATTGTTGATGGTTTTGTAGGCTTCTCCATGGTCGGTCACCTTACTGTTGCGGATGATGATGTTGCCGATTTCTGCATTCTGTGTCATGTCGGCAGCAAGAATACCCAGTTTGATCACCGAGCTTCCTACCGGTACATAACCCTTTTTCTTTTCGATACATGCATTCTCGATGAGCAGGTTGGTAACTGATGCATATCCGGCTTTGTTATTTCCCGTACCGTTCAGTCTTGAGAAGAGTCCCCATGATGCTTCCTTTCCGCTGATGTTGGTCCATTGTATCAGCATATTCTTGATGGCATGTCCGTCACCGTTGATTTTTCCGGCAAAGAAGTGTTGGGTTGCTGTGTTCCAGGTACCGATAGGCATCCAGATACCTTTCTTCAGGTCGATGTCCTGGGATAGCCTGAAATAGGTTCCGGATAATACCTGCAGTCCGTTTCCTGTGTTCACATCATGTGCCAGCTTCGCCAGTTCCAGGTCGTTGCTGATGATGTAAGGGTTGTCTTCTGTTCCTTCACCACCGGCATATTGGGCTGCATAGAAATTCACTTTGGTATTGTTTTCGCCGTTATAGGTTTCGCCGTATACTTTCGGTTCCACCTCGAAGCTGATTTTCTGCTGGTTGTTTTCTGCATCGGTATATGAAACCTCTATCGAGCGGGTTTTCTGGCTCAGCTGCAGGTTCAGCGTATGCGTATCTTTTGATACCGTTACGCCTTCTGTCGTTACCTTATCGTCTGTCTTTACCGTCCAGGTACAGTGAGTGTCCTCCGAAATCTTTCCCGGAGGTATGGTATATGAGATAGTTCCTTTCTGAAAGTCACAAATTTCGGTTTCTGTAAGATCTTTGTCTGTAAAACCTTGTGCCCATGCCATCTGTATGCTGATCAGCAGCAGGGTGATGAGTGATATCCATTTCTTATATGTGCTTTGTTTGTAATCAGCTCTCTTTTTATTCTTGTAATCAATTTGGGTTTTGTGTATATCGTTTACTTTCATTTTTATCTGGAATGATATTTTTTTATCTTATCTGTTGTTCATCATGAATGATGCTTCATGTATGGTATATAATCGCGCATATACGTGCGCGTTATATTATAGGTTTGCAAAAATAACAAATTTTGTTTAAAAAAGCCTCTAAGATTGTAAACTATCCAATGATTTTTATGGTTATTTAACTAGCTGTGGAAATTGTGTACGTTTTCTGATTATTTTCAATAAAAAAAGAATCTTCAGGTCTGTGTATCAAGCTGTCTGAAGATTCTTTCTGTATGTATACTATCTGTCTAAAAAAAACGATGGCTAATCCATGTGGAAGAGTTCTTCCAGCGGGATGCTGACAGGCGAATTATCCGGATTCACCTCCATGATATCTGCCATCATATCCCACCATTTCTGGGTGATAGGATCCA
>PPYE01662093.1_pt1 | contig 19935 bp, 27 predicted proteins | sample 1559881 | NCBI WGS metagenome assembly PPYE01 (sample SAMN08240022, study PRJNA423297) | Human gut metagenome, whole genome shotgun sequencing project.
TGAATGGGTAAACCGTTTCGAACCGGTCACCGGCGCGAATGTCCAGCGTCTTGCTCATTTGTCTGCCCCCTCGCGCAGCTGCTTGGCGAAGTCGTCAGCAGCAAGTGCAACCCCTTTTGCTAAAGCGTCAAAAAACTGGTCATCACCAGGAATTCGAAGTTTTGCCGCGAACTCATCCACCCCATCAGCCTTAATTCCGGCTACGATGCGATCGGTGGCATGTGTTTCCAGATTCATATTCAGCGGGTAATCAGCATCAAGTTCTTCATGGATGAATTCAGCCAAATTATTTCGGCTTTCCTTCAGCGCCACATTCTCCGCAGCCAGCTGAGCATTTTGGTCTGCCAGCATATTCCCGGTTTTTATGGCGGCATCCAGTGAAGCGCTGCAAATGCGGAACTCTTTCGCCAGCTTAAGGAACTTCTGCTCTCTGATCGACAGCTCGCCCGCCGACTCCAGCGACCGAATGAGCTCGTTTACTGTTTCGATGTTCATGCTGTCACCCATTCAATAAACATGCAGATACCAACGGTTACTACGGCAATCAGCACCCAGCAGATCACATCCAAAATGGCGGCGAACCGACGGAGGGTGTATTTGCTGTAATTCTCAGGATCAATATTCATACCGCCTCCCCAAGCACCCAGCGCAGAGCCTCGGCATATTCGCCACTGGCATCTTCGAGTGCTTTTGTAATTTCCTTGCGTGATTTGATACGCGGCTTTGCATCACCGAGGATCTGACGCTGACGCCGGGCTTTTTCATGGCCGGTTGTGCCAGCAGTTGCCGCTTCGATTTCGGAGACCTTCTCCCGCTGCTCTTCGGGTTTAAGCGATGCCAGCTGACGTGCCTGGGTAACGGTAACTGTGCCAGCCTCCACCGCTTCCCTGACGGCCTGGGTGGCATCGAGAAGGGAAAGCGTTGCACGAACGGTCTGAACGCTGCAGCCAAACAACACTGCAATGTCGTCTTCATCGAGCCCACGGTCGAGCGCGTCTGACATTTTTTTAGCCCGGCCAAGCGGTGTATCAGGTCGGCGAATTTCGTTTTCACTGACCATGTATTTAGCCATCTGATTTGCTGATCCGCGCTTAACGACTCCAGGTACAAGCAGTGGGTCTTTGCCTTCTTTCAGACGGAGTTTATTTGCCTCCAGGGTATGTTTAACGCGCTGACGGCCAACAACTACGCAGGTGAGCCCCGTTTCGGGGTCTTTCCAGACGATGATAGGTTCCAGTACACCCAGCTCCGCAATGTTCAGTACCATCCCTTCCTCGATAGGCAGGTGTACACGCTCATCGTAAAGTGGGTGGGTCTTATCGGTGACCAGGTGCAGGTTTTCAGGCTCGAAACTGAGCACGTTTGTTTTGCCGCTGGCACCGTATACATCGATTGAATTCTTAGCCATGAATAGCCTCCTGAACATCTAAAACTCGCTGAAAAACAGGACTGCCAAGCAGGCTGTAATTCATCCCAACAGCAACTTTCGGCACCAGTCCAAAACGCTTCATGTCAAAGTCGATGAAGGCCCGCTGATCGCGGAACAGCCCCAAACGACCATGCCGGACAACCTCGCCAGTCGCTTCTGCTTCGGAAAAATACCGCTGGACAGTAGCGCGGCTCAGCCCCAGTTTTTTCATTGCATCGCTGGTCGTCAGGCGCCCCTGATGTTTCGTGATACGAATCACTGCGCGGACATACTCCCGGCGCTCAGCAGTTGAAAATGTTCTAGCCATGTTTTCCTCACTTAACGACGCGCAGATGGCGGACGTTTTTGCGATAACTATCCCAGTCAAAATTCACCCACATACCACCGTCCATCTGCAGACGGTCAAGGATCCGCGCACCGAGGGTATCCGTCAGGGATTCATAATTCAGGTTGGTCAGAATGCCGACCGGACGCATGGATGACAGGCGACGATCGATAACCTGGTTCAGAATGACCTTCTCGCCGCTGCTGCCACGCTGAATCCCCACTTCGTCCAGGATGAGCAAATCAACCCGGCAAAGGTCGTCCAGGAGAGATGCTTCTGACTGCCCGTCGTCATAGCACTCACGAACACGTAGCATCAGGTCAGGAATAGTCACCACCAACACGGAGTGTCCACCAGCCAGCAGGTGATTGCCGATTGCCGCCGCCAGATGGTTTTTTCCGGTACCAGGAGCTCCGCTAAATACAAAGCTTGCGAACCCGGAACCGAAGTTTTGTGCATAGCTTTTTGCCATCGTCAGTGCCCGACGCTGCCCATCTCCTGCAACCTGGTAATTAGCGAACGTGCAGCTGCGGTGCAGATCCTGTATCCCGGCACGACCGAAAATTTTCTCTGAACGTGCACGCTGGTTCTGCTTTTCCAGCTCCTCGCAGCGTTTTCGGCCTTCCTCTGCCTGCCATGTGCGCCACTCGTCAACGCTGGCGAACTTCGGCTCAACACCTGGAGGGATAAGCTTTCTCAGTCGTTCCAGCGCACTACCAGTACCAATTATATTTTTCATTTCTACCCCCTGAACCCGCTGGGAATTAACTTACTGGGCTGGGACACCATGTTCGGATCCCGCTTTCCGGCAGCCGCGGTTGTGGTCCATGGTTCCTCGTAGTGCTTGGACGGACCGAAAAATGTGGATGCCTGTTTCACGAACTCGGTATTGAGTTTTCCGGCAGCAGTCACGTATGCAGCGTATCGACGAACGCCATCGATGAGCTCCTGCGCTGTCGCGCCTGATTTAATTCGTGCAGTCCAGGCTTTGAACGCGTCAGCCTTGCTGTTGCCTCCGGCTCGTTTCGGGTATTCCCTCCAGGCCTGTTCAAACTCCTCCGAATAACTGCTTTTCGGCTTTTCAGATGGAGCTTCATCTGAAAATTCACTATCCGGGGGTGTGGCAGAGCCATACCCCAAGAGATCTTTATCTTTTTCTTGTTCCTGATCCTGTTCCTGATCTTGGCTTCCTAGCCCCTTCGAAGCCCCTTCCAAAATTCGGCGTGGTTCTCGCTTGATATTCAAATGAAAATCATCTTTGTAACGATCATAAAACGCTGAAAGAAAACGATTTTCAGTAAGCGATGCATACTCACTTCTGACTCCAGCGCAACGGTTATCGCCCGGTTTTAATGCTTTGCCTACCTGATAGGCGGCCATTTCATGCACCCAGACCATCTCTGTGTCCTCGTCATAGCTACAAAACCCCGCTTCTATGGACCTATTAAGCCCCTTAGAAGCCCCTTCCAAGCCCAAGCCTGTTTCATGGGCGATGTAAAGAATTGGCAGGTAATACAACCCGAGCATGTTTGCGTGTGGCGAGGTCATCAGATAGAACGAGACCACCTGCGCTTCAGCGCCTTTTTTCCGCAGTTCCCGACCTGTTTTCCCCAGCCAGAATTGCGGTGCGACTGTTGCATAGTCACGCATAGATACCCCTGAACTTATGACGTTGGTTTATCGGTCTTTTCTGCGTGTTGAAAGACAACATCAACACACTGAAAGACACATTTTTGACAGATGGATACGCCGGGGCCGGCAATGAGAACGCCTGCAACCTCAATATTGCTCGCTCCGCAAAAGGAGCATTTATGGGTCGCTTGGGCGTTTACCTCAGTCTTTGTTCCTGACATACTTACCTCGCAATTACCTCTTCGTTTTTGCACCTGAAAGCCGTTGGTGTTACAGCACCGCGGCTTTCGCCTTTTTGATACCCGACATTACAAAACCCCCAGCATTGAAGTGACGATGGCCATCAGTGGCGCCGTTAGTTCTGGGTCAACCCGGAACATCTCGACAATTCCCTCGCTCAGTTCTTTCAGCTTTTGATGGCGTGGAGCTCCCATAGCAACAGCAACCTTCGCTTCGCTGGTCTCTTTCTCCAGTCGTGCCAGGCGGGACATGAAATTGTCTTCAGGCAACAGGCGGTGGCGGTATTCCAACGGGAGGACGGCCATGATGGCTGGCGTCAGAAGACGCACATTCGCGCGATACTTTTCAGAATCGACCTCGTTATCCAGGTAACGGAAAAGCTTCTGGCGGGCGCGGCTGATGTCCGCGGGAAATTCAATTTCTTCCCCGCCCTGCTGGCGCCACTCATCGATGATGTATGCCGAAACAACATCCTGACCTTCAGCAGCGGCCCAGGCGCGAACGGCAGAACGAATGCCGTCGTGATCTGCCACTTTCGCCTGATTTCGCTTTATCAGAGCGCCGGGGTTGAATCCGGTATTTTGTTGAAAGGAAAGTGTTTGCATGGTCAGCCCACCAGATTTTGTGAAGACAAACCGTCGTTTGGATTTGGGTAAAGATCTGGGCGAAGTTCATGCGGAGTAACGCCGGTTACCCGGAAGATCTGGAAAACCCGAGACTGAGGAACGGCTCCCCCATGGCGATGCTTCCAATGGCTAATCGTCATAGATGAGACGTCCAGTTTTTCTGCTAGCTTCGTTGCGTCACCAGCGATCTGTATGGCTTTTTCTAATGCGTTCATAAACCACTCCATTAAAGTTACAGAGGGGATTAAACATTATGTTTATTTTAATGTCAACTTTATGAATGTTGAGCCGGTAAACATTTAGTTTAAAATCGTGATATATGAGAAAAAATACGCACCAGTCCGACAACCCACAGGTCCAAAGGCTCAATGAAATAATTGAGATGAAGCGCATATCCAAAGCGGATATAGCGAGAATTTGTGGTGTAAGTTCGCAATCGGTTAACAACTGGTTTGTGCGGGGAGCGATTGGAAAGAGCTCTGCCATAAAGCTCGCTGATGCTCTTGGCGTAAGCCTTGAGTGGGTTTTAGGTCAGGACGTCGATGCAAATGATGGTTTACGCCCGGACGAGAAACGGTTGCTGGAACTCTATAACCAACTCCCCAACGAAGAAGAGCAACAGAACATGCTGCGGATCGTATCTCTGCGTCTCAAAGAGCTCGATGAGCTGTATGCCAAGTACATGGGGAGAAGGATTAAGGGCGATGAAGAATAATGAAGCAAAGAGTTGCTTATGAATGATGAAATGTTATACGCCAGAATTGCGTATATTATCCCATTTCAAAAAGGCCCCGGTGCAAGTAGAGAGCCGGTTTTATTAATTCGCGCGAAACAGCATGAAGAAATAGCATTCGATATATCTTTATTTTTTATAGGGTTAAAGCCTAGTCAAGTCTATCTCGCGTCTTATTCTATCCGCCCAGCCAAAGAAGATGAGTTATATCCTCAATTTTTCTTTCAAAAAAAATTCAGAGTTGATGATATTGAGGCTATTGGCGGATTTTTGCCAGTTTCTTTCGACGCTCCAATTACCCTACCCCACGGTATTCCAACCGGCCAATATCGCATCGATGCCACACTGAATGTTGAGGGCGGGAATGAAGCTGAAACTAGGGCGGCGGTGTCTTTCATTGATGTAAGGATTGAAGGCTAACTTATGGTTGGTGATAGTGCAGAAATATCAATTCCCTCCTATCAGCAAGGTAGTATAAGCTTTACTGTAGAGAGGAAGGGAATTTCTGCTTCCTCTAACAGTGGCAATGGTAGAGGGCCTGATATGGAATCGCGAATCGCTAAGCTTGAATCTGATGTTGAGTACATCAAGCGTGATATAGCTGAACTAAAAACAGACATCAGGTCTGTAGATAGCAGGCTGGCCAATATCGAAACCGGTATCTCGTCCATGAAAACAACGTTTAAAGCAACGGGCGTCGTTGTAGCTGGAGTTTTCTCATTCTGCGTTTACGTTTTCGGTAGCTACGTATCCAAGATTATTGATGCTTTGAATGAATTAGTTCTTAAGTGATCCAGGGGTTTAAGCCGCCGATTTCACTATTGAATCATCAAGATATTATCTGCACATAATGACCCGGCCACCGCGCCGGTTTTTTATTATCCGTACTCTTTTGGTAGCGACAGAACGTCAAGGGCCAATTCCACAGCCAGATCGACATGGTCTTCCTGCCACAACACCTGAATCATCTCTATCAGCGCCTCTCTTGACGGCTCTTGCTTCTCAACCAGTAGCTGCATAACCGCTACCCCGATAACCTGCGCTATTTGCGGGTGCATCTTCGCGAAAAACTCATCCTCATACCGCATACCATTAGCCCTCATAGATGTTTTTAAAACCAAAGAATAGACCCATAAACATACTCCCTGCACTAACCCACCTCTCGTTATAAACTTTTTGTTTACGCTTAATTACTCATAATGTTGACACAACATTAAACATTGTGTTTAATTAACTCCAGCAACACCCCACCCAGGCAGGACGCCCACGAAGTAGCTGCCGGCGGCATACGAAACACCGGATGAGGTGGAGAGAGCAACGCGCAGTAGGTTTAAACGTTCCGCTGGCCGGCGACAAGGCAATGAGGGTGAGATGAGTAAGGTAAAGGTGGCGCCTATTGAACTCGAAATAGACGCCACGGAAGTAATCAATCAGGTCGAGGAACTACTGGGGTTACTTGAGCTTCCAGCCCGTTCCCTTGAAGGCATCCCTGAGGATGTCGTCAACCTGCTTTTTGACAACATCCGTCCCTTGCTTAACAACATCGTCCTTAGTGATTTCTCGATCACAGTTGGCACAACTGACGCCAACAAAATTTGTATCAAAGTCGAAATCATCGGGACGCTTGAGCATCTCGCTTCCGCAATCAGGGCAAGCAACTTTCATAGTTGTCAGTTTTGACATTTTTTATTTCCTTGCTGGCTGTGTGAGAACTACCAGCATACCACCGAGCCTGAAGTGGTTAAAAGACAGGCAAACATGAGGAGTTGGAATGAGCAAGCAAGGCATCAGAGCCCTGATCATTTCAGCAGTTATTGGGCTCTTCATCTGGATCGCGCTCTTCAGCGCACTGAGGGGATTGTTTCTATGAATGATTTCGCACGCAAACCCGCTCGTCAGCAGGCTGTTCGTTTAAATCCGCTGTCGGCTTTCATCCGCCGGGTGTGCTACATGCTCGCGCAAAAAGGAGGCCCTTCATGAGCACGATGTTTGCCCTGGTTCTCACCGTCAGCATGCTGACGGGCGGTAATCAGGATGTCCTGCTCGGCGTTTACGACACTGAGAATGACTGCAAGGCAGCTGCAGAAGAGCAACACGTGAAAGCCGAATGTTATCCGCTGAAGGGTGTACTGGACGAGCATCCAGCCGGATTCACGGCGCATATGTAGGGGGAAGAATGCAGAAGAAATGCGGTTACTGCCGTAAAGCAATCGAGGGAAAACCAGTAGTAAGCACCCTGTTATACCTCCAGGGAAACCAGCTCGCACGGAAAGAAAAAGAGTATTGCTCTGAACGTTGCGCCTCTTACGACCAGATGGCACACGAGAGCTAACGTAAACCCGCCGAAGCGGGCTGTACGTCCGGTGCCACCGACCAAAGTTACACCGGAAATTACCAAAACCAATGACCACCCTGAATGGGCGCTACCAATGGCCCGGGGGATTCTACATCCAAAATAGAGGCTATCACATGGAATATTTTTATCTGATAAAAGCGACTCAAAAATCGGGTAAAGCTGATGCCGTAATCTGGCGCACTAATAAATCAGAAGCTCGCGCCCTTCTGCAGCTGGACGTCGATCTGGAAGACGCAGGGATCGAAACAGGCCGCGGCAAAGACTATCAAAAACCAATTCGTACCGATTTCCCGGTATTCAACGACCTGCCGGCGGAGGGTGTTCTCGATTACTCATGGTGCGAACGCTACCAGCTCGGCGACGATGGTCGCACCTGGGCTCTGAAGCCAGGTCTGGTGCCTGCGGATCATCACATCGATGATGCAGGAGTAACCTCTGAGGCCGTTACTGGCGAGCTGGTTGATGCCAATACCACTATCGACGCGGTACAAGATGAGACCGTGGAAACTTTCGGTAGTGATGAATACCAGGACGATTCCAGCGCGCTTTTTAACGTGGCAGAACTCCCCTTTCGCGCTCAGTTGCTGGCGCAGTACATGGCTGAAGAACGTCACGTTTATCATATCAGCATGCCTCACCGGCAGGAGCTGTCAGTTCTTGAAATGGACACTGATAACGCAGCCGTCCAGGATCTGATTCTGGCCGCCGAGAATATCCCTGAAATCAAAAAATACGATATGCCGGCGCTCTGGAAATTCACCAGTGCCAATAAAAAAGTCTTCCCGGAAGGGAAGCGGCATGAGCTCGGCAAGCGTATCCAGTTTGCAAAGCTGTGGTTCGCTACTAACGCGATCGACCGCGGCATTCTCACCAGGGAATGGGCTGCCGGTAACTGCATTTCTTCGGTTATGAAAACTGATGCAGGTACGAATGCTGGCGGCGGTAATAAAACCGATCGCAATCCTTCATACACCCATACCATTGATACGCTCGATGTAGAAATAGCCCTGGCCACAATGCCAATGGATTTCGATATCTACAATTTCCCGGCATCAATTCACCGCCGGGCCAAAGAGATCGTCCAGAAGAAAGAAAGTCCGTTCAAGGAATGGTCTGCAGCGCTGCGCAAGGTCGCAGGCATCCTGTATTATTCCCGTGCAGCCATTTTTGCCCTTATTCGTGGCGCCACCAGCGATATTCATCATTTCCCGGTAAGTCTGCAGACCTATATCAATGCGAACCTGACCGAGCATAAGCATGACGCCCCTTCTGCTGAGACGCTTGAAAAAGCTGGTCATGTTTCATCTGCCGCCGTCACTCTGGACGCTGTGAAAAAGGCTATCGATGGAGATGAAGGTGTGCCTGACCTGGAAACTCTCCCAACTGACTTTCAGGTAATTGGCACCGAACTGGTGAAAGAAGCTCAAAAGAAACGTCCTGACGCTAATCAGGTTCTGGCCGCCGAACGCGGCGAATATGTTGAAGGGATTAGCGACCCTACAGATCAGAAGTGGGTAACCGAAGACCTGACCAAGCCCAAACAGCCTGAAGTTTCAAACATGGGCAATGGTGTTTTTTCGATTGATGGTCTGATGGATAGCCAGACATCACCAACACCAGCACTTTCTATCGTGGACCAGGCGCTCCAGCGCGCTGCAGAAGAAAAATTACATCCAGCTAATTCCGGGGAAACCACCAGCGATGTGCAGATGGAAACGGCTCAGCCGGTCGAAGACGAAAATGATAATGCGGTATCAGCAGGCGAAGGCGCTGATGAGCCTCCTGCGCAAACAACTGCCGTGAACATGAGAAAAATACTGGCTGAACGCTGCCCGGATCTTACCGCCGAAGTGCTGAAAAGCCAGGTTTCCGAGAGTGCTCATAGCGATGAAGAGGAAGTGGCTGAACAAGCAGCGCCAGCATGGCCGGAGTATTTCGAGCCTGGTCGATATGAAGGCGTGCCAAATGAGATCTACCACGCCGCTAACGGTATCAGCTCCACGATGGTTAAAGATGCACGGGTATCGCTGATGTATTTCGAGGCGCGCCACGTATCTAAAACCATCCAGAAGGTACGCTCCCCTGTTCTGGATATGGGAAATCTGGTGCATGCACTGGCGCTGCAGCCTGAGCAGCTGGAAACAGAGTTCAGCATCGAGCCGGAAATCCCGGAAGGCGCCTTCACCACGACTGCGACGATCCGCGCGTTTATCGACGAATACAACAACGGGCTTCCGGTTTTGCTCAGCGCAGATGACATCAAGAGATTCCTGGAGGAATACAACGCGACCCTGCCCGCCCAGGTTCCCTTGGGTACATCAGTTGAAGAAACCGGCCAGGGGTATATGTCTTTACCTGCAGAGTTCCAGCGCATAGAAGACGGTCAGAAGCAAACCGCCACCGCTATGAAGGCCTGCATCAAAGAATACAACGCCACCCTGCCAGCGACTGTTAAAACCAGCGGCAGCCGCGATGCCTTACTGGAACAGCTGGCGCTTATTAATCCTGACATGGTTGCTCAGGAAGCACAGAAGGCGCAGCCGCTGAAAGTATCAGGTACTAAGGCGGATCTGATTCAGGCCGTGAAATCGGTTAAACCGGATGCCGTGTTTGCCGATGAGCTGCTGGATGCATGGCGCGAGAACCCTGAAGGAAAAGTGCTGGTTACCCGCCAGCAGCTGGCTACGGCACTGGCCATTCAGAAAGCACTGTTGAATCACCCGACCGCTGGCAAGTTGTTGACGCACCCGAGCCGTGCCGTCGAGGTGAGCTATTTCGGCATTGATGAGGAAACCGGGCTGGAAGTTCGCGTGCGTCCTGACCTTGAGATAGACATGGGCGGCCTGCGCATCGGTGCGGACCTTAAAACCATTAGCATGTGGAACATCAAGCAGGAAGGCCTACGCACGAAACTGCACCGGGAAATCATCGAGCGCGATTACCACCTGAGCGCGGCTATGTACTGCGAAACCGCAGCCCTTGACCAGTTCTTCTGGATATTCGTCAACAAAGACGAGAACTACCACTGGATCGCCATCATCGAGGCATCCGAAGAACTGCTGGAACTCGGCATGCTGGAATATCGCAAAGCAATGCGTGCCATCGCGAACGGTTTTGACACTGGCGAATGGCCGGCGCCGATTACCGAAGACTACACCGAAGAACTTAACGATTTTGATATGCGCCGTCTCGAAGCGCTGCGCGTACAGGCATAAGGGGGAATAACAATGTCCAATTTAGTCGCAACTACTGAAAACCAGACCCAGAAGATCGACAACGTTTCTATCCTGACGAACGGTGAATTGTTCAACCGCCTGCGCACGCTCTCGGAAGTAATGGCCAATAGTGGAAACTTCGTGCCTGAGCATTATCGCGGGAAACCAGATGCGTGCATGGCTGTAGTGATGCAGGCAGCGCGCTGGGGTATGGATCCGTTTGCAGTGGCACAGAAAACCTTCATCGTGGGTAACTCAGGTGTGCTTGGCTATGAGGCACAACTGGTGAATGCGGTAATTAACACCATGGCTCCAACCAAAGACCGGATCCATTTTGAATGGTTTGGTGCATGGGAAAATATCGTTGGCCGCTTCATTAAAAAAACCAGCGGCAAAGGTAACGACTACATCGCGCCGGGCTGGGATTTGCAAGATGAAGCTGGCGTGGGCGTCCGCGCCTGGGCAACGCTCAAAGGAGAATCAGAGCCTCGCGAGCTTGTGCTGATGCTTTCACAGGCACAAGTCCGCAACTCTACACTGTGGGCGAGCGACCCCCGTCAGCAACTGGCCTATCTCGCCGTTAAACGTTGGGCGCGGCTGTACTGCCCGGATGTGATCCTCGGGGTCTATACCGCCGATGAAATTGACGAACGCGAAGAAAGGGTTATCAACCCGGCGCAGACAGAAAAAGTCACGCTGAATGAGATAACACACTCCGTTGGCGATTCCACCAGCACGCAAGAGCCTGCATCTAACGTTGACTCTGTTGCTCACGAACTCCGAGAGCGGATTGAAACAGCTGACTCAGTGGACCAGGCCAAAGCCATTCGTGTAGACATCGAATCACAGAAAGCTCTGCTGGGTACTGCTTTGTATACCGAACTGAAGAGTAAGGCGGTGAAACGCTACTACCTTGTTGATGCGAAGAACAAAGTTGAGGCCGCCATAAATTCACTTCCTAACCCGGGGGATCCGGAAGCCGAAGCGTTATTCGCGAAGGCAGAAAGCACCCTGACCTCATCGCGCCGCCACCTCGGTGATGAACTGTATGACCAGTTCCGCATCACCCTGGACGACATGAAACCGGAATACGTGGGCTAAGGGAGGCGGGAGGGTTCGCCCTCCCGGTAACGATATGAGCAAATCCTTAAATGCGCGTTGTATCCGCCGCTGGAAAGTGAAATTTAAATCTGTCTGCGATTCAAAAGTTAACCCCTACTGGCGCAAAAGTGACCTGCGCGGGTATATCCGCGAAGCAGCTCTTACCACCGCCTACAGCATGGTCGAGAGCATGGCTGAACGTAACGCCAAAGTTGACTTTGACGGCTCCCTACAAGGCTGGACTCCTGAGTTCTCAGAATGGTACCGGAAGCGTCGTGAAGTGTATCTCAAAGAAGCCCGCGACCAACTGAATGAAGAAGCTACCAACGACGAGATCGACGAAGAAATAGAGAACGAGCTGGAGGCTTGGAATGACTGATATCGCCACATTCACTAATGAGCAATTAATCGCCGTGTGCCGTGCTGACGTGGCGGAAATGTCGAAGTTTTTAAAAGAGGGTGAATTCAGCAATCCGTCCCGCGCAGCTATGTATTTGCGTATTACTGAAATCGCATTGGCAGCGCTGATGGGGGAGTTCTCATTTGCTCGCAATCAGGTTCGCCGTGAACACGCTGAATGGTCACAGGCTACCTTCGGCAATGTGGGCCCGGTTGGCCCGCTGAATCACCTCAGCAAAGAAGCACTGGAAGCCGCTGAACAGCCTGGCGACCTGTCGGAATGGGCTGATATGCAGTTCCTGCTGTGGGATGCCCAGCGCAGAGCGGGAATCACTGACGAGCAGATTACCCAGGCGATGATCGATAAACTCGCGGTAAATAAGGCGCGCCAGTGGCCCGAGCCAAAGGACGGGGAACCTCGGATGCATTTACGAAGCGAAGACGAATCACTCAACGCCAGGCGCCGCCGTAATCGTGAATCAAATGCGCGCGCTCGCGAACGTGAAACGCCCGCACAACGCAAAACCAGACTGGCGAAAAACAGATTGAGAATGGCTCTTCGTCGTAAGGGAGGTGCCAAATGAGCCTGAAACACCGCCTGCCCGAGCTGGAAGCCAGCATCGACCCGGCAGCATTGCGCGCAGCCGCCGACGAATATTCGGATCTGCTTCTGACTTTGTGCTTGTGCATGAAGATGGCCGGCCCCACCCGGGCTAACGTGCGCGCCTGCGCCACCGAGCTTAAAAAACGCCTGACAACCCGGCACAGCCATAAAGAGCTCAATGCAATTCTTTCCAGTTGGGATCCGGTTGGCTATGTTCTCGGCCTCCGCCGGGAAGCGAACGACAACGCGCGCGCAGCTGGCGATCCGGTTGATGTCTTTGTGTGAGGTGAATATGCGACTGATTAACCGAAGCAAACAATCACCGCTGGGCCGCCAGGCGTGCGATGCGGCACTGGCAAAACACGTTGAGCTTTATGGCGATTATGGCCGGCAGAAAATGAAGCGGACCTATACCGTCGTGGTACAGGGCACAAAAATCACAGTTGAGGTGGTTAACCGACGCTGCAGTTACGTGGCTACTGCTATGAATTGCGCACGTAGACTGCGCGCACTGGCTGGGCAAGTTTCCTGATAATGATACGGCCCCGAAAGGGGCCAATGGAGATAATGATGAGCAATGAACTCGAATTGATGAAAACGCGCGATATCTGCGAACAACTCTGCATTACACCGAGAACACTGGATCGCTATCGCAAGCGTAAAAAGAGCGAAAACCCCTTCCCTGATCCAGACTGTTCATATATGGGCGGCCCAAACAAATGGCTGAAAAGCAAAGTAGTCGCCTGGCAGCAAAAAGAGATGGTTAGGAAAACCAGACGGCCAATGTCACATCTGAATCTGCCCCGCGATAACAAAGGTCGCCTTATCCGGCCTGACGCGGCGTGAACTCCAGTACATCGGGCTCGATGATGCTCATCAGTCGGGCCCACCACTTGCCATATGCCTCTCTCATTTCTTCTATATACGTATGCTTGTCATATACAGACCATACGCCGGGCAGTTTATGCCCCAGCATTATCTCAGCAATATGCGGCTCGGTAAGCTCAGAAAAGTTTGTGCGCGCAGTTCTGCGCAGATCGTGAATCGTGAAGTGGGGCACTTGCTCGTTATAAGCTTTCAGCATGAACTTAACCAGGTTGCTGCTGATGCTCATATGGAAGCCTTCACTCATCGGCTTATCTTCGTACTTAGAGAAAACGAAGCGACCAGGTGCAAGATCAATGGCCCGTTTTATCAACGGTAGCATTTCTGGAATTATCGGTCGAAGTATCGGTTTTTTACTCTTCCGCCCGGTTTTGTGGTTTTCCCATGGAACGGTCCAAATACCCTCTTCAAAATCGAAATGCGATACTTCGGCCTGCCTCAGTTCGCCGACCCTGCATGCCCATAGCAGAGAGAGTTTATAAAGTATCTTGTTTCGTTCCATCAGGCGCGAGTCCTCAATAGCTCGCCATACTATCGCCAGTTCTTTTCTATCAAGGGTGCGCTCCCCCATCTGCTTCTGGATCCCGAAATCGCGGCCAGACATTTCAGACAGAGGGTTGGTCTCAAGTAGTTGACGTTTAACCGCCCATGAATAGCACTGCCGGCCGTTGCTGATTACCCGGCGGGTGATCTCACTATAACCCTGCGCCAGTCTGTCCAGAACCGTAAGCCAGTTATGTAGCGTCAGCTGGTGTGCCGGGTATTTACCTAGTTTAGGGAAAACGTGAAGTTCGAACGTCCGCAGGATCTGCCCTGCTGTTTCTTTCTGGATACAAACCATGGCGTGCCATTCGCGGAAAAGCTCCTCGAATGTGTACTGGCTGTTTATTTTTGCTTTATCGAGGCTTTGCCTGATTCGAGGATTTTCCCCGCGGGCAAGAATCGCAGCCCATTTGGCTACTTCATCGCGCGCGGCCTTTAAACCGAACTCAGGATAACTGCCGATCGTCATCTTGTCCTGCTTCCCCAGAAAGCGGAAACGGTAAAAAAAGGTGACGGCACCCTTTTTAGAAATGCGCACCCAAAGGCCGTCCCGGTCAGCCTTCTCTTCTACCTTGTCTCGTTCGCGCCCGAGGCACGACTTTAGATAACTATCTGAAATAGCCATGATTTATCCCTGCACGTGTCCATCAGAAATGATGCTTCTGTGTCCATCATAGGATATGGACGCACTGATGGACACAAAAACCATGACTTATGATGTCTTAGGTTGACTGTACATGCAAACAGTATTGTTTTTGAGAAAGCTGGTGTGGCGGGGATCTTGAGGGAAAATTGTCTGAGGTTGGCGGAGGGTGACTTAGTGTCTATTATCGATGTGAGCGATGATCGAAAAGTTACGTATATTCTTCATATTTAGAGTTAATTATGCCTTACGAGTATCATGAGGCCGCTGTACTGTGCCTGACGTTTTTTAATCCGAAAACGCCGCATTCTACACTACATCCGCGAAACCAGGAAATGCTGTTAGATCCAGCATACCCGCAGAAATTGTGGCGTTGTAACAGGAAAGGTAAATAAAGATAAGGGCCAGTGAAATCACTGGCCCATGTCGGAGGAAGGCGTATCAACACGCAGCAGATCCGGCGGCAGTGCGACGTTCAAAATCACCGGCTGCCAGGACTGACGTGCCGCCAGTCGCGGCGACAGACCGCGCGCCACCAGGAAGCCGCCGACGCCGCCCAGCAGCGCGCCGCAAAGTGACGCAATATCGCTGGCAAACAGCACCTGAAAAATAGACGCCATTACAAACAGCCCCGCCAGCGGCGCCATATACACCAGCATCGCTGAGCCCAGCAGGCTGCTTTCAGCGATCCCCAGCTCCACTTTTTGCCCCGCGGCCAACGGCTGCTCGCAGGGCACGCTAATGGTATGGCTGGTCTGCGGCCCCAGCTTGTTTAGCACCCGGCTACCACAGCCGGCACGGGAGGCGCAGCTGCTGCAGGAGGCTTTAACGTCGCAGTGCACCTGCGCCACGCCGTTATGCCAGGAAACCACGGTAGCCCACTCTTTAATCATTGTACTGCCTTGAATTTAATACTGTCAGAGATACGCTTCGCCGTCTGCGGCGGCAGCTCGCCCACTACGGTTATCTCCGCGTTATCGCGCACCGTCGTGCTGACGGTGCGTCGGCCGGTGCGCAACAGCTGGTCGCTGCTGGCCGCCGTGGCGCGGTTGATATTGATCGAGAAGCTGAACAAGCCGTCGGAATAGAGACGTGATTCTACCGGACCGTCAAAGGTGGGAAGACGGCGCTGGCTGCTGGAAACCTCAGTCACGCCCTGCGGGAGCCACGTCGGCGCCCAGTTGAAGTTGGCTTTGTCGCCTCCTTCAGGCACCGACAGCTGCGGCGGCAAATTCGCTTTTGCCAGCGTCTCCATGCTGGCGCTGACGTTATCGCCAACATTGAAGGAGACAACCCGGAACTGCTCCAGCGTTTCCCCGTCGCGGTCGAGCAAATCGACGCGCAGCGGCAGCTTAGTTTCAGCATCCAGCCAGGCGATAAAGCTGTAGCGCGTGCCGTCGCGAGCCACGACGCGGATCACGTCGCAGAGGCGGTCAGCGATACGGGTACGGCCCACGGAAATAAAATCATACGCCGCGGAGAGGCGTTTGAAATCGCTATATACCAGCGATGGCAGCGAATCGACGATATAGTCGCCGTTCAGGGTGAACGGATCGAGACCGGGTTCAAAATAGCTGATTTCCGTGCCGCGCAGGACCACTTCCCGGCGCGGACCGTCCAGCTGCAGCAACTGCGCCAGCGGTTGGTTGTTCAGTCGCGCGTGACGATAGCGCAGCGACTCAACGCCTTGTTTGCTGATGCTAACAAAAGACAGCTCATAATTGAGAGACTGGCTGGCCAGGTTCATCTGCTGCAACAACGCCCCGGACGATGTATCAGCCGAGGCGTTGACAGAGAACAACAGGCTGCCTGCCATGAGCGACATGGCACACCAAAGTTGCTTCATTACTGCGATTGTGTTCCTAAAGTTTGATAGCCCGGTACCTGGACTGCGGCCTGCTGAGTCTGGGCCTGGCCAAACTGAAGCTGCTCAGCGTGCAGGCGGCGCTGCAGTTCGTAGTCCTGCAGCATGGCGTTAATTCGGCGGCGCTGTTCCTGGACCTGCGCCTGCTGGCCGCTTCCCGCTGACGCGTCAGCCGGCACGCCAAGACTTACCGGGCTTGCTTTACCCATCATGGGCAGCGTATTGAACACCGGCGCTTCTGGCTGCTGAGCGGAATCAGACTGACCATTATAGTGCTGGACGCCGACGATAACCGCAAGCGATACACAGGCGGCAACGCCCATTTGAGTCAGGGAGCTGGCCCACGGACGCACCTTGTTCCAGAACGGCATCTGCCGCCACTGATGCGGTGCGGGCTGAGATTCAGGAATAAGCGGAGCCGTCTGACGAACGGGCTCATTTTCAATGGCGGCCATCACCCGGGCGGAGATATCAAATTGCAGCACCTCAGCGGTATCGCCACGCAGCGTATCGCGGATAAGGTGATAACTCTCCCAGGTTTTTTGCATCTCAGAAGAACGACTCAGCTCGTTGAGCAGTTCGTTATCCAGCGTTTCACCATCCATTAAAGCCGAAAGTTTTTCTTTCTGCATGCCTGATACCCTTTTCCAGTATTCCGCTATCGTCAACGCCTGATAAGCGGTTGAACTTTATTATCAATAGCTTCTCGCGCCCGGAAGATACGCGAACGCACCGTCCCAACCGGACAATCCATGATAGCGGCTATCTCTTCATAGCTCAGGCCATCCAGCTCCCGTAACGTAATTGCCATGCGTAAATCTTCCGGGAGCGATTCAATGGTACGAAAAACTATTTGTCTCAGTTCTTCTGACAACATTAAGTTCTCAGGGTTCGAAATTTCTTTCAACGCCCCGCCGCTTTCGAAGTTTTCCGCCTCGTTGGCGTCAACATCGCTGGACGGCGGACGGCGCCCCTGAGCAACCAGATAATTCTTCGCCGTGTTGACGGCGATACGGTATAACCAGGTGTAAAAAGCGCTATCTCCCCGGAAAGAGTCCAGCGCACGCCATGCCTTAACGAACGATTCCTGAACAACGTCAGCGATATCGCCCGGCGGTACATAGCGGGAAACCAGGCTCGCGACCTTATGCTGATAGCGCACTACCAGCAAATTAAACGCTTTCTGATCTCCTTTCTGGACCCGTTCAACAAGGACCTGATCCGTTAACTGCTCGCTCATCCGAGGTAATGTCTCCCCAAACCCAATTCCCATGCGTCTTCAAAACACCACCCAAAATCTGCATTATGAGCAAGCTGACTGTTGGAGTGCATGAAAACAATAAAGTTCCGTTACGCTTTTTGTTTTTTGTCTGGCAACGGCGGCAGATCGTTATCAATCATTATATGCCCAGGTTGCTAAACGATAGGTAAGTCAATAAGAAAAAGCGCAGGCCCGTCTGAAGGGTATCGTAACACGCCGTTTATTTCACTATAAAATCCAATGCCATCAACCTGCCCCGCGTCTCATTTTCAGCGCGCAAGACGCCGTTTCCGTTCGCCTTTTGTTTAGCCGTCACAACAGCAGACAAAAAAATTGTACGATTCCTCACGGACCGGTGCTATTGTGAGCTAAATGTGTTTAGTAAATTAAACAAAGACAATGAATACCACTCCTGACTTCTCTTGTGATGTGTTGATTATCGGCAGCGGCGCTGCCGGTCTTTCCCTTGCCCTGCGCCTGGCTGAGCACAGTTCGGTGACCGTGCTGAGTAAAGGGCCGATCAGCGAAGGTTCGACGTTCTACGCCCAGGGTGGGATTGCCGCCGTCTTCGATGAGACGGACAGTATTGAATCCCATGTCGAAGATACCCTCATCGCCGGCGCGGGACTCTGCGATCGTCATGCGGTCACTTTCGTCGCCAGCAATGCCCGATCATGCGTCCAGTGGCTTATCGATCAGGGAGTGCTGTTTGACACCCAGGTCCAGGCCAATGGCGAAGAGAGCTATCATCTCACGCGCGAAGGGGGGCACAGCCATCGGCGCATTCTTCACGCCGCCGACGCCACCGGCAAAGCGGTAGAGACGACGCTGGTCGATAAAGCGCTTGCCCATCCTAATATCCGCATCCTTGAGCGCAGCAATGCCGTCGATTTGATCGTATCGGATAAGATTGGCCTGCCGGGCACCCGCCGGGTGGTCGGGGCATGGATCTGGAATCGTAATAAAGAGCGGGTGGAAACCTGCAGCGCGAAAGCCGTAGTACTCGCTACCGGCGGGGCCGCGAAGGTTTATCAATATACCACTAACCCCGACGTCTCTTCCGGAGACGGGATTGCGATGGCCTGGCGGGCGGGATGTCGGGTGGCGAATCTGGAGTTTAACCAGTTCCACCCCACCGCGCTATATCACCCCCAGGCGCGTAATTTCCTGCTTACTGAAGCGCTGCGCGGCGAAGGCGCCCACCTTAAACGCCCGGATGGCACCCGCTTTATGCCGGACTTTGACGAGCGCGGCGAGCTGGCCCCGCGCGATATCGTCGCCCGCGCCATCGACCATGAAATGAAGCGCCTGGGCGTGGACTGCATGTTCCTTGATATCAGCCATAAACCCGAGGCGTTTGTTCGCCAGCATTTCCCGATGATTTATGAAAAGCTGCTCGGCCTGGGAATTGATTTAACCAAAGATCCGGTGCCGGTCGTCCCCGCCGCGCATTACACCTGCGGCGGCGTGATGGTGGATGATAATGGCCGCACCGACGTCGATGGTTTATACGCCATCGGCGAAGTCAGCTACACCGGGCTGCACGGCGCGAATCGTATGGCGTCGAACTCGTTGTTGGAGTGCCTGGTCTATGGCTGGTCCGCCGCGGAGGATATTACCCGGCGCCTGCCGCTCGCCCAGAAGGTCGCCACGCTGCCAGCATGGGATGAAAGTCAGGTGGAGATCCCGGATGAACTGGTGGTTATCCAGCACAACTGGCACGAACTGCGCCTGCTGATGTGGGATTACGTGGGGATTGTGCGCACCACCCGCAGGCTGGAGCGCGCCCTGCGGCGCATTACCATGCTCCAGCAGGAGCTGGATGAGTATTACGCCCGCTTCCGCGTCTCGAATAATTTGCTGGAACTGCGCAATCTGGTGCAGGTGGCGGAGCTTATCGTACGCTGCGCGATGTTGCGTAAGGAGAGCCGCGGTCTGCATTATACCCTCGACTATCCGCAGCCGCTGCCTGACAGCGGCCCGTCGATACTCTCGCCCCTGGCTCACATAAAGAGATAAAAGTCCTCGGTCAGAGCGGTAAAGCCTTCCGAATATTGCTGCTCTGGCCCGCGGATCGCC
>PPYE01740418.1_pt1 | contig 19930 bp, 16 predicted proteins | sample 1559881 | NCBI WGS metagenome assembly PPYE01 (sample SAMN08240022, study PRJNA423297) | Human gut metagenome, whole genome shotgun sequencing project.
CCCGGGTGGGCACGCCCCACTGCCCCAAGTGCGGCAAGGTCATCCGCCAGCAGACCATCGACCAGATCATCGACCAGGTGATGGCGCTGCCGGAGGGCACCCGCATCCAGGTGATGGCCCCGGTCATCCGGGGAAAGAAGGGCGAGCACGCCAAGGTGTTCGACGACGCCAAGCGCTCCGGCTATGTCCGGGTGCGGGTGGACGGGAACCTCTACGAGCTGGATGAGGAGATCAAGCTGGAAAAGAACAAAAAGCACTCCATCGAGGTCATCGTGGACCGGCTCATCATCCGGCCGGACATCCAGCAGCGGCTTACCGACAGCGTGGAGACCGCCTCGGCTCTCTCCGGCGGATTGGTGGTGGTGAACCTGCTGCGGGAGGACCGGGACCTGATGTTCTCCCAGAACTACGCCTGCGAGGACTGCGGCATCTCCATGGAGGAGCTGACGCCCCGCATGTTCTCCTTTAACAACCCCTTTGGCGCCTGCCCCACCTGCACGGGCCTGGGCAGCCAGCTGAAGGTGGACCCCGCCCTGGTGGTGCCGGACGGGAAGCTGAGCATCCTGGACGGGGCCATCCAGGCCTCCGGCTGGGGCAATATCCGCTCCGACGGCATCGCCCGCATGTATTTTGAGGCGCTGTCCAAGAAGTACCATTTCTCCCTGACCACCCCCTGGCAGGAGCTTTCTCAGGAGGTGCGGCAGGTGATCCTCTACGGCACCGGCGGGGAAAAGCTGGAGCTGCACTATGACCAGCCCCGGGGCAAGGGCGTGTTGTACCAGGCCTTTGAGGGCGTGTGCAACAACGTGGAGCGGCGCTACCGGGAGACCCAGAGCGACGCCAGCAAGCGGGAGCTGGAGGAGCTGATGGCCCAGAGCCCCTGCCCGGACTGCCGGGGCCGGCGGCTGAAAAAGGAGTCCCTGGCAGTGACGGTGGGAGACCTGGATATCTACCAGTACACCACCATGTCCGTGGATGAGGAGCTCGGTTGGGTGGACAAGCTGGAGCTGACGGAGCAGCAGCTGCGCATCGCCGGGCGCATCCTCAAGGAGATCCGCTCCCGGCTGGGCTTTTTGCAGTCCGTGGGCCTGGGGTATCTGACCCTCAGCCGCAGCGCCGCCACCCTGTCCGGCGGCGAGAGCCAGCGCATCCGGCTGGCCACCCAGATCGGCTCCAGCCTCATGGGTGTGCTGTATATTCTGGATGAGCCCTCCATCGGCCTCCACCAGCGGGACAACGACAAGCTGCTTGCCACGCTGCAGAGCCTCCGGGACCTGGGCAATACCCTTTTGGTGGTGGAGCACGACGAGGACACCATGCGCGCGGCGGATTACCTCATCGACATCGGCCCCGGCGCCGGTATCCACGGCGGCGAGGTGGTGGCCGCCGGTACGCCGGAGGAGGTCATGGCCAATCCCAACAGCCTGACGGGCCAGTACCTCTCCGGCAAGAAAAAGATCCCCGTGCCCGCCCAGCGGCGAAGCGGCAACGGAAAAGTGCTCAAGGTCATCGGCGCGGCGGAGAACAACCTCCGGGGCATCGATGTGGAGTTCCCCCTGGGGACGCTGACGGTGGTCACCGGCGTCTCCGGCAGCGGCAAATCGTCGCTTGTCAACGAGGTGCTCTTCAAGCGCCTGGGCGCGGAGCTCATGCGCATGAAAGTGCATCCCGGCAAGTGCGAGCGCATTGAGGGTATCGACCAGCTGGACAAGGTGGTGGACATCGACCAGAGCCCCATCGGCCGTACGCCCCGCTCTAACCCGGCCACCTATACGGGATTGTTCAACGACATCCGGGACCTGTTCGCCTCCACCCAGGAGGCCAAGAGCCGGGGCTATGGGCCGGGCCGCTTCAGCTTCAACGTGCGGGGCGGCCGGTGCGAGGCCTGCTCCGGCGACGGTGTTTTGAAGATCGAGATGCACTTCCTGCCGGATATCTTCGTGCCCTGCGAAGTGTGCAAGGGCCGCCGGTACAACCGGGAGACCCTGGAGGTGCGCTACAAGGGCAAGAATATCTCCGAGGTGCTGGACATGACCGTGGACGAGGCGGTGGAGTTCTTTGCCGCACTGCCCCGTCTCAGCAAGAAGCTCCAGACCCTCCAGGACGTGGGCCTTGGCTATGTGAAGCTGGGCCAGCCCTCCACGGAGCTCTCCGGCGGCGAGGCCCAGCGGGTGAAGCTGGCCACGGAGCTTTGGTCTTGCAGCGGCTGGTGGACACGGGCAACACCGTGGTGGTCATCGAGCACAATCTGGATGTCATCAAGTGTGCCGACCACCTGATCGACCTGGGACCCGAGGGCGGCGACGGCGGTGGCACCATCGTCTGCACGGGCACGCCGGAAGAGGTTGCCGCATGTGAGAAGAGCTACACGGGTCAGTACCTGAAGAAGGTGCTGGCGCGGTAAGCCGGGGCAGACGATCCCCGGGGTCCCCGCGCGAGCCCAGCGGAGCGGGTCGCGTGGGGAGAGGACGAGCCGCGAAGGGAGTGAGCCCTGGCCGCAGACCGGGGCGAGGGATCCGGAGCGGGCGAGGACGAGCACGGGCACGCCGGAAGAGGTTGCCGCGTGCGAGAAGAGCTACACGGGTCAGTACCTGAAGAAGGTGCTGGCGCGGTAATCGGCCATGAAAAAGCGGGATCAGCCATTTATCCGGCTGATCCCGCTTCCGATTTGCGGGGCCAGGTTGTTTTTTCCGCGATTTTGTGGTAAAGTAAACGGGAAACAGGCGGCAGAAGCGGTTCTGCCGTCCCCAAAAATTGCTTAACAAAAGAAAGTTGAGGATCACCTATGTCTAACATCAAACAAGTCGCCATGATCACTGTGTCCGGACGGCCCAACGTGGGCAAGTCCAGCCTGACCAACGCCCTGGTGGGAGAGAAGATCGCCATCGTCTCCAACAAGGCCCAGACCACCCGCAACCGGATTTACGGTGTGGTGAACCGGGAGGATACCCAGTATATCCTGCTGGATACCCCGGGCCTCCACAAGCCCCGTTCCGCTCTGGGCGAGTACATGGTCAAGGTGGTGACCTCCAGCCTCTCCGACGTGGACTGCGCGCTGCTGCTGGTGGAGCCCATTCCCCATGTGGGCGGGCCGGAGCAGGCGCTTATTGACCGCATCCGGGAGGAGAAGATCCCCTGCGTGCTGTGCATCAACAAGATCGACACGGTGGAGCCGGCGGAGCTGCTGCCGGTGATCGCGGCATATAACGAGGTATGGGACGGCTTCGACGCCATCATCCCCATCTCCGCCCATACGGGCAGCGGTCTGGACGATTTGATGGCCCAGCTCCATAAGTACGCCCAGGAGGGCCCCCAGCTGTTCCCGGACGATGTGACCTCCGACCAGCCGGAGCGGCAGGTCATGGGTGAGCTGCTGCGGGAGAAGCTGCTTTTGTGCCTGGATAAGGAGATCCCCCACGGCACCGCCGTGGAGATCACCAAGTTCTCTGAGCGGGATTCCGGCGTCATCGACGTGGACGCCACCATCTACTGCGAAAAGGCCAGTCACAAGGGCATCATCATCGGCAAGCAGGGCGCCATGCTGAAAAAGATCAGCTCCCTGGCCCGGCAGGACATGGAGAAGTTCATGGGCACCAAGGTATACCTGGAGACCTGGGTAAAGGTCAAGGAAAACTGGCGGGACAATAGGAACTATGTACGCAGCTTCGGCTACCGGGACGAATAAGGCAGGATAGAAGCAAAAGCGATGTCCCGCCGGTTTTCCGGAACGGGGCAGCGCCCCGCCGCCGCGAAAGCGGTTTGCGGAACTGGCTGGAATGACCGGTTGCCGCAGATGTTTCCAGCTATAACATTCGACGGATTCCGCAGACTAACGAAAAAGGAGGTCTGCGGATGAAAAACGACGCTTATTGGGAATGGTTCTGTATGACGGGAGAGCCGCTGGCCTATGTGCTCTACCGCCAGTCGGAGCACCCCGGCCAGGAGGCCGAGGGCTGAGAGGGAGGAGCACATCCTCCCTTACATAGGAGGGACCTCAGTGGCATCCACGCCCTATACGGTGACAAACGGTATCGTTCTGCGGGAGACGGTGACCAAGGAGTCTGACAAAATACTGACGCTGCTGACCCGGGACCTGGGCCGGGTGTCGGTCATTGCCCGGGGGGCCCGGCGGAAAAACAGCAAGTTCGCCGCCTGCGCCCAGTCCCTGGTGTACGGGGAGTGGACACTGTACCGCCGGGGCGAGTGGTACTATGCCAACGAGGGCGAGACGCTGGAGCTGTTCGCGGGCCTGAGGCAGGACCTGGAGGCCATGGCCCTTGGGTTTTACATGGCGGAGCTGACGGAGTCCGTCACCACGGAGGATACCGCGTCGGATGACATCCTGCGCCATCTGCTCAACGGACTGTATGCCCTGTCCGCTTTACACAAGCCGCCCCGGCTGGTGAAAGCGGCCTTTGAGCTGAAGCTGCTGGCCCTGGCGGGCTATGAGCCTTTGGCGGACGGCTGTGCCTACTGCGGATTGCCGGACCCGGAGGAGCCTATGCTGGACGTGGTGCAGGGCGTTCTCCACTGCCGCGGATGCGGCCGGGGAGAACGGGCGCTCTCCATGCCTTTGTGCAGACACTCCCTGGCGGCGCTGCGCCATATCCTATACGGAGACCCCAAGCGGCTTTACAGCTTCACCCTGGAGGGCAAGGCCATGGACCGCCTGGCCGGCGCGGCGGAAGCGTTTGTGGCCGCCCAGCTGGAACGGGGGTTCCGCACGCTGGATTTCTACAAAAGTGTGCAGACACCGGCAAAATAAGATACAAATCGTATTATTTGATAGATTATATACAAAATGGAAAGAAATATGACGGAATTTGTCTGTGGCGGCTACCGCCTGGCAGTGGATGTGGAGGCCACGCGGGCTTACTACGCAGCCCATGGTGAGGCGTGGATCACCTGCCAGTGCGACGGGTGCCGCAACTTTGCCCGGGCGGTGGAGACGCTTCCCCAGGCGGTGCGGGATTTTTTTGAGACACTGGGACTGGACGTGGAAAAGCCGGGAGAGCTCATGTACTTCCAGGGCACACCAAGCACGCTCTCCGGCGGCGGGTGGTATCATCTGGTAGGCCGTGTTTTGGAGGGAGACACGCCGCCGGGAGCCTATGAGATCTTCCCGGCGGGGTGGTATCAGCTATGCGACGGGTTTTCCGCGGCATTCAAGTCCCAGTGCGACCTGCTGCCGGACGACTTTCCCGCCCCTGCCATCCAGATGGAGTTCCAGCACCGGATGCCCTGGGTGCTGGAAACGGAGAATCCCTATATTTATGAATGACCATCAAGTGAGATCACTTGACAGGAGAAAGCGAGTATGAGCGAATTATTTGATAAATCCCTGCGTACGCTGGAGCTGCCCCGGGTGCTGCAGATGCTCTCGGAACAGGCTGTCAGCGCCGAGGCCAAGCAGCGGGCCATGACTGTGCGGCCGGAGACGGAGCGGGAGGAAGTGGAGCGGCTGCTGGACCAGACTGACGCAGCCCGGACCATGATCGGCCTGCGGGGCAGTCCGTCCTTTTCCGGCGTCAAGCCGGTGGCGGAGTCCCTGGACCGGGCAGACCGGGGCGGCAGCCTGAACACCCGGGAGCTGTTGACCATTGCGGACCTGCTGACCGCAGCCCGCCGGGCCAAGGAGTATTTCAACGCCGATGCGGCGGAAAAAACCGCCATCGACCACCTGTTTTTGTCCCTCCACGGCAACCGCTTCCTGGAAGAGAAGATCAAGCGGTGCATCGTGGATGAGGACACCATCGCCGACGCGGCCAGCCCCGAGCTGGCGGATATCCGCCGGCACATGCGAGCGGCCCAGACCAAGAGCCGTCAGATCCTCCAGAAGATCATTTCTTCCCCCAGCTATGCCAAGGTGCTGCAGGAGACCATCATCACCCAGCGGGACGGCCGCTTCGTGGTGCCGGTGAAAGCCGAGCACAAGGGCGACCTGCCGGGTTTGGTGCATGATATCTCCTCCTCCGGCGCCACGGTGTTCGTGGAGCCCATGGGCGTGGTGCAGGCCAACAACGAGTTCATCGAGCTCCAGGCCAAGGAGGAAAAGGAGATCCAGCGGATCCTGGCGGAGCTCTCCGCCGAGGCGGCGGCCCACCGGGAGGATATCCAGTGGGACTACGACGCCATGGTGCATCTGGACCTGATCTTTGCCCGGGGCCAGCTGAGCTATAAAATGAACGCCGCCCGTCCGGCCCTGCGCCGGGACGGCGGCATCCATCTGCGGCGTGCCCGGCACCCGCTGCTGGACCCCAAAAAGGCCGTGCCCATCGACATCCAGCTGGGCGACACGTTTGATACCCTGGTCATCACCGGCCCCAATACCGGCGGCAAGACCGTGAGCCTCAAGACGCTGGGACTGCTGACGGTCATGACCCAGTGCGGTCTGCACATTCCCGTGGCGGACCAGAGCGAGATCTCCTGCTATGAAAAAGTGCTGGCGGACATTGGCGACGAGCAGAGCATCGAACAGAGTTTGTCCACTTTTTCGGCACATATGGTCAATATCGTGAGCATTTTGCAGGAGGCGGACCGCCACAGCCTGATTCTCTTCGACGAGCTGGGCGCGGGCACCGACCCGGTGGAGGGCGCGGCGCTGGCCATTGCCATCATCCAGGAGGCCCGCAGTGCCGGCGCCAAGATCGCCGCTACCACCCACTACGCCGAGCTTAAGACCTTCGCCATGACCACGGCGGGGGTGGAGAATGCCTCCTGTGAATTTGACGTGGAGACCCTGAGCCCCACCTACCGGCTTCTCATCGGCATTCCCGGCAAGTCCAACGCCTTTGCCATCTCCCGTCGGCTGGGACTGCCGGAGAAGGTCATCCAGGCAGCCCAGGTGCAGATGAGCGGCGAGAGCGTCCGCTTTGAGGATGTGCTCACGGAGCTGGAGGCCAAGCGCCAGGCTTTGGAAAAGCGGGAGCAGGAGGCAAACCGGCTCTATGCCCAGCGGGAGGAGGACGCCCGCAAGGCCCGGGAGTTCCGCGCCCAGATGGAGCGGGCCAAGGAGAATGCCCGCAGCCGGGGCGAGGCGGAGGCCAAGCGGATCGTGCGGGACGCCCGTTCCGCCGCCGACCAGGTGTTCGCGGAGCTGAGCGCCATGCGCAAGGCCCAGGCCAAAGCGGAGCGCAGCATGAACGAGAACGAGGCCCGGGCGGCCCTGCGCCGCACCCTCAACGAGGCGGAGGAGGCCATCTCCAAGCGGGACGCCCGGCAGGAGCCCATCCCCAAGCCCAGCCGCCCCATCGCTGTGGGAGATCTGGTGGAGATCCCCGGCGTGCGGACACCGGCCGAGGTGGTGTCAGTGGGCAAGGACGGCACGCTGCAGCTGAAGTCCGGCGTGCTGAAGATGAAGGCCAAGGCCGGCGAGGTGCGGCTCATCGAGGACGACGAACGGGCGGCGCGCAAGCCAAAGGCTGCTGTGACCATCCGCCAGAACGCCGACCGCGCCCTGCGGACTTCCGCATCCCGGGAGCTGGATATCCGGGGCCTGGAGACGCTGGAGGCGGAGGGCGTGGTGGAAAACTTCCTCTCTGCCGCCGTCATGGGCCACCTGGATACGGTGACCATCATCCACGGCAAGGGCACCGGCGCCCTGCGCAAGGCAGTTCACGACATCCTGCGGCGCAATAAGGCGGTAAAGGACTACCGTCTGGGCGTCTACGGCGAGGGCGAGTCCGGCGTGACGGTCGTGACCCTGAAATAAAGAAACAAGAAGAACGCCATCCCCAGCTGGATGGCGTTCTTCTTATTCGGTGACTTCTGTCCACTGACCGTCTATGAGCACCTGAACGGTGGTTTTCAGCTCACCGCTGGCATCTTCTGGCGGCTCTTTGTGAATGCGCTTTACAAGGACCAGGGCTCCCTGCTCATCGGGCGCATAGATGTCCGTGTCGTAATTGCCCCAGCCGCCGCGGCTGCTGACGGAGACCTGCCGGGTGTCGGGATCCGGCTCCACGGCGTAGCCGCACAGCCCGGGACCGGCGATAAACTGCTCCTGGGCCGGGTCCCACAGCCAGGTGAGGTACGATCCGTTCACCGTGCCCATATCGCACATGCACAGGATGTCCTGGGCACCGTCAAAATTGAGATCTTCCAGCGTGGGCAGGTAGTTGCTGTCAAAAACCGTGGGATAGACTTGCTTTGAAGAAGCTGCCGCATCTTCCTCCAATGTGAGAACGCCCGCACCCACGTCCAGCGTCTGAAGCAGCTTCTCACCGTCCAGCACGTCGATGGTGCCTGTGCCGAAGGTGGAAAAGCCCTCCATGAAGGTCTCCTTGCAGTGGGCTACCAGCGTCAGCGTTCTGCCGCCGTCCACAATCACCGACAGCTTCTGATCAAAAAGGGTTCCGTCCTGGGCGCCGTCATCGGGGGAGCCACCGGATTGGGGGCTTTCCTGGAGGGCGTCCTCCGGTGCCGGGGAGGAAGACGGGGCCGCGCAGCCGGCCAGGAGCACCAGCGGCAGCAAAAGGGCAAACATGGATCTCATAAGGGACTCCTTTCTGAAATTTCCCTCACTTTATCACGGTGCTCTTCCCGGAAACATCTCAAAAAAATGACAAAAAGACAACAAAAGAGAAAAAAGAAAGGGACCTGGGCCGCCTTTACAAGGCGTGCCGGAGTCTGCTATACTGGCGGTATCAAAATAAACGAGGTGATCTGTATGCAGGAACTGGAACGGCAGTATCATATCGCCTGTACCGGCGAGGACGTGGGACGCTACTGCATCCTGCCCGGCGACCCGGGGCGGGTGCCGGCCATTGCGGCGTTGTTTGACGATGCCCGGCAGGTAGCGTGCAACCGGGAGTACAATGTCTGGACCGGGACGCTGCTGGGGCAGAAGGTCACAGCCTGCTCCACCGGCATCGGCGGCCCCTCCGCGGCCATCGCCATGGAGGAGCTCCATAAGTGCGGCACCGATACCTTCATCCGCACGGGCACCTGCGGCGGCATCGACCTTTCCGTCCAGTCCGGGGACATCGTGGTGGCCACCGGTGCCGTACGGTTTGAGCATACCAGTTTGGAATATGCGCCGCTGGAGTTCCCGGCGGTTGCGGATTATGATGTGACCGGCTGCCTGGTCCAGGCCACAAAGGCTCTGGGGCTGCCGCTGCATACCGGCGTGGTCCAGTGCAAGGACAGCTTCTACGGCCAGCACAGCCCCGACGCCTCTCCGGTCTATTACGAGCTCAAGCAGAAATGGGAGAGCTGGAAGCGGCTGGGGGTCAAGGCCAGCGAGATGGAATCCGCGGCGCTGTTCGTGGTGGCGGCGGCGCTGGGGTGCCGGTGCGGCTCCTGCTTCCATGTGGTGTGGAACCAGGAGCGGGAGGCCGCCGGGCTGGACCAGCGCATGAGCGAGGACACCACCGCCTCCGTCCGGGTGGCGGTGGAGGCGCTGAAGCTGCTGATCGAAGAGGACCTGAAACTGGGGCGCTGAACCATGTAAAAAAGCACCGCGGCATAGCCGTGGTGCTTTTTCATTATAAACGCGGCTGGCCGGACGGTCAGTCCTTTTTATCCAGGATATGCACGTTCAAATGGTTGTAAGTCATCTCCACGCCGTGGTCGGCGAAGGCGGTGCGCAGGTGCTCGCCCAGGGCAAAGTAGGCGTCCCAGTAATCTGCGGGCTCGGCCCAGCAGTAGACGGCGTATTCGATGGCGCTGTCACCGTAACCCGTCAGCCGTACGCTGGGGGCGGGATCCTTCAAAAGGTGCTCCGTCATGCCCAGCGCCTGCTCACAGGCGGCTTTCACCGTCTCCGTGGGCGCGTCGTAAGATGCGGAGACTTTCCAGGTGATGCGCCGGCGGCCGTTGACGGTGTAGTTGGTCATCTGGGAACTGGCCAGCTCCTTGTTGGGCAGCAGCACCATCAGTCCGTCAGGGGTGATGAGCTTGGTGTGGTTGAGGCTGATCTCTTCCACCGTGCCGGAGGTGCCGCCCACCTCCAGAAAATCGCCCAGGGCAAAGGGACGGGCAGAGAGGATCACCAGGCCGCCCGCCACGTTGCCAAGGATGTCCTCCGCGGCCAGGGTGATGCCCAGGGAGCCCACGGACAAGAGCGCCACCAGAGAGGTGACCGGGATGCCCAGACTGTCCACCACGATCAGCACCGTGATGACGTACAGAATGAGCCGCACACCGGCGGCCAGATATTTTTGCACCCGGGCGTCCAGCTTGGAACGGCTCAGCAGCCGGTTCAAAAGCTTCATCAGTACCCGGATGACCACGAGGCAGATCAGCAGCGTGACGGCGGCGGAAATGACCTTGCCCAGGGTCAGTGTGCCCAGAGAGATTCCCATCAGGCTGGACAGATCCAAAGAGGACATATACGTTCCCTGCCTTTCATACGGTATTCTTATCAGGAATTTAACAATATCTGAAACGCGTCAAAAAGTCAATGCGGAGATCAAAAACGCCCAAAAAATGGATTATGAAGAAAGGGATTAGTTGGTATCGAAAAAAGTAATAGCCCATTATATAAGATAGGTATTAACAGTTGCAGGCAAAGAATGATATACTTTTACACAGAGACGAGAAGATCTGGAGAGCATATTCTGTGCAATAAGACGAAGAGAGAGGCGTATCAGCAAAGAGGACAAGAAAAGAGGAGGAAAATTTTATGGATCGTACCCTGAATAAGAAAGGCAGCGGCCTGGCTCTGGTTCCGTTCCTGATATTCGTTGTGATCTATCTGGGCGCCGGACTGATCCTGCAGTCCCAGGGCGTCGAAATGGCATTTTACCAGTTCCCCTCCGTAACGGCTATGTTTATTGCCCTGCTGGTGGCGTTTGCCATGACCAAGGGCACCATGAATGAGCGTTTCAAGATCTTTGCAAAAGGCGCGGCCAACGAAGACGTGCTGACCATGCTGATGATCTATCTGCTGGCCGGTGCCTTCTCCGGCGTGGCGGCTGCCATGGGCGGCCGGGATGCCACCGTCAACCTGGGCCTGAGCCTGATCCCCGTTCACTTCCTGACCGCCGGCGTGTTCATCATCTCCGCGTTCATGGGCACCGCCACCGGTACCTCCATGGGCACCATCGGCGCCATCGTTCCCATCGCCGTCGGCGTTGCGGACAAGGCTGGCCTGAGCATCCCTCTGATGCTGGGTGCCTGCGTGGGCGGCGCCATGTTCGGCGATAACCTGTCCATGATCTCCGATACCACCATCGCCGCCACCCGCAGCCAGGGCTGCGAGATGCGCGATAAGTTCCGCGTGAACTTCTTCATCGCCCTGCCCGCCTCCGTCATCACCATCATCGTGCTGCTGATCGTGGGCCGTCCCGACGTGATGCCTGAGATGGGCGTGCTGGAATACAGCATCATCAAGGTCGTGCCCTATCTGCTGGTTCTGATCCTGGCTCTGGTGGGCATGAACGTGTTCCTGGTCCTGACCATCGGCATTTTCGCTGCCGGCATCGTGGGTCTGGCCACCGGCTCTCTGGACATCTTCGGCTTTGCCCAGAACGTCTGGACGGGCTTCACCAGCATGAACGAAGTGTTCTTCCTGACGCTGTTCTGCGGCGGTATGTCTGAGATGGTCACCCATAACGGCGGTATTACCTGGCTCATTGAGAAGCTGCGCGGCATGATGAAGGGCAATAAGTCCGCTCAGGTGGGCATCTCCGTTCTGGTGTCCCTGGCCGACTGCGCCACCGCCAACAACACCGTGGCCATCGTCCTCAGCGGCAGCATGGCCAGAGATATCAGCCACGAGTACAAGGTCGATCCCCGCCGCACCGCCTCCTTGCTGGACGTGTTCTCCTGCGTGCTGCAGGGCATGATCCCCTATGGTGCCCAGCTGCTGACGGCGGCGTCCCTGACCTCCGCTTACGGCATCGCCATGAGCCCCACGGACATCATCCCCAACCTCTGGTACTGCTGGATCCTGGCGGTTGTGGGCATCCTGTCCATCTTCATCCCCTTCGCCGACGGTATCTGCCGCAAGGATCCCTGGAACTGGGAGTACGACGTGGCCGAGTCCGGCGTGGAGGCCAAGAAGGCTCTGCTGGCTGCCGAGGCCGAGCGCGAGGCCAGCCAGGCCTGATCTGCAAAAAGAGAGCGTCCAACGGACGCTCTCTTTTTTTCATTCAGTTTTGCTCGGAACAGATTTTGGGAAGAGACTGGTGCAGGCTTTCCGTAAACCGGATGGACTCCGCCACGGACTGCTCCAGATAGGCAACGAACTGCTCCGCCAGGGGGGAGAGCTTGCTGTTTTTCGGCACGATCCATCCAAGCCGGATGCAGGTCTTGCCGGACAGGGGAACTGTCACCACGGCCTGGCTGGTGATGTTTTCCACCAGCAGCCCGCTTCCGGTGGTGAAGGCATCGGTGCGGGCCAGCACGTTCATCATGGTGGAGCGGTTGTTCACACTGATGCACCGGGCGGGCTTTTTCAAAGACAGGATCTGGTATTCTTCGGAAAAGTCCGCCGCCACGCCCTGGTCGTGTTCAAAGGAGACGTAGGGGTAGCCGGCCAGATCCGCTTCGCTGACCGTACTCAATCCCGCCAGGGGATGGTCTTTCCGGACATAGACGCACGGCGCCACAGCCGCCACCTCATGGAATTCCAGCTCCCGGGAATCCAGAAGCCGCCGGATCATCTTTTCCGTCAGCTCGGTCAGAAAAATCACACCGATATCCGCCCGGTGGTCATAGACATCATCGATGACCGCATCCATACCGGCCTCCTTGGCGGAAAAGCAGTAGCGGTTTTCCTCTGTGTTCTGCAGCATCCGCAAAAACGCGTCCTCGGAAAAGGGATAGCGCTGGGTGGAAACGGAAAAGCGCACCGGTGCGGCGGTATTCCGGGCTTCACCGTAGAGGCTTTCGATCCGCTGCTTTTGGTCCAGCAGGGAGACGGCGTAGCTGAGGAACTCCTTGCCCTCCGGCGTGAATTCCACGCCCCGGTTGCTGCGGACAAAAAACTGAATGCCCAACTCCTCCTCCAGCTCCCGCACGGCGGTGGAGATGCCGGACTGAGAAAGAAACAACTTGTGCGCGGCCTTATTGATGGAGCCGCATTTGGAAATTTCAACGACATATGTAAGCTGCTGAAAAGTCATGCCATACCTCCTGTCATAACTGGCCATGATTGCTTATTATAGGCCGTGCGCCGGAGAAAGTCAAACCGCTATTGAAAAAAGTGAGAACAGATTGAGGAAAACCAATACTAACACACCCTTTTGGAATTGTGTTATCTTATAGTCAGAAGTTGGTAAAGAAATGAAAGATAACCTGGAATTTCTGGTCAACATTACCACAAATGTGCTGATCAAAACAACTCTCTCTCTATTCTCTCTCCCTCTGACAGATGCGGCATTTTTGACCGCCTGATGTTGGAAAAACGAACACAAAAACGATTGCTCCGCCGGAGAAAGACACCGCGCGGGCCGAATTAGAAAGGAAGGATTTATTATGAACACTGAGAAGAAGCTTGGCTTTGCCACCCGTCAGATCCATACCGGCAAGGTGAAGAATGCCGCGGGCTCTTTGTGCGATCCCATTTATCAGACCTCCACCTTCGAGTTCGAGACCGTGGAGCAGGGCGGTGCCCGCTTTGCCGGCCAGGAGAGCGGCTACATCTATTCCCGTCTGGGCAACCCCACCGTAGCCACCGTGGAAGCCAAGCTGGCTGAGCTGGAGGGCGGCGAGGCTGCTCTGGCCACCGCTTCCGGCATGGGCGCCATCTCCACCGCCATCTGGTCCAGCGTGGAAGCCGGCGATGAGATCGTGGCCAGCGACACCCTGTATGGCTGCACCTTCGCTCTGTTCAACCACGGCATCTGCAAGTTCGGCGTGAAGGTCCACTTCATCGACATGACCGACATGGCCGCTCTGAAGGCTGCTCTGAACGAGAAGACCAAGGTGGTCTATCTGGAGACTCCCTGCAACCCCACCCTGAAGATCGTTGATATTGCTGCTGTGGCCAAGGAGGCTCACGCCTACAACGCCGGCATCAAGGTCATCGTGGACAACACTTTCTGCACGCCCTATCTGCAGCGTCCTCTGGAGCTGGGTGCCGACGTGGTCGTCCACAGCGCCACCAAGTACCTCAACGGCCACGGCGACGTCATCGCGGGTGCCATCATCAGCGATAACGAGTTCATCAACACTGCCCGTATGTTCGGCCTGAAGGATATGACCGGTGCTGTCATGAGCCCCTTCAACGCCTTCCTGATGGCCCGCGGCATGAAGACCCTGGACATCCGCATGGAGCGTCACTGCGCCAACGCCAAGAAGGTCGCGGAGTTCCTGGTGAGCCACCCCGCTGTGGATAAGGTCTATTATCCCGGTCTGGAGAGCTTCGAGGGCCACGAGATCGCTGCGCGTCAGATGAAGCTGCCCGGCGGTATGATCTCCATCGAGCTGAAGGCCGACAAGGCCGCCACCGCCGCCGCTCTGAACAAGCTGCAGCTGTGCACCATCGCCGTGTCCCTGGGCGACGCCGAGACCCTGGTGGAGCATCCCGCTACCATGACCCACTCTACTTACACTGCTGAGGAGCTGAAGGCTTCCGGTATCTCCGAGGGCCTGGTCCGCATCAGCGTGGGCCTGGAGGATCCCGAGGACATCATCGCCGACTTCAAGGCCGCGTTCGATACTCTGCTGTAATATAGCTGGAACCTCCCCCTTCCAGCCGATATGCCTCCATGCGCCAAAGGCCTGCCATTGCGGCAGGCCTTTGGTGTTTTTTGTTCATCTGGACGATTTGCGGTACCTGTCTTTTTTACTGGGGCAGTCTCCAGTGCTTGTCCACATGGTTGAGGATCTCGCAGCCGTCTTCGGTGACCAGCACCAGATCTTCGATACGTACGCCGAACTCTCCGGGCAGGTACACGCCGGGCTCGATGGAGAAGATCATGCCCGGCTGGGCGATCAGCGGCGTGGTGGCGCTGACGTCGCCCTGCTCATGCTCTGTCTGGCCGATGAAGTGGCCCAGACGGTGGGTGAAGTACTCTCCGTAGCCCGCTTCTGCAATGAGGGAGCGGGCGGCGATGTCCAGCTCCTTCAGAGCAACGCCCGGCCGCACCATGGACTCGGCCAGGGCGTTGGCCCGGCAGACCAGATCATGGATGGCGGCGTGCTTTTCAGAGGGCTCCCCGCAGAAGTAGGTGCGGGTCATGTCGGAGCAGTAGCGGTCCTTCCGGCAGCCCATGTCGATGACGATGCACTGTCCTTTCTCCAGACGGGTGCTGTCTGCCTCGTGGTGGGGATCGGCGGCGTTGGGACCGAAGGAGACGATGGGCTGGAACGCCATGGTGTCGCAGCCTTCGGCGGCGTACTGGGAGACGATGTAGTCGGCGATCTCCCGCTCGGTGACGCCTTCATGGAGGCGCTTGGCGGCCCGCTCCATCACCGTATCGTTGATGCGGGAGGAGATGCGCATGAGCTCGCGCTCCGTCTCATCCTTGCAGGCGCGGGCGTTGTCCACGCAGTCGGAGGCCAGCACGCAGCGGCAGCCGGGGTGCTTGGCCATGAAGGGCAGCAGGAAGCGGGCAGGCCACTCCTTGTCGATGCCCAAGGGACGGCTGCCGTCCACATTGTCGGCGAGAATGGAGAGGTAGTCGTCCGTGTCGGAGAACCAGACCTGCTGATAGGGGGCCTCCGGCACGGGGAACATGCGGTTCAAAAACAGCTTGTGGGCGCCGTCTGCCCGCAGGTACAGGGCAAACAGCCGCTCAAAGGGATAGACATAGTAACCGGTCAGATACCAGATGCTGTCCGGATCGGAGACGATCATCTGGTCCAGGCCCCGGGCGTGCAGGGCGTCCAGGACCCGCTGGATCCGCTGTTCATGCATGGTTATACCTCCTTCTTTACGATGACCCGCTCCACCAGAGAGGGGCAGACCAGGGACTTGACCGTCTTGACGCCGGTCTTCAGGGACTCCACCGGCGCGTACTCAAACCGCCCGTGGGCGTTGTGGCCGGCGCTGGGCAGGTTGGGGCAGGGCAGGCCCTTGTAGGTGAGCATGCACCCGTCCGTACCGCCCCGGATGGGGGAGTGGGTGGGCTGGGCGATGCCCGCGGCCTTCATGGCCTCCTCCGCCAGATGGACGATCTCCATGCGGTCTTTGAGCACCTCGTACATGTTGTAGTACTGGTCCTCGATCTCCGCCACCACGGTATCCGCGCCGTAGCGAAGGTTCATCTGGGCAGCTGCCTTTTCCAGCATGGCCTTGCGCTCTTTGAAGCGCTCCATGCTGTGGTCCCGGATGATGTAGACCATGGTGGCCTTTTCCACCTTGCCGTGCATCTCCTGGAGGTGGAAGAAGCCCTCATAGCCCTCCGTGTGGCCGGGGGTCTCCAGCGCGGGCAGCAGGGCGTTGAACTCCATGGCCAGGAGCAGGGCATTTTTCATCTTGTCCTTGGCGGTGCCGGGGTGGATGCTGAAGCCGTTGACGGTCACGTGGGCCATGGCGGCGTTGAATGTCTCGTACTCGTAGTCGGTGATGTCGCCGCCGTCCAGAGTGTAGGCGAAGTCGGCGCCGAAGCCCGCCACGTCAAAGTTGCTGGCGCCCCGGCCGATCTCCTCGTCGGGGGTGAAGCAAAGGCACAGCTTGCCGTGGGGCGCGCCCTCCGCCAGAAGCTCCTCCACCGCCTGGAGAATGATGGCGATACCGGCCTTGTCATCGGCGCCCAGCAGCGTGGTGCCGTCGGTGCAGACCAGATCCTGCCCCACGAACTTGGCAAGCTCCGGGAAGCGGGCGGCCTCCATGACGATGTTCTGCTCCCGGTTGAGCACGATATCTCCGCCCTCGTAGTGGATGATCTGGGGCTTGACGTCCTTTCCGGTCAGATCGGGGGTGGTGTCCATGTGGGCGATGAGGCCGATGGCGGGCAGGTGCTCGTATCCCGGCGTGGCGGGAAGCCAGGCATAGACATAGCAGTGCGCATCCACAAAGGCGTTGTCCACACCCAGACCGTGGAGCTCGTCCACCAGAAGGCGGGCCATGTCGAATTCTGCCGGGTTGCTGGGGGTGCCGCTCTGGCCGTAATAATCGCTCTCGCTGAATACCTTGGCGTATCGGATCAGGCGGTCAACTACTGTATCCATGTGATTATGCCTCCTCTTCGTCAGACAAAAGATTTTCAGGGTTCAGGCACCGGAGCTCCGGGGGAAGGAACACGCCGTCCTTGCGGATGAGCACGTCGTCGAACCAGATCTCGCCGCCGCCGTATTCCGGCGTCTGGATCTGGATCAGGTCCCAGTGGACGGCGGAGTGGTTGCCGTTGGAGGTGTTGTCGTAGCTGTTGCCGGGGGTCAGGTGGAAGCTGCCGGCGATCTTTTCGTCGAAGAGGATGTCTCCGATGGGGTGGTGGATCACCGGGTTGACGCCCAGGGCGAACTCGCCCACATACCGGGCGCCCTCGTCGATGTCGAAGATCTCGTTCATGTAGGGGGTGTTGTTGCTGGTGGCCTTGACGATCTTGCCGTCCTTGAACTCCAGGTATACGTCCCGGAACAAAAAGCCGTCATAGGGGGAGGGGCAGTTGTAGGTGATGTAGCCGTTGACGGAGTCCTTCACCGGGGCGGTGTAGATCTCGCCGTCGGGGATGTTGCGGTTGCCGTGCATGCCGTAGCTGCCGATTCCCTTGATGGAGAAGGAGATGTCCGTGCCGGGGGAGACGATATGCACCCGGTCAGTCCGGTTCATGAGGGCCTCCAGGTGCTCCATGGCCCGGCCCATCTTCTCATAGTCCACGAGACAGGCCCGGAAGTAGAAGTCCTCGTACTCCTCCGTGGATACGCCGGCCAGCTGGGCCATGGCGTCGTTGGGGTAGCGCAGTACGGACCACTTGGTGTGGTTGCACCGCTCCGAGAGGTGGATGGGGCCCCAGTAATACTGGCGGTAGCGGCGCTGGGCCTCGTCGGAGACGTTGTGCCACATGCTGATGTTGGTGGTGGCCCGGATGTCGATGTAGGCGTCCATGTCCTTCATGCGCTGGAGTTCATAGGCGGCGATCTCGGCCATGTGGGCCTCGTCGGCCCCCTGGACCAGCGCGCCTTCCACCGCGTAGTCGAAAATGTGGATAAAGGGCTTGCCGCCCACAGCGTAGGCCTCCTGCACCAGGGCCTTCATGAGGCCGGTCTCGCTGCCGTGGAGCTCAATGAGGATCTTTTCGTCCTTTTGCAGTTCCACCGCGCCGCGGATCAGGAAGCGGGCCAGTTTTCGGATACGGGGATCTTCCATAAATCATCGTCCTTTCTGATTGTATACAAAGAAAACGGGGCAGAAGGAAGTCCTTCTGCCCCGTGGGATGTATCAGCCTTCCTTGTAGAGTGCGTCCAAGGAGTGCTCCGGGCTGGAGCTCCGGGTCACGGCGCTGACCAGCAGGATCGCAATGACGGAGGCAGGCACCGCCACGATGGCGCACTGCACGCCGCCGGGGGTCCCCATCATGGTCCACACGATGGTGGCCGCGCCGCCCACCAGGATGCCGGCCAGGCCGCCGGCGGGGGTGACCCGCTTGGAGAACAGGGCGAACAAAATGGCGGGAGTGATGGCGGCGCCGTACATGGTGTAGGCGGTCATCTGCAGCGCCAGCACGGTGGGGAAGTACAGCGTCAGTGCCACGGCCAGGGCGCTGAACACCACGATGGTGCCCCGCAGCACCAGCATCTTCTGGCGGTCGGTGGCGTCCTTGCGGATGTACTTGACATAGATGTCGTTGGTGAGGTTGGTGGCCGAGGAGAGCAGGTAGCTGTCCGCGGTGGTGACGATGAACGCCATGCATGCGCACATGACCAGCGCGCCGAAGGCCAGAGGCAGGTAGTCCACGGACACCTGGAAGATGACGTTGGAGGGGACCTCCAAAGAGGGATAGAGCTTGGCGGCCTGGGTCACCACGGCGATGATGCTGATGATGACCAGGATCTCACCGATGAACATGCCGATGTTGGACTTTTTGGCCTCATCGCTGTTCTTGGCGGAGGCGAAGCGCTGGAGCATGTTCTGGTCGCCCAGCATCAATGCCAAGGAGGGCAGGAAGTAGCCCAGCAGCTGCACGCCGGTCATGCCGCCGGTGAGGGTGGTCTTTTCCGGAGGCAGCACGGCGCCCTGGGAGGAAGCCACATGCATCAGGAAGGGGATAGCCAGGAAGAAGCCGCCGATCATAATGAGGGCGCTGACGGCATCGGAGTAGGCAACGGACACCAATCCGCCGCCCACGGTGATGACCGCGATGATGACGGTGCAGATAGTCAGAGCCAGACCGTGGGAGAGCTCAATGCCGCTGGAGGCACACAGCAGCACCATGATGTCGGCCGCGGCCTTGAGCTGGGTGGCCAGCACGCCCACATAGGCCAGCATGACGCACAGGGCGGAGATGATGCTGGCGGCCTTGCCGTAGCGGGCCTCCATGATCTCGGGCACCGTGACCTTGTTGGACTTGCGGACCTTGCCGGCGATGAAGTACAGCAGGATGATGCCGATGGGTGGGGCGGCAAAGGTGATGGCGCCGACCCAGGGGCCGCCGGAGTAGATAACGCTGGCGGAGCCGGTGATGCCGCCGCCGCCGCACCAGGTGGCGAGCAGACTGCCCACCAGAATGATGAAGGGAATGCGGTGTCCGCCGGTGACCATGTCGTCTGCGGTCTTGACCTTCTTCTTGGCGAGGACCAGACCGTAGACCATCACTAAGATTAAATATACACTGATGGCAATAATATAACTCATAGCTTACAATTTCTCCTCCTACACATGATGTGGTATTTTACATGATATGACAACGGATGTCAAGACAACTGACCGCAGCCGGAGGAATAGTGTGCGCTGCCAGTGGATAGAACGTAAAAAAATGCATAAAAAATGACGGAGCAAAGTGAACTTTGCTCCGTCGATGGTGCGCGAGGCGGGACTTGAACCCGCACGTCCGTAATGGACACTAGAACCTGAATCTAGCGAGTCTGCCAATTCCAC
>PPYE01433041.1_pt1 | contig 19929 bp, 19 predicted proteins | sample 1559881 | NCBI WGS metagenome assembly PPYE01 (sample SAMN08240022, study PRJNA423297) | Human gut metagenome, whole genome shotgun sequencing project.
AAGGTGTCAGGATTCCCGGTACATGCCCGTGAATCCTGACATTGTTTCTATTGCAGAAAAAAGTTTATCGACAGGCTGAGCGCATCCCATCCGGGATGCGCTTTTTGTCGTTTTCGAGGCAGAAATTACAGGCCCAGCTGCAGCAGCATTTTCTGCAGGCTCTCGCAGCAGGCGGCCAGCTGATCCTGCTCTTCCGGCAGCAGGGTCACTTCCAGCACCCGCTCGCGGCCGTTTGCACCGATCACACAGGGTACGCTCATGGCCACCTGCTCCAGGTCGTACTCGCCCTGCAGCACGCAGCTTACCGGCAGCACGCAGCGCTCGTTCAGCACGATGGCGCGCACCAGACGGGCCACGCTCTGGGCAATGCCGCTGGAGGTGAAGCCCTTCAGCTTCAGCACCCGCAGGCCGGCGGCTTTGGTGTCCGCCAGAATCTTTTCCTTGTCCAGCGCGGCGCTCAGGCCGAAGGCGCGGGGCAGCTCGTCCACCGGAATACCGGCCACATTCACCATGCTCCAGGGGATGAAGGCGCTCTCGCCGTGCTCACCCAGCAGGTAACCGTGCACATTCTTGGAGTCCACGTTGCACTGGGCGGCGATGAGCTGGCGCATGCGGGCGGTGTCCAGCAGGGTGCCGGTGCCGAAGATTTTGTCAGCGGGGTAGTTGTATTTGGTCTGAGCAAAATAGGTGACCAGGTCCACCGGGTTGGTGACCACGATCAGAATGGCACTGCGGGTGTAGCGGGTAATCTCGGCCATCACCGCGTCCATCACGGCGATGTTCTTTTCCGCCAGCACCCGGCGGTCGTTGTCACCGGCCTGAATGCTGGGACCGGCAGTCATCACGATGATGGAGGCGTCCGCGCAGTCGGCGTAGCTGCCCACCCGGATGGTGGTGTTGGTGGAATAGGCGAAAGAGGTGGTGTGCAGAGCGTCCAGCACCTCGCCCAGAGCCTTGTCTTCGTTGGCGTCGATCACCACGATCTCGCTGACCACGCTCTGGGCCAGGATGGCGTTCAGAGTGGCGCTGCCCACCATACCGGCGCCAATCAGCACCAGCTTGCCTTCTTTCATACGCATAAGGGGATTCCTCCTAACATAATCTCATGGAACCTGCGCAAAAGGCGCAGAAAAAACCAGGGCGCGAGCCGTGAGGCTTCCAAAACACCCTGGTTTTTATTATGAATCAGAACCGCAGCATTTGTCAATCTGCATAAAACAGGAAAAAGATTTTTGGCGGACTGGCCAAAGCGTTGGCAGAGACAGCAGCACCTCAATCGGCGGCAGATTCGGAACTCGCAGCTTCCGTGGTGTCACCGGACGCATTCAGAAAGGCGTCCACCCATGCCTTTGCTTCCTGCAGCTGGCTGGTCTCCACATACAGATCATACCCCAGCAGAGAGGTTCCCAGATAGATGCTGGAAGCCTGTCCCAGCGTGCCGGATTCCCGAAGATAGCTGGGGATGCCGTTGTCCTCCAGGAGTTCAGCAAGCATCCCGGCCAGTGCATAATCCGGCAGATTGACCAGATGAACCGGGTCCTGGGGCATATGGTGACCGGGCCGGTCCTTGAGAGAAAAATCCCATTCCGCACGGGGTGCGGGCTCCAGGGGGCCGCCGCATTGCGGGCAGGCCGGGGCGTCATCTGGTATGCTGCACTGGCAATGAGAACACCAAAGCATACACACACTTCCTTTCCGGTCGGAAAACCGCTTTTTCTTTATTATAGCATGCACGTTGCTTTCTGTGGAAAAAGAACGGCCCGTTCCTTTGAGGGAACGGGCCGTTTGCATCTTATTGGCAGAATGGCGGTTGCTTACATGCTCTCGGGTACGGTGACTTTGAACATGGTCAGCACGTTGGCGATGACCTGCTTCACGGCCAGGCACAGAGCCAGACGGGCCTGACGGGCGGCGGGCTCCGCGTCCTTGATGCGGCAGGCGTTGTAGAACTTGTGGAAGGAACCGGCCAGATCAATCACGTAGCGGGTGATGCGGGCGGGCTCGTAGTTCTTGGCGCTGGTCACGATCTCAGCGGGGAAGGCGCTCACAGCACGAATCAGCTCCAGCTCGGCGGGGTCGCTGAACTGATAACCGGCCCAGGCGGTGTGGCCCTCGTAGGAGATGCCCTCGCTGGCCAGCTTCTTCACGATGGAGCAGATGCGGGCGTGGGCGTACTGCACGTAGTATACCGGGTTTTCGCTGTCCTCCTTCACGGCCAGATCTAGGTCGAAGTCCATCTGGCTGCCTGCCTCGCGCAGGTTGAAGAAGAAGCGGGCGGAATCGATGGGCACCTCGTCCAGCAGGTCGGTCAGGGTGATGGCCTTACCGGTTCGCTTGCTCATGCGCACCTGCTGGCCGTCCTTCACCAGCTTGACCAGCTGCATCAGGATCACGTCCAGATCCTCACCGTTCAGGCCCACGGCATCCATGGCGCCCTTCATGCGGGCCACGTGACCGTGGTGGTCGGCGCCCCAGATGTCAATGGCCTTGTCGAAGCCGCGTACGGCCAGCTTGTTGTAGTGGTAGGCGATGTCCGCCGCGAAGTAGGTGGGAATGCCGTTGGCGCGCACCAGAACCTCGTCCTTGGCCTCGTCCTCATCCTTGCGCTTGTTGGCCGCGCCGTACTTCTCGCTGTACTGGGCGCTCTTGTACATGATGGCGCCGTCCTCGGCCTTGTAGCAGGCGCCGGTGGCCAGCAGCTTGTCGATCACTGCCTGCACCGCGCCGGAGTCGTGCAGGGTGCTCTCGCGGAACCACACGTCGTAGGTGATGCGGTACTTGGCCAGGTCGCGCTCCAGACCGGCAATGTTCTTGGGCAGGCCGTAGTTGATCAGCGCCTGCTTGCGGGTCTCCTCGTCGGCGTCCACGTACTTGTCACCCTCGATGGCGGCAAACTCGGCGGCCAGCACCTTGATGTCCTCGCCCTGGTAGCCGTCCTCGGGGAAGGGAACAGCATCTTCGCCCTTGAAGTGCTGCAGGTAACGGGCGGACAGGCTCTTGCCGAACTTCTGAATCTGGTTGCCCGCGTCGTTCACGTAGAACTCACGGGTCACGTCGTAACCGGCCCAGTCCATCACAGCGGCCAGGCAGTCGCCCAGCGCACCGCCGCGGGCGTTGCCCAGATGCATGGGGCCGGTGGGGTTGGCGGAAACGAACTCCACGTTGATCTTCTTGCCCTCGCCGAAGTCGGTGCGGCCGTACTGCTCGTTCAGGGTCGCGCCGTAGACCACGCTGGAGAACCAGCCGGGGGCCAGGAACAGGTTGATGAAGCCGGGACCGGCCACCTCTACCTTGGAGAAGATGCTGCCCTCCAGGCTGGGCAGGTGGGCCAGAATCGCGTCGGCAATCTGGCGGGGAGCCTTTTTGAAGACGCGGGCACCGGCCATGGCCAGGTTGCTGGCTACGTCGCCGTTCTTCACGTCGCCGGGGATCTCCACGATGAAGTCGGGCAGATCGGTCTGAGGCAGCTCACCGGCGGCCATGGCAGCCTGAGCGGCCTGGGTCAGCAGGGCGCGGGCCTCATCCAGCGCATTCTTGCGGGGATTGTAGTTCTTGTAGGTTTCCTTCATCTCGGCGATCATGGATTCGTATTCCGTATTGGTCATATCGATCGGTATTCCTTTCCTTTTAAACTTGAAGGCGCGCGCCGCGCCGGGAACAGCAAATCAAAGAGGCGTACGCTCGGCCCGCTTCACGGTGATGGTCACCAGGTTGCGGCTGAGTACGATGTCCTGGTCGGCGTCCAGCGTGTAGCTGAATTTCACCTGGCCGCCCTCGTCGGACAGCCGGCTTTCGATCTCGTCGGCGGCCACGCCCAGGGTCATGGAGCCGTAACCGGTTTCGTAGTGGCACAGATGGCGGGTGCCTTTTTCAATCACCAGCTGGCTGGCGGCGGGGCCGAAGCGAAGCATGGTGACCTTCTGTGCATTTTCGGCCACCTTCACGGTGGTGGTGCATCCGGCATAGCCGGTGGTCTCGCTCTCTTTATAGGTGATGAAGAAGCTGCCGCCCCGTCGCACAAAGCTGCCGCGGGTCATCAGCTCCACCGAATCGGTTTCACCGGCCTGCTCCATCCGGCCGTCGATGCGGATGAGAAAATCCTCGTTCATAAACTGGCGGGGACCTCCTTTTGGGTTCAGTATTGCTCAATGGCGATCTGGCTGGCCGTGCCCTCGCCCTGAGGGCCGATGAACAGCCGGACCGCCGCGGAGAAGCTCTCCGGAGAATCGCTCATAAAATAGCGGGTTTCGCCCTTTGCGGCGCCGTCGCCCAGAAGGTCCAGCCGGGTGAGCATATCCCGGGTCTTGAGGGCGGCCTCCCGGCCCGCGTCAATCAGGGTCACATCCGGGCCCATCACCTGAGCAATGATGTGAGCGATCAGGGGATAGTGGGTGCAGCCCAGGATCAGGGTGTCCACTCCTTTGGCGCGGATCTCGTCCAGATACTCGTGGGCGATGGCGGTGGTGATGGGGTCGTTGGGGCCCACATAGCCGTTCTCCACCAGCGGCACGAACATGGGGCAGCTTTTGGTGAAGATCTCGGCGTCGGGCAGAATGCCCTGGATGCGGGTCTCGTAGCTGCGGCTGCGGATGGTGGCCGGGGTGGCAATCACGCCGATGCGGCCGTTTTTGGTGGCGGCGGCCGCTGCACTTACCGCTGCGCCCACCACGCCCACATAGGGCACCGGCAGGGCTTCGGTGTAGGATTTCGGCAGCGTGCTGCTCACTGTACCGCAGGCGGCCAGCAGGAATTTCACGTCCTGGCTGAGCAGAAAGCGGATGTCCTGCTCGGCGTACTGGCGGATGGTCTCCGGGCTGCGGGTACCATAGGGCACCCGGCCGGTGTCGCCAAAGTAGACGATGTCCTCGCCGGGCAGCATGGCCTGCAGCTGGCGCACCGCCGTGAGACCGCCCATGCCGGAATCGAACACGCCGATGGGCCGCTTATCCATGGCGGACCCCCGCGCGCTGCAGCGCAAGGGCGACCAGTTCATCCAGCAGCTGGTCGATGGGCTTGCCCGCATCTTCCATCAGCTTGGGGTACATGCTGATGGAGGTGAAGCCGGGCAGGGTATTGATCTCGTTGAGCAGAATGGTGTCGCCGTTCTCCACGAAGAAGTCCACCCGGGCCAGACCCTCACAGCCCAGGGCGCGGTAGGCCTTTTCCGCCTGGGCCTTCACCTTGTCCAGCACCTCCTCGCTCAGGTGAGCGGGAATCACGGTGCGGCTGGTGCCCAGCACATATTTGTCTTCGTAGGTGTAGAAGGCCTCGCTGGCCAGAATCTCACCGGGGCGGGTGGAAACGCAGACCTCGTTGCCGATCACCGCGCACTCCACCTCCTGGCCCTGCACAAAGCGCTCGAAGACCACCTTGTTGTCCTCGGCCAGGGCCACCTGGATGGCCTTCTCCAGCTCGGTCTTGTCAGCCGCCTTGCTGATGCCCACGCTGCTGCCCGCGTTGGCGGGCTTCACGAAGATGGGGTAACCCAGCTTTGCGGCCAGGCGGGCCTCCAGGGCCTCGAAATCAGCGCACTCGTAACGGCTGGCCCAGTCCCAGGCGCAGCGGTCGATGCCCGCCGCGTCCATCAGGGTGTTGGCCACCGCTTTGTCCATGCAGACGGCGCTTGCCAGAACGCCGCAGCCCACGTAGGGGATGCCCGCCAGCTCCAGCAGGCCCTGGATGGTGCCGTCCTCGCCGTTTTTGCCGTGCAGGGCGGGAACCACCACGTCCATGGGCAGCACTGCCCAGGTGCCATCGTGGCGGCAGAGCACCAGGCCATGGTCCGAGCGGTCCGGGCTGATCATGCAGGGCACGCAGGAGGGGTCCTGCTCCCAGCTGCCGTCCGTTATTTTTTCAATGGGGCCGGAGTAATACAGCCAGCGGCCATCCTTGGTGATGCCCACGGTGTAAAGATGGTACGAGGAGGGCTTGAGCGCCCGGGCAATGGTACTGGCCGAAACGCGGCTCACCTCGTGTTCGCTGGAAACGCCGCCGAACAGCAGCGCAACATTCAGTTTGTTCATAGCTGCAAAGACCTTCCTCTCTCCAAGGAAATAAACACAAATCGAATCACATTGACCAAGCGGGAAAAGCCGGTCAAAGGCGGTTGCACATAAGTACTCTAATAATACCATAAAAATGCCTGGTAGGCTATGGGCAAAAGGTAAAAGCCTTTGCGGCGCGCCGCAAAAAAATCTGTGGGATTGGTATTGACGGCCCCGGCGGGATGTGCTATGATGGTTACACCTCATTTTGCAGGCTTATTTTTTTGTGCCTTTTTTCAGGGTACGGCCTGCAACCACGAGGGAGGCTAAACAAACCGTTAAATGGAGGTGCCGAAGACAAATGAGAGTGAAAATCACCCTGGCCTGCACTGAGTGCAAACAGCGCAACTACAACACCATGAAGAACAAGAAGAACAGCCCTGACCGGCTCGAGATGAAGAAGTATTGCCGTTTCTGCAAGAAGCATACTGTCCATCGCGAGACCAAGTAAGAAAGGCGGGAACATCCATGGCTGAAAATACTGCCAAGAAGCCCGGTTTTTTTGCTAAAGTCAAAAATTGGTTCAAAGGGATCGGGAAGTTCTTCCGCGACACCAAGAGCGAACTGAAAAAGGTGGTTTGGCCCTCCAAGAGCCAGATCATCAACAACAGCATCGTGGTGCTGGTGGTTATGATCATTTCCGCCATCGTCATCCTGCTGCTTGACCTGCTGTTCGGCGAGGTCATGCATCTGGTGCTGCAGGCCGCTGCAAGCTTGTAAGCGGCCGCATCCTGAAAAGCGGAAGGGAGTAAACGTATGGCAGAACAGGCAATGTGGTATGTTGTGCATACCTATTCCGGTTATGAAAACAAAGTGGCACAGAACCTTGAGACCATCGTGGCCAACCGCCGCCTGCAGGATCTGATCCATGAGGTGAAGGTTCCTGTTATGATGGAACCCGAAATCAAGGACGGCAAGGAGCGCATGGTCGAGCGCAAAATCTTCCCCGGTTATGTGCTGGTGAAGATGGTCATGACCGACGAAAGCTGGTACATCGTACGCAACTGCCGCGGTGTGACCGGTTTCGTGGGCCCCTCGTCCAAGCCGGTGCCCCTGTCTCAGGCAGAGGTGGACAAGCTGGGCGTGGAGACCATGGCCGAGCCCACTGTGGACTACGAAGTGGGCGACAATGTGGAGATCAACGCTGGTCCTCTGGAGGGCTTCGTGGGTCTCGTGGAAGAGATCGACATGGAGCATCGAAAGGTGCGCGTGAAGGTCTCGATGTTCGGGCGCGAAACGCCCGCAGAACTGGAGCTGAATCAGGTCAAACCCCTGTGACAGCAAAAACCCTTATGGTAAGAGCCGCTATATGCGGTTTTTATAGGGCGCTGGCGGTTGCCGGTGCCCGTGGGAGGGCCGGATAAGCCCGGCCCGCTAGCTTACCACAAATTTTGGAGGTGCATTTAAAATGGCGCAAAAAGTAACTGGCTATATTAAGCTGCAGATCCCCGCCGGCAAAGCGACTCCGGCTCCCCCTGTTGGTCCCGCTCTGGGCCAGCACGGCGTGAACATCATGGCGTTCACCAAGGAATTCAACGAGCGTACCCAGAAGGACATGGGCTACATCATCCCCGTTGTAATCACCGTGTATGCTGACCGTTCCTTCAGCTTCATCACCAAAACTCCTCCGGCCCCCGTGCTGATCAAGAAGGCCTGCGGCATCGAGAGCGGTTCCGGCGTTCCCAACAAGACCAAGGTGGCCACCATCACCAAGGCTCAGCTGGAAGAGATCGCCAAGACCAAGATGCCCGACCTGAATGCTGCCAACCTGGAAAGCGCTGTCAGCATGATCGCCGGCACCTGCCGCAGCATGGGTGTTACCGTAACCGAGTAATCACCCCGCTGGATTCGTGGGAGGAACTTAAATCCGATAGACCACACAGGAGGAAAAAGTAATGAAACATGGTAAACACTATGTCGACAGCGCCAAGCTGATCGACCGCTCTAAGCTGTATGAGGCCGACGAGGCTCTGGCTCTGTGCTGCCAGACCGCCAAGGCCAAGTTTGACGAGACCGTTGAGCTGCACGTCCGCCTGGGCGTTGACAGCCGCCACGCTGACCAGCAGGTCCGCGGCGCTGTTGTGCTGCCTCACGGTACCGGCCGCGACGTTCGCGTTATCGCCATCTGCAAGGGCGATGCCGCCAAGGCCGCTGAGGAAGCCGGCGCGATGATGGTTGGCGACGCTGACCTGATTGCCAAGATCCAGAACGAAGGCTTCGTTGACTTCGACGTTCTGGTTACCACCCCCGACATGATGGGCCAGGTTGGCCGTCTGGGTAAGGTTCTGGGCCCCCGTGGTCTGATGCCCAACCCCAAGGCCGGCACCGTTACTCCCGACATCGGCCGCGCTGTTACCGAAGCCAAGGCCGGTAAGATCGAGTACCGTCTGGACAAGCAGAACATCATCCACGTGCCCGTGGGCAAGGCCAGCTTCGGCGCTGAGAAGCTGGGCGAGAACCTGCGCACCGTGATGGACGCCATCGTGAAGGCTAAGCCCGCTGCTGCGAAGGGCCAGTACATCAAGAGCGCCACCGTGGCTACCACCATGGGCCCTGGCATCAAGATGAACGGCGCCAAGTTCGGCGGCTAATCACAGCCTGACGGCTGCGAGTGAGCAGTTCGCTGCCCCGCGCAAAACGCGGGGCGGCTTTTTGCGGAAAAATCGCAAAAAGCACTTGACAAACCCGCGCGCTTTGCGGTATACTATTCATGCTGTTTTTAAGACAGCAGGTGCTCATGTGATATAAGGAGCATAAGAGGCCATCCCGCCCGCCTGCCGAGAAGCCGCGTAAATTTGCCTTGTGTATGTTTATGCCCCTTTCTCGGCCAAGCTGGGAAAGGGGCTTTTTGTGCGAAGTAGAAGTTACGAAGGTTTGAAACGAGGTGAATCGAAATGCCCAGTGCAAAAATTCTGAGCGAGAAGCAGGCTTATGTTGCCGCTCTGAAGGAGAAGATCGCCGCTTCCGTTGCCGGTGTGGTCGTTGACTACAAAGGCATCAACGTGGCCGACGATACCAAGCTGCGTAAGGAGCTGCGTGAGGCTGGCGTTGAGTATGCGGTTGTGAAGAACACCATGCTGCGTCTGGCCCTGAAGGATACCGAGCTGGAGGCTATGAGCGAAGTGCTGGAAGGCACCACCGCCATCGCCATCGCCCACGAGGACCCCATGGCTGCTGCCCGCATCCTGTGCAAGTACGCCGAGGCTTCTAAGGGCGCTTACAGCGTGAAGATCGGTTACATGGAAGGCGCTGTTATGCCCAAGGAAGAGGTTGAGGCTATCGCTAAGCTGCCCAACCGCGAAGGCATGCTGTCCATGTTCGCCGGCGCTCTCACCAGCACCCTCAGCGGTCTGGCCGTTGCTATGCAGGCCTACGCCGACAAGTGCGAGGAAGAGCCCGCTGCGTAAGTTACGCAAATCCCCGTCCGTGCGGTGCGCCTGAGCGCTGCCGCTGAACGAACATTATTTTGAAATTAAGTACATTGGAGGTATATGACAATGGCTTCTGAGAAAATCACCAAAATCATTGACGCTGTTAAAGAGCTGACCGTTCTGGAGCTGAAGGAACTGATCGACACCTACTGCGAAGAGTTCGGCGTTTCCGCCGTGGCTGCTGCCGCTCCCGCTGCTGCTGGCGCTGCTGCTCCCGCTGCTGAGGAGAAGACCGAGTTCGACGTTGTGCTGGCTGAGGTTGGCGCCAACAAGATGGCCGTTATCAAGGCTGTTAAGGAAGCTACCGGTCTGGGCCTGAAGGAGGCCAAGGAGCTGGTTGACAACGCTCCCAAGACCCTGAAGGAAGCTGCTTCCAAGGCTGACGCCGAGGAAATGAAGAAGAAGCTGGAAGAAGCCGGCGCCAAGATCGAGCTGAAGTAAGTTCTGCTTTTTGACTGATTGAGCATCTGCAAGGCCGCCGCCCGTTTGGGCGGCGGCTTTTGTTTTGCCAATTTTACGGGGATATTGCCCAAGGGGCGGGCCAATGCGTCGAAAATTTGTGTATGAAAATATAAATTTTACGGATGAAATTGAAAATCACTGCTGCATATGCTATACTGATTCACATGTTTTGCAAAAACGTACACAAAATTTATATTTTCTGCATAGGGAGGCGATCGCCATGTGCGGCATCGTTGGATATTCGGGAAAGACTGGCAGCCTGAACGTGCTGCTGGAAGGGCTTCATAAACTGGAATACCGGGGCTATGATTCGGCAGGCGTGGCGCTGAGCTACCCGGACGGCATCCGGGTAGCCAAGGCCCAGGGCCGGCTGAGCGCTCTGGAGGAAAAGCTGGCCGGGATGCATCTGCCGGACAGCGGCTGCGGCATCGGTCATACCCGCTGGGCTACCCACGGCGCGCCCAGCGACGTGAACAGTCACCCTCACTCCGCGGCCCGGGTGAGCCTGGTCCACAACGGCATCATTGAAAACTACGCCGAACTGCGGGAGTATCTGGTCCGCAAAGGGTATGAATTCTGCAGTGAGACCGACAGTGAGGTGCTGGTCAAGCTGATGGACCACAACTACCAGGGCGACCCGCTGTACGCTATGCGCCGCACTCTGGCCCAGGTGCGGGGCAGCTACGGTTTGGCAATCCTATTCCGGGACCGGCCGGGCGTAATCTACGGCGCCCGGAAGGACAGCCCGCTTATCGTGGGCTGCGGCGAGGGCGAGAATTTCCTGGCCAGCGACATCCCCGCGCTGCTGCGCCATACCCGCACCTACATTGCCCTGGAAGAGGGGGATATGGTGGAGCTGAAGCCGGACAGCATCCGCCTGTTTGACCGGCTGGGCCAGCCGGTGGAGCGGCCCCGGATGGAGGCCCAGTGGGAGATGGAAGCTGCGGAAAAGGGCGGTTACCCCCATTTCATGCTTAAGGAAATCCATGAGCAGCAGGCGGCCTTGCAGGCCACCATCGGCCCCCGTATCAAGAACGGTCTGCCCGATCTGAGCGAGTGCGGCCTGACCGACGAATATCTGAAGGGGTTGACCGGCATTCACATTGTGGGCTGCGGCACTGCCATGCATGCAGGCATGGTGGGGCGCACCGCCATTGAGAAGATGGCCCGGCTGCCCGCCTTCACCCAGATTGCCAGCGAATTTCGCTACAGCGACCCCATTTTGCATCCGGGCGATCTGGTGGTCATCATCAGCCAGAGCGGCGAAACGCTGGATACCCTGGCGGCCCTGAAGCTGGCCAGGGAAAAAGGCGCAAAGACCCTAGCCGTGGTAAATGTGGTGGGCTCCTCCATCGCCCGCGCCGCGGACTGGACCCTCTATACCCATGCAGGGCCGGAAATCGCGGTGGCCAGCACCAAGGCATACAGCGTGCAGCTGGCGGTGATGTACCTGCTGGCGCTGCGGCTGGCACTGGCCCGGGGTACTCTGGACGAGCATGAGGTGGGCTATCTGACCGAGCAGCTGCAGAAGGCTCCCGCCCTGCAGCAGCCCCTGCTGGAAAACTGTGATCAGATTCAGTATCTGGCCAGCCAGTTTATGAATAGCACCGACCTGTTCTTCATGGGCCGGGGCTTTGATTACTCCCTCTCGCTGGAGGGCAGCCTGAAGCTGAAGGAGATCAGCTATGTGCACAGCGAGGCCTACGCCGCAGGCGAGCTGAAGCACGGCACCATCTCGCTGGTCACCGAGGGTACCCCGGTGATCGCTCTGGCCACCCAGGACGACGTATTTGAAAAGACCCTGAGCAACGTGAAGGAGGTCAAGACCCGGGGCGCCCGGGTGATTCTGCTGTGCAAGGAGGAGGCTGTGGTGCCGGAGGGTGCGGCGGATTACGTGGTGCGCTTGCCCCGGCTGGAAAGCATCTTCATGCCGCTGTTAATGATCGTACCGCTGCAGCTGTTTGCCTATTACATGAGCGTGCTGCGGGGCTGTGACGTGGATAAACCCCGCAACCTGGCCAAGAGCGTGACCGTTGAATAAGCGGTTCCCGGAAATTTACCGGAAATGGACAAAGGGCTTGCAAAGGCCGTCGCCGGTGTTTATAATGGGCCTGAAAACGATTCCAGAAAAGGAGCGTGCAGACCTATGGAACGGCAATGGTGGCACAACAAAGCGGCCTATCAGATCTGGCCGAAAAGCTTTTACGATTCCAACGGCGACGGAGTGGGCGATCTGCCCGGCATCACCGCCAAGCTGGATTATTTAAAGGATCTGGGTGTGGATATCATCTGGCTATCGCCGGTGTACCAGAGCCCGCTGGCGGACCAGGGCTATGATATCTCGGATTATCAGGCCATCGATCCCCGCTTCGGTACCATGGAGGACATGGACCGCCTGCTGGAGGAAGCCAGAAAGCGGGACATCCGTCTGGTGATCGACCTGGTGGTGAACCACTGCTCGGATGAGCACATCTGGTTCAAAAAGGCAGTGGAGGACCCGGAGGGACCCTACGGGCAGTATTTCTACTTCCGCAAGGGCAAAAACGGCAAGCCGCCCTGCAACTGGCGGGGTTACTTTGGGGGCAGCGCCTGGAGCCTGGTACCCGGCCAGAGCGATCTTTACTACCTGCATCTCTTTCACGAAAAGCAGCCGGACCTGAACTGGGAGAATCCGGCGCTGCGCCGGGAGATCTACAACATGATCAACTGGTGGCTGGACAAGGGCGTGGCGGGCTTCCGCATTGACGCCATTGTGAACATCAAAAAGGACCTGGCCTTCCGGGACTACCCGGCAGACCGGCCGGACGGCCTTTCCGACTGCCGCCGGATGCTTTCGGAGCCCGGCGTGGCAGAGGGTCTGGGCGAGTTTCTGGAGGAGATGAAACGGGAGACCTTCGCTCCCCACAAGGCCTTTACGGTGGGCGAGGTGTTCGACACCGACCCCGCCCGTCTGGCGGAATTCATCGGGCCGGAGGGACACTTCTCCACCATGTTCGACTTTGCGCCCACCTGCCTGGGAAAGGACGCGCAGGGCTGGGCCCGGGCAAAGCAGCCCACCACCACCCAGTACCGGGATGCCTGCTTTGGCTCCCAGCGGCAGGCGGCGGGTGTGGGCTTCCTGGCCAACATCATCGAAAACCACGACGAGCCCCGGGGCGTGAGCCAGTATTTGCCGAAGGACGCACAGGACAACGAGCGGGCCAAGACCTGCCTGGCCACCGCCAGCGTGCTGCTGCGGGGCATTCCCTTCCTGTATCAGGGCCAGGAGCTGGGCATGACCAATACCCGGTTTGAGCGAATTGAGGATGTGGATGACGTGAGCACCCACGGCGAGTATGCGGCCTGCCTGGCACTGGGGCTGACCGAAGCCCAGGCGCTGGATGCCTGCGCCCAGTACAGCCGGGACAACGCTCGTACTCCGGTGCAGTGGACGGACGGGGAAAACGCCGGATTTACCACCGGAACACCCTGGATCGGCGTAAATCCCAACTACACCCGCATCAACGCCAGGGAGCAGCAGGCCCGGCCGGATTCGGTGCTGAACTGGTACAAAAAGCTGCTGGCTCTGCGCAAGGACCCCCGGTGGGAGGAAGCCCTGGTGTGGGGCGACTGCGAGCCGGTGATGGAGGAGGAAGAGGGCCTGATGGCCTATCGCCGCACCGGCGGCGGAAAAACGCTGCTGGTGGTGTGCAACCTGAGCGAGCTGCCCCGAAGCCTGGCGCTGCCGGGGACCATCCGGCAGGTACTGCTCAACAACCAGGAGGGCGGCCCGCAGCCGGGCTTTGACCGGTATGCCGCTCAGCCCTGGCAGGCTGTGGTGCTGGAGCTGGAGCAATAAGCAAAACGGATTTTCAACAACAAAAGCCCTCCGCCGTGGAAAACTCCGCGGCGGAGGGCTTTTGCATATTCACACAAGTGGTTCAGGCGGGCCGAAGAGCGGCGTGCAGCCGGTCGGCGCAGGCAAAGCAGAGAAAGATCGGGATGCAGAGCAAAAACCAGTACAGGCTGAATCGGGGGCAGATCTGGCCCCACAAATTGCCCCACCGGTCGGAGTAATCCCAGATGCCCATGCCCAGCAGCCGATTGCAGACCAGCCCCATGGCAAGCTCCAGACCGGTGATACAGCCTGCACCCGCCACACAGCGGGCCAGCAGCGGCACGCTGCGGGGCAGTGACCGGTTCAGTTCGTGCAGAACCAGCAGAAGCACCCCGCCGGAAAGCAGCATGGTCCAGTGGGTATAGCCCCGGTAGAGCAGCTCGATCTGCCCGTAGCCGAAGGCCCCCACAAAAAACAAGGTTGCGTTTCGCAGCATAAAAACATCACCCGGGGAATAGTCTTCCCCGGGTGATGGCGCTTTATGTGCGGGCAGGGCGTTATTCCGCCGATTTGCCGGTAACCTTGCTCAGCTCGGTGAGCATCTTATGCTGGCAGTCCCACAGCTTCTGGGACAGGTCCACATAGTACTTGTGAGGATATTCGAAACGGCGCATCTCCTCCCACAGGTTCTCCAGCTGCACGGTGCAGCGCTCTCGGATCTCCTTCACGGCGGGGCGCTCGTAGACCAGTTTGCCCTTCTCGTAGATGGGGGTGGTCAGGCAGACCGCCGAGCAGTTGGTATAGGTGCGCTCCTTCCAGGTCTGGAAGGGGTCAAACAAGGTCAGGCCGTCGCCTACCTCCACCTCTTCGTCGTACACGGTCACATAGTCGGCCATGGCCTTTTTGGTGTAGTGGTCGTAGATACGCCACACCTTTTTCAGCAGGGGAATGGTCAGCTTCTCGGCGCTCTCGCTCACCTTGATCTTGGGGATGTAGTCCTCGCCGTCCTTCACGGCAGCCAGCTTGTACACGCCGCCGAACACCGGGTCACTCTTGGCGGTGATCAGGTTCTCGCCGATACCGAAGCTGTCGATCTTGGCCTCCTGCAGAATCAGGTCCCGCACGATGTACTCGTCCAGGCTGTTGGAGGCGCAGATGCCGCAGTCCTCGTAACCGGCGGCATCCAGCATCTTACGGGCCTTCTTGGACAGATAGGCAATATCGCCGGAGTCGATGCGGATGGCCACCGGGCGCTTGCCCTGGGGCTTCAGCACCTCGTCGAAGACCTTGATGGCGTTGGGTACGCCGCTCTTCATCACATTGTAAGTATCAACGAGCAGTACACAGGAGTCTGGATACAACTCAGCGTATTTTTTAAAGGCTTCATATTCGCTGGGGAACATCTGCACCCAGCTGTGAGCCATGGTGCCGGAGGCAGGAATGCCGAAATCCCGGGCGGCCATCACGCAGCTGGTGGAGGAGCAGCCGCCGATGTAGGCGGCACGGGCGCCGTAAACGGCGGCGTCGTAGCCCTGGGCGCGGCGGGCGCCGAACTCCATGACAGGGCGGCCCTGGGCGCTGCGCACGATGCGGTTGGCCTTGGTGGCCACCAGACACTGGTGGTTGATGGTGACCAGCAGCAGGGTCTCCAGCAGCTGGCACTCGATGGAGGGGCCTTCCACCGTCACGATGGGCTCCCGGGGGAAGATGGGGGTGCCTTCGGGAATGGCCCAGATGTTGCAGTGCAGCTCAAAATGGCTCAGATAATCCAGAAAGCGCTCGTTGAACACACCGGTGCCCCGCAGATATTCAATGTCCTCCGGGGTAAATTTCAGGTTTTCCACAGCGTCGATGAAGGTGTCCAGACCGGCCATGATGGCGAAGCCGCCGCCGTCCGGGATCTTACGGAAGAACATGTCGAACACGCTGATCTTGTCCTCGTAGCCTTCCTCCAGGTACCCGGCGGCCATGGTGAGCTCGTAAAAGTCCATGATGGTGGTCAGGTTGCGTTTCACATCCAACATAAAGCTCCAACTCTCTCTCAAATGAATTTGGGCCGGGCCGCAGCATGGGCGGCAGGGCCCTTCACAGCACCCGATGGGCGCGGGAAACAACGGGTCGCAGTTACAGCGAGGGGCGGCGGGGCCGGCGGTTTGTCTTGCGGGTGGCCTGCTGACGGTAATAAAGGATTACATAGGCCACGGCAGTCACCGCGCTCACACAAAGCAGCACCTTGAAATACAGCCCGCCGAAGAATTCCCCGATCTTGGACAGGGTGAACAGCAGCATGTTGCGGTCCAGATCCCGGTCGGCGGTCAGCTCCACCACGCCGATGGTCTGGCCGGAAAGGGAAAGGGTCACGGTGCCGATCACATCGCCCTTTTTCACCGGGGCAGTGACGTATTCCGGCAGATCAAAGGTCTTCTGGGTCACGCTTTCGTCGGTGTTTTTGGGCAGAATGGTCATCATATCGTCCGCCGGATAGAGCATTACAGTGTCGGCGTCGGTGGAATATTTCACCTTCACCTCAGCCAGTGGCTCGCCCACCTGCATGGCGGGCTGGATGGCGAAGCTTTCAAACACCCAGTCCATGAGCAGGCCGGTCTCGTACAGGGCCGGGCGCTTGGTGGGGTATTCGTAGGGGTCGATGGAATTGGGACTGTTCAGCACCACACTGATGTAGCTCTCGCCGGTGTCGGTGTTGGTGTGCCAGCCCGCAAAGTTCTGCCAGTCCTCCAGGGTGCCGGTCTTGCCGCCCTGGTTGTAGTCCCGGTAGTATTCCGCGCCCAGATCCTTGTCGTGCATCTTGTTGGTGCTGTAGAGCATGTAGGGCGAAGAGGAGGAATACCGGCTGGGCATGTAGTCCTGGCCCATATCCCATTTCAGGGTGCTCATGGCCTCTTTCAGCGTATCAAAGCTCAGCGCATAGCGCAGGATCAGGTACATGTCCCGGGCGGTGGTCACGTTCTCCAGGCTCATACCCACCGGGTCCACGAAGGTGGTGCCGGAGCAACCGATTTCCTTGGCCTTGCTGTTCATCATATACACGAAGTTGTCGATACTGCCACCGCTCACCGTATTGGCAATGATCATGGCGGCATCTGCCGCGCTGGGCACCAGCGCCGCATACATCAGGCTGCGCAGGGTGTGAGGCTCGCCCATCAGGATGTCTGCGCTGGCCATGCCCTGGCCGTAGAGCGAGTCACGGATGGAGGCGGTGAGCTCGGCGGTCACGGTGTCCAGCTGGTCCTCGTACTGCTCTACCAGCAGAATACAGGTCATGATTTTGGTCAGACTGGCGGCGGGCAGCGATTCCTCGCTGTTCTTTTCGTATACGATGATGTTGGTGTCGGTATTCACGATGTAGGCAGCCTTGCCGGAGATTTCGAAGGGGGGCTCAAACCCTACCGCCCCGGCGGGCAGCGCGAAAATCGCGGCCATAAAAACCAGGGCGAGCAAAAGCGCGATGAATTTTTTCATGTGGACTTTTCCTTTTAAACGCGTTAAAATGTTTAGAGCAGTGCCGCATTGTTCAGAGGGTGGCGTGCGGCGGGGCAAACGGGCAAAATGCCCGAAAAAAGCGATTGATTCACGGGCAGATTGCCCAGTGATTTACCTTGTATTATAGCATTTTTTACAGGGTTTATAAAGTGTTTTTCTGGTGAAAGGTGGGCGGCAAGGCTTGATTTATGTGACCGGCGACATCCATGGCGAGGTGGAGCGCTTTTCGGAGAAAGAGATAAAGCGGCTGAAAAAACAGGATACCCTGATTGTTTTGGGGGATTTCGGCTTTTTGTGGAACGGCGACAAGGCGGAAAAGAAAAAGCTGAAATGGCTGGAAAAGCGCCGGTACCAGCTGTTGTTCATCGACGGCTGCCATGAAAATTTTGACCTGCTGAAGGAATACCCCGAGGTAGACTACATGGGCGGTAAGGCCCGGCACATCGGCGGCAACCTGTATTATATTGAGCGGGGCAGCATTCTGGAGATCGAGGGCAAAAAGCTGCTTTGCTTCGGAGGCGCCGAAAGCTGGGACAAGGAGGACCGGGACGAGGGCATCAACTGGTGGCGGGCCGAGCTGCCCACCAGCGAGGAGCTGAAGACCTGCGCCGACAATCTGGAAGCCGCCGGCTGGCAGGTGGACTACATCCTCACCCACGACGCACCGCTGAAAATTCTGGAGTTTGCCCAGCTGATGCAGGGCCAGCCCAACTGGCTGCACACCTTCTTCGGCCAGATCATGGACAAGGCCCAGTACAAAAAGTGGCTGTTCGGCCGTTATCACAAGGACCGCAAGCTGGGCACCAAGACCCAGGCGGTGTTCTGCGACGTGATCCCGCTGGAGGATTGAGCGTCTCCTGGAAAGTATGGGCCGCAGGCAAAGCGGGCAAACCGGATTTGCGCACCCAAACAGAATCAAAACGCCGAGGGCGGTCTCCCCATCTAGGGGAGACCGCCCTCGTTTTCTTGCAAAGAACTTCAGATCAGCTTCAGCCGGGCAGGCCAGTGCTCCAGCGGACCCACCCGGGGCAGAGCGCCGCGGGCTCCGCCCAGCAGGTCCCGGTCCAGCTGTACGGGTGTGCCGTCCCGGTCCTCAAAGGGCTGGTCCGGCTGAAAGGCCCGGCCCAGCAGCCCGGCGGTGACCGGCTCAGCCTGCAGGCCGCTGGAATACGGTTCCAGGTCGTTCTCCAGCCAGAAATGGCCATTCTCTTCTGCCAGCCGCAGCGCCGGGCTTGCGTCGGGCAGGACCTGGGCGTCGCTTTCGTGGACCCAGGGCTTTGCACCGTTCAGATACGTGTTGCCGCCCATGGTCACCGGCAGGGTGCGGCCCAGGTCGGCGGCGGGGGTGTCGTCGCCGGTTTTGCGGGCGGGAAATTCCGCGCTGTAGGAATTATAGGCATCGGTGCCGCAGCTGCCGCAAAGACGGCCGTCATCCTCACGGCCAAGGAACAGATTGTTGAAGAAACGATCGTCGCCGCCGTAGATCAGCATCACGCCGCCCACCTGGGTGGAATGGGGCAGGTGATACAGGGTGAAGCGGTTGGTGTCCGGCACGGCGTGAATCTTGCCGCCGAACAGGTTGTGCACGCAGGCCGTGCCCTGGGACATATCCAGAAAGCTGCGGGGAGAGAGCAGCAGATTGTTCTCTACCAGACAGGGTCCGTGGCAGACCTCGATGAACAGGTCCTCCTCCCGGTCGTTGGCAAAGCACAGGTTGTTCCGGAACAGGGCTCCCTGGGCCTGCCAGTCCAGCCAGACGCCCCGGGAGCAGTGGTGGATCACGTTCCCGGTCAGGTGGGTATCCACGGCGGCGTGCAGCTTGATTCCGGCGATCTCAGCCCCGTAGAATTCTCCCCGAATGTTGATGTGGTGGATGTGGTTTTCGGTGATGTCGCAGAAGGCGCCGCCCATGCAGCCCACGATTCCGGCCTGGCCGCAGTTCCAGATTTCGTTTCCGCGCAGGATGTGCCCGCCCACATGCTCCCGGCTCCAGCCTCTTTGCAGGGTGGAGAAGACCATCTCGGTGTAGGTCTGGGTACCACCCTTGCAGGGGTCCTTGCTCCAGCTGTTATCCTTGGGATCGTGATTTTTGCCCAGGCTGATGCCGCAGCACTTGGAGTCGTGGATGCGGCAGTTCTCGATCACCCAGCCCCGGCTCCAGTGGGGGCCCACCGCGCCGGGCTGAAAGGCCGTGGGCGGGGCCCACTGAGTGGCGGCGCAGCAGCACTCCAGGCCAGACAGAGTGATATAGTTGATGCCTTCCTCCCTGGGGAAAAAGCAGAAGGGCCGCACGCTGATTTCGGTTTGCAGGCTGTTGGGGTCCTGTTCGCCGAAGCGGACATGAAAGACCGTCTGTTCCTCTTCCACCTGGGCAAACCATTCCCGCGTTTTGCCGGAGGATTGATTCATCAGGGCGGGCAGCGAGGCGGCCTCGTCCAGCGGCTGGCCGTCCGCGAACAGCTCGCCGGTGTGGTGGGTCTGACCCAGGCCGTCGTACCAGTCACCAAACAGCTCGTCCGCATAGGGGTTGTATTCACCGAACATCGCGTTGTTCACAGTGGCACGCCAGATCCCGTTTTCACAGCACGTCCAGCCACTGACCGGCTCCGCGCCGGTGATGACCGGCCGCTCGCCCTCGGCAGCTTGGTAGACAATGCGCTGGTCATCGCTCTCG